>Ga0180298_1000038_pt1 | contig 23840 bp, 16 predicted proteins | sample GuaBasSediGuay13_FD_121800 | JGI IMG/M metagenome (GOLD analysis project Ga0180298, IMG submission 121800) | Subseafloor sediment microbial communities from Guaymas Basin, Gulf of California, Mexico - Guay13, Core 4488-10 , 4-6 cm | ecosystem: Environmental > Aquatic > Marine > Hydrothermal...
ATCTATAATTTTGAGCAAGGTGAAATAGAAGAATTTATAAACGCCCAATCCTCCGGCGGCGGAATAGATGGCGAAGTCAAAATCGACTCACCGGCCATCAATTTAGATGAAGTATTAGTCGTACTTTCCAGCGAATTTGTAGAAGAAACCCTAAAACGCTGCGACGAAAGAGAAAATCCCAGCACATTCAAAATCATCCCAAAACGAAAACCAGTCCCTTTTGAACTCAATTTTTGACTTAGTAATTAAACGTAGTGTGGGTAACGTCTTTATGTTGCCCACCATTCAAGACTACAAGGATTGTATATAAAAAAGGATTTAAACGGGTACAATAACGATATAATTCATTCATAGACAATTAAACGTAGGGTGGGTAACGTCTTTATGTTGCCCACCATTCAAGGCTACAAGGATTGTATATAAAAAAGGATTTAAACGGGGTACAACCACGATCCAATCCCTTCATAGACAATTAAACGTAGGGTGGGTAACGTCTTTATGTTGCCCACCAATCAAGGCTACAAGGATTGTATATAAAAAAGGATTTAAACCCTAACGACAAGGATTGTATATAAAAAAGGATTTAAACGGGGTACAACCACGATCCAATCCCTTCATAGACATATCAAACGTAGGGTGGGTAACGTCTTTATGTTGCCCACCATTCAAGGCTAAAAACTTGAGCATCGAGTAATAGCTATAGACAAACTAAACTTTATACTCCAAACTATACCACCCTAGTTAAAACTGATAACTGATAACTGATAACTGACATGTCACTAACAACCCTCATCCAAAAAGGCATTGATGCTGCTTTTGATAGCCCACTAATAGAAATCCTTGCAGATAAAATCGGGGTGGCTCAAGCTGTGCCTATTCTGAAAGAACATTTTACATTCACTGCTTTTGAAATCGCATCGGCTTATCAAGACAGTTACGAGCAAGCATTAACGGCAATCAATGCCGGTTTAGCCGCGCCCGAACAGAAATTCGCATTCCTACAAAAATTCACCCATTCTAAACTCACCCGTGAATTTTCTGATCAAATCGACTCCCTTTACTTGCAACTTTTTGCCAAAGCAATTGAAAAAGAGTCTACATCAGAATTACGTCAACAACTGATTGAGCAGATTGAGAGGTTATCTGAACAACCGCTCACTTTTGAAGCCGAAAATACGCCCTTTACTGATACCGAGTTGGCCGCATTCATCAATGACAAAGGCACTTCAAGCATTACCGATTTGGTGTTAGAACAATTGGGTAATCGGGTGCCGGATTTATTGGCACAATTTCTCCACTACCATGAATTATTAGGCAACGCTATCCTATTTTTCTTGCGCGAGAGACTTCGCAAAGATGAACGCACCGAAAAAACCTTAGCGGCCCTGCAACGTGAAAAATTATTGTTAGGTACCGATGAAATTAAACAAGGCATGGCCGAACAAAAAGCCTTGTTGCAAGAATTAATGCAACGTTTTGCCCTTTCCAAACAAATCAAACCCAGTGATGAGTTCACCCATCACTCCAGCGATAGCCGCCAACTGATTCAAGCCGCGATTGCCAAGCTACCTGTGTTGTCAAAGCATAATCGTGAATATAATCAATTGGTTATTATGGCCGGCAGCGTTTTGTCATCGACGGGCGATATTGACGAAGCGGAAAGCTTATTTCTGCAAGCACGCAATGAGGCTCAAAATCAAGCCGATAAAGCCTTAGCCTCATTTAATTTGTTTCAAATCAGACTGCGCTGCCAAGCCTACGAAAAAGCCTTAGCCGATTTACAAACCGCTATCAAGATCGATTCAAAACGCTATGCCCTGCATCACGTCGAAAAATATCCCATTCAACAGATTCTAGGGGCTGGCGGCATGGGCTGCGTGTTTTTATGTCATGATCAATGGGGCGAAAATCAAGTCGTTGTCAAATGTTTTTGGAAAGGGCGCAAGGGAAAACGCGATGACGTTTTCAAAGAAGCCCTGCTAATGCGAGACATCGCAGGCGATTATGTGCCCAAACCCATAGACTGTGATTACACCGATCCCATTCAACAAGAACGGCCTTATTTTGTCACCGAATATATTGCCCAAGCCAAAGATGGTGAAGCCTGGTTAGCGGAGCATGGCAAACTTGATCTACGCACCGGCCTCGCAGTCGGCCTAGAAATCGCCAAAGGCCTACAAGTCGCGCACCAAAAGGGGATTTATCACCTTGATCTCAAACCCGCGAATGTGTTATTGAAACAAACCCAAACAGCGTTAATGGTGAAAATCATTGATTTTGGTTTAGCCAGAGTCGCCACTTCTTTAAAACAAGAAGCCATGTCGCGTAGCCATACCCACCAGACGCAATTTGGGCAAACCATAATCGGTAGCTTATATTATGCCCCGCCAGAGCAATTAGGGCATAGCGAATACGGCAAACCCAGCGCAAAAAGCGATTTATTTTCCTTTGGTGCCACCTTATATCGGTTAATGACGGGAGAAAGTCCGCAGAATTTGAATCCACGTCGCCTCGCCGAAGCCCCGCCAGCATTATTTGAATTGTTATGCGACTGCAAAGAAGAAAACCCCGAAAGACGACCCGATATTGATAGCGTGATTGCGCGATTATCTGGTTTATTGAAAACACAGCAATTAAAACCCGGTAACGTTTTCCGTGATCCCTTAACAGAAAGCGGTTTTGGCCCAGAAATGGTTGTCATACCTGCTGGAACGTTTCGTATGGGCGATATTCAAGGTACTGGTGGTGATAGGGAAAAACCTGTCCATGAAGTCTCAGTTAAAAGCTTTGCGATGGGACGTTATCCGCTGACTGTCGGTGAATTTAGGCAGTTTGTCGAGGCAACGGGGTATAAAACGGAGGCGGAAACGGGAGGGGGAAGTTATGTATGGAAAGGTAATAACTGGCAACAGGTAGAAGATGCCAATTGGCGCAACCCGTCTTTTCCCCAAGAAGCTCCACAAGAAGATAATCAACCTGTCGTCTGTATCAGTTGGAACGATACGAAGGCCTATATCGACTGGCTCACGGAACAAACAGGCCAAGAATATCGCTTACCCAGTGAGGCCCAATGGGAATATGCCGCCCGTGCGGGTACGGATACCGATTACTGGTGGGGCAACAAGTTCGCTCGGAATCGGGTTAACTGTAGGGGTAGTGGTAGGCCTAGTCAATGGAGTGGTAAACAAACTGCCCCAGTCGGTTCTTTTAAACCCAATCCCTTCGATTTATATGACACAGCAGGGAATGTCTGGGAATGGTGTGCTGATGGGTGGCATGACAACTATAAAGGCGCACCGACTCATGGGAGTGTGTGGAAAGGGGACGGTAGCCTTTTTGTGTTGCGCGGCGGCTCCTGGAACAGCGGTGCGAGGCAGGTGCGCTCGGCGTACCGCGAGAAGAATCAGCAGACTTACGGTGCAGGGAACTGCGGCGTTCGGCTGGCCATTATTTTGTAACTCTTTGTTCTTTTTACTTTTTCCCTTTTATTTTTTAAGTAGGCGGGGGTCTGGGGGGCGCGCCCCCCAGGTCTTTTCGTTTTTTAGCCTATTTCCATACATATATAAAGGTTATTAAGGTGAAATAAGGGGGAAAAGGATAGTACAGCGGATTACGGGGATAAACGGATTGGTGTAGGGGCCTTTATTTAGTACAACGAATTACTCGGATAAACGAATTGAAGCTAATCAAAATGGTAGCCCAGCCTTTCAAAAGTCTTGATAACTCTTTAATTCGCTTATCCCCGTAATTCGTTGTATTATACAAATCGTATAGCCCTCTACAAAATAGATGAAAACGCAAGAGACGCTTCAGCGCCAAAAGGCGCAAGCGATGGCAGGATGCCAGATTGCTTAAACCTGCTGATGCTCCGATCCAAATCTCCGAATCAAGTGAGGAAACGGATGACAAAACACCCGAATCTCAGCAAGACGACATTAAACAAAAGCTTTAATTTTTACCCTGTATATTAACAGTAATAATTTTATTTATCTTATAATGACCACTGAAAACACTAATCAAGGCATAGAACAATGGCAATTTACGCAATATGGAACAATAAAGGTGGTGTGGGTAAAAGCTACTTGACCTTTCAATTGGCATCTGAATACGCAAGACAAAACCCAAATAAGAAAGTCCTAGTAGTCGATATTTGTCCCCAAGCAAACTCTTCATCAATGCTTTTAGGTGGGATGGATGCTGGTGAAACTGTTCTAACTCAAATTCACACAACTCAACCTAGACGGACAATATCAGGTTATATAGAGGAACGAATTCGTAGCCCTTATGTCTCTCCAAATTCAGGTGCGGGTTATATTACTCATGTTGCCACACACAATGACAAAATTCCCCCCAATTTACACCTCGTTGTTGGTGACGAGCAATTAGAAATGCAAGCTTCACGAGTAACCGGTGCTTCGTTTCCGGGTCCGCCAGATGCTTGGAGAATTGTACATCTTTGGATTAGAGAGCTAATCAGTGATATTCAGACATCTTGGGATAATGCAGATTCTTGTGTATTCATAGATTGCAATCCTAGCTTTTCGATCTATACGGAATTAGCTCTAACTGCAGCTGAACGTTTATTGATTCCATTTTCTGCAGATGGTTCGTCCAAACGCGCTGTAAAAGCGGTATTGTCTTTGGTTTATGGAGTAAGACTGCATCCCGGCGATCCTCAGTCTGAATTTTTTCGAGAGTTAGAAAGGCATCGCATGACATTGCCGGCTATCTATATGTATATTGGTAATAGATTAACACAGATGTATATGTCGTCTGCATCAGCATTTAAGACCGTCGTGAACGAGATTGGTGATGAAATTTGGGGGGTATGGCAATCATCAGCACAAACATTTTGCATACACCCAAATAGTACGGCGACTCCACATTCTCGCAAAACATTCCAGAATATGTTTCAATATGAGATAAATGATGCTAATAGTGCATCAGTTGTATCTAGCGCACTGGGCATACCGATTGCTCGGTTGACGGCTGGAAAAAAAGAAGTGGCTGGAAAAAGTATCACTGTTAACCAATCTCAACTTGATAAGCAAGTGCCTAATATAAGGACGCTTGTAGAAAATATCGAATAGAGTTAACTAAAGTGAGTTCTATGTACAGGACAAAAAAATATAAATGATATTATAAATGTAGGGTGGGTAAGTTCGGATCAAAGAACTCGAAACGAACTTGCCCACTGTGATACTTACCCACCCTACAGTTAATCTTTAATATAAAAATCAAAGCATTATATTTTTTGTCCTGTACATAGAAATGGTGGGCAGCAAAAACACGCTACCCACCCTACAAGAATGGGAATGGGGCCGGCACAAAAACACGCTACCCACCCTACAAGAATGGGAATGGGGCCGGCACAAAAACACGCTACCCACCCTACGTTGAACATTAAACTAAGAGAAAGCAAGCGAAATGGTGGGCAAGCGTTTGGCTCATTTTTTGGGCTCGTTTTTGAGATCGTGGTGACACCCATCTACGTAAATAGATGAAAACGCAAGAGACGAACTATACGCAAGAGGCGCAAGCGATGCAAGGATGCCAGATTGCTTCAAAGGATTAATTCGCTTATCCCCGTAATTAGCTCAGCTTTCCTTCGTTTCGTTGTACTACTTATTGCGTGTACTCAAGAGGAAAAACATGATGCAAAATATAACGATTGGTATTAATAACAGCTTATTCAATGCCGCACAAAATTATGCAACCCAGCACAACACAACGATTAGCCAAATTATTCAAGGCTATTTAGCACAACTGACAGGTGTAAAACCCTCACAAGCAGAGATTAAAACACTAGAACGCTTTTCACGTTGCGAAATCACCCGTTTAGAAGCCATGAAAACACTTGACATTGATTACAGCACATTACTTGACAAACTTGGACAACGCGGATTGTCATTGCCAAGCTTACCCCCAGAAACACTTCAACCCATGGTTGAGAACTTTGTGCGTATCATGAAGGAGGCACAAGAACGATGAAACGTGTGACATTGATTATCCCTGATGCCGGGCCCCTCATCAGTCTAGGCAAAGTCAACAGACTGGACATTCTACTCAAACTTGATTTACCCATTTATATCATTGATCAAGTCTATTTTGAAGTGACACGGGAACCGGCCTATCAAGATGCCCAGATTATCAAGCAATTTGTAAAGGCCTATCCTGAACAAGTCAAAATTGTTGAAACACAAGTCGGGCATCTTGCCAGTTTAGAACGGGAACACAACTCATCAGCACGTCAGCGTCAACTGGGAGATGCTGCCATCACCGATTTTTTAAGCAACCAACTTCACGAAATTGTTAAGTCTTCCGAGCCGGTTTTACTTCTGTTTGAAGATACCGATTTAACCAAAATGAATATCGTATTACGAGGCAATGTTCATTTACTTTCAACAAAAGCATTACTTATTGGCATGGAAAATATAGGGTTAATAGAGTCTGAAGCCACAGTATGGGAAGCTATTATCGCCAGTGGCCGCAAACCCTCTAACGAAATTTTGGACAAACCCGCGCCTGCTATTTATGGGGGTAGTTATTGGCAAGGCAGTGCAAAAAAGGGTTCTCAGAGAAGACTGGAAAAAACGGATTGAGTAAAATATTATCATCATTCATTGTACTCAATTAAAAAAGGAAACGTGCTATGTTGCAAACTGACGACGCCCTTTACAAGGGCAATCAATTTCGTTGGCTTAATTCAAGATGACAAAAATCTCCAGGACGTTTTACAACGTGCGTGGGGCTGTTTGGGAAGTAGCAAAAGCTTGGATGAAATTGATGCAGAAATGAATGCAATGCGTCAAGACTGGGATAGGGGGTGGGATTAATCAGTTCAATCATGACAATCAGCGTGCTATCTGATTTGTAATAGAACGCAGATTTGACTGATTATGGCCTGATTCGCGCTGATTGTTTGATCAGCGTTAATCAGTTCAATCATGACAATCAGCGTTCTATCTAATTTGTAATAGAACGCAGATTTAACGGATTCTCATGATTGACGCTGATCAAAAATCAGTGTTAATCAGTTCAATCAGGCCATAATCAGCATCTTATTTCATTACTTAAGTCCATGCTAATCATCACCGTTTTTCATTGAAGGACTACCGAATTTCTTAAGGTGACCAATAACAAACACGGCTACAAGACCCACAACCGTAGTGCCACCAAGTGTGATAGCCGCTTTTTCTGAACCAAGGGCAAGGGCAATAATACTGGTCACAAACGCAAGTATGCCAATAATAAGCCCATACAGTTGCCCCCGTTTGATTTCTTCCGATGCCAAATGCAAAGCCGATTTTTCAAGTGCATGCTCATGTTTAGCATCTTCTTCTGCCATGACTAAAATACGTTCAGCCGAACCTGGGAGAATTTGCTCATAACCTTGCAATATCTCCGGTGGTGGTATTGGCCCTGTGGAAAGGAGTTGGTGTGTGACTTGAGTGAGGGAAGCAGGGGATGTTGATTTGGGTTTGGCCAATGTCTGTTTCGCGGGTGGGTTAGTTTTTCTTTTCTTGTTCATATTGTTCATATTCAGAAGTGAATCGGTTGAACGCACGTTGAAGATGCAATCCAGTTCGTTCCCAGTGTCTTTGCATACGTTCCCTCGCTGTCATTTTGGGCACGAAACGACTATAGTCAGCATAAGGCATAATTTCCATCACACTGCCAATTCCTGTCATGATACGGCAAAATTTTTTTCTCATAAGATTTAATTCATCTCCCATCTGCTGTTCAAAGATGTTTTTGATTATAACACAAAAAGGGGATACCTTTTTTCACGCTTCGAGCCAAGGCGCAAAGATGCCAAGTTATTATGCTCCCGTTTTATAGATTTATTTTTAGGGGCGAACACGCAGGTTCGCCCCTACATATACCTCGTAGGGGCGAACCTGCGTGTTCGCCCCTAAAAATCTATAAAACGGGAAATTATTTCGTGATCATCCCTTAATCATAACGAAAACGGGTACCACCCTATTCATGCTTAATTCTCTATTGATTCTGTTCTCGAATAGCGTTTACAAATGCCTGTACGGCATCGTATTGATCTTGATATTGGGTATAATGGAGTAACGTATCCAAATCTAATTCCGGCAAAAATTCACTACGAGTCACTTCTTGATAATCAGCCCCTTTTAAATGGAAAACGCGCAGTTGATTCGATTTCCAAAACCACACTTCAGGAACACCTTTCGGCCTATAGACTTCCAGTTTGTTGATGGAACCACTTGTGATGATGACTTCGAGAACAATATCTGGCACCTCTTTGTCTTCATCAATGCAGTATGACTCATCTGGTTCTCCAGAAGTCTCACCTTCTTTCATCAGGGTAAAGCTGCCGCGAATATAATACCTGATGTTTTTCTCTCTCATATAAGCCTCTAGTAAAGCCCTGATAGTACCTTTAATATACTCATGTTTGGGACTAATCGTCATAATTTCCAATACGCCCATGGTATAACTGAGTCTGACTGAGGAAAGGCCATCAAAGGAAGCATCCAAATTTTTGAAACGTTCCCAAGAAATGCCCTCTAAGCACAATATTTTCTCTTCATAACCTTCAATCAGTGGTGGATGGGAAAACTTAGGTTTTTCCCTGAGTTGTAAAGTCATTTTGCACCTCTATAAGGTTGATTGTGTTTTTTAATCTGCGACATTTTACGTTCCAAATTTGCTTCTGCGTGATTGAGATTGACAATGACCTTTTTTTTTGGGAATGCACCCGACTCCAGTTGTCCCCCCCTATATCCCGACGTGCTAAAAAGCAAGCCTCAGTCATAACCGCTTCACAGGTTATCAATAGGGGAATTGATACTTTTGATTTGATGCGTCACCCAATCGTGATAAGCATCACGACGATTAAGTAATGCGACTAAAGGGCCGATATCAAGTATGACTGGTTCTTTCATAAACCAAAACCCGCCATGTAGGCTTTGTTGGTAGACAGATCGGGTGGCCCTTCTATACAGCCAATGTAATCTTTCATTAAGTCATAGCATGAAATGGGTTTGTCTTCAGTTTGATTAACGGCTTCTTTTTCCTGTCAAATCTGGTACAAAACAACGATGATGTCATTAATATTAGCCGTATCGGGCAATTGTGAAATCGCAGTAATTGCAAATTGTTTTAAGGTTTCCATTATCAATACCTTTTCAATAGATAATACGTTGATTAATCAATGGTTGTTGTCTAAATAGAATTAAACAGATTTTAGGATAAACAGGATTTCACGCCGTGAAATTAAGTCACAGCAATGGGAAAAATAATCCTGTCAATCCTTTAATCCGTATAATCCTGTTCAAAATCATTTAATTCTCCCCAAAAATCACATTATCATCCCATTCTCTAGGAAAAGGCGAATTTGGCTTGCTTTGCCTTGCTTTGCCTTGCTTTGCCTTAATTAATGGGTGCGGAATGTCGGATATATGATTACTTATCAAGTAACTCATAATTATGAGAATTAAACGCCTGTGAAAATCGCTGTTCAATCACGAACTCACCCGTTGCATTTGACATCTGGGCAAGATTCATTACCCACCCAACAAGTGCGGTTTGTCCCACAAGTTCACAATGCGACAAAATAAATCTGCTGTGCGTTCTGCATCATAAATTGCTGAGTGCGCTTCGCTACTATTCCATTCAAAGCCGGCTGCCTGCACGGCCTTTGCCAATACCGTTTGTCGATAGGCGAGTCCACCTAAAGTGGCCGTATCAAAGGTGCTAAACCGATGAAAGGGCATTTTTTTGATCCCAGTGCGATGACAGGCGGCCGCGATAAAGCTTAAATCAAATGAGGGATTGTGACCGACCAAAATGGCACGACTACACCCTTGGACTTTTATGGCTTTGCGTATGGGCTTGAAAATGCTTTCCAAGCCTGAAGCTTCTTTTACTGCAAAACGAAAGGGGTGATAGGGATCGACTCCAAGAAAATCTAATGCCTGTTGATCAAGATTAGCCCCTTCAAACGGAATCAGATGACAAAAATGCGTTTCATGAGGTTGCCATAAACCTTGATGATCTATTTGCAGTGTGACAGCCGCAATTTCTAATAAGGCATCACGTTCAGGATTAAAGCCGGCCGTTTCGACATCTACCACTACTGGCAAATAACCCCTAAAACGTCTTGCCATTTTCGTGACTCTTTTATGTCCCATCAGTTTTGCACCTGTTGCCAGTCAATTTCAGCGCCAGCGTATAAGGGGATAACGTGGCTATCGCCAAATTCAAAATGTAAAGGCATTCGCCAAGTGCGTTTTTCCAATGTCACCGTTTCCGTATTACGTGGCATTTTGTAAAAATCCGCACCATAAAAACTCGCAAATCCTTCCAATTTGTCTAATGCTTGGGCTTGTTCAAAGGCCCTTGCATATAATGCTAATGCGGCCGGTGCGGTGTATATTCCTGCACAACCACAAGCCGTTTCCTTAGCAGATTGTGCGTGAGGGGCGCTGTCTGTGCCTAAGAAAAATTTAGGGTTGCCACTGGTTGCCGCTTGTAACAACGCTTGGCGATGCCTTTCTCGTTTCAATATAGGTAAACAATAATGATGGGGGCGAATACCCCCATGCAGAAGATCATTACGGTTCAATAATAAATGGTGGGCAGTAATGGTGGCCGCTACATAAGGGCTACTGTTCATGACATATTCCACAGCATCTTGGGTAGTAATATGTTCTAGCACAATTCTCAAATTAGGAAAATGTTCTAATAAGGGGTCGAGTACTTGTTCTATAAAAATTTGTTCGCGATCAAATATATCAATACTGGCTGCCGCGACTTCTCCATGAATTAATAAAGGGATATCGTAAGATTGCATGGCTTCAAGCACTTGCCACACGCGACGTAAATCAGTTACGCCCAGATCGGAGTTAGTCGTTGCCCCCACTGGGTAATATTTAACCGCAACAATGTGTTCACAGCTATGGGCCGATGCTATTTCTGTTTTTGGCGTATTATCTGTCAGATAAAGTGTCATCAGCGGATTAAAGCGGCTCTTTGAGGGAAGAACGGCACAAATTCGCTCACGGTAGGCCAGTGCTTGAGCACAAGTGGTAATAGGTGGTTTCAAATTAGGCATCACGATAGCACGGGCAAAACAACGTGCCGTGGCTGAAACGATTGAAGCCGTATGGGCACCATCGCGTAGATGTAAGTGCCAATCATCAGGTTTCCTAAAAGTCAAACGGTGCATGTTATCAGTTATCAGTTTCACGCAAAAGTTTTGCGCGCAAAACTTTTGCGTGAAAATCAGTTATCAGTTATCAGTTTCAGGCAAAAGTTTCGCGAAGCGAAACTTTAGCGTGAAATAAAGTTTTTGCGCGCAAAAACTGGGGCAAAGAAATCAGTTATCAATGAACAGCAGTCGGGTCAATGCCATATCGTGTCGGGCAACCACAAGGGGGCAACCAGAATGTATTTCCCCTACAAACTGTCATGTCATGTAGGTCAATTTGTAGGGGTATCCTTGTAGGGGCAATCCCTTGTGGTTGCCCTTGAAATTAACTTATAGTTTATAACGAAACGACAAACTAAAAAACTGATAATTGATCATTGATGTGTGTGATGAGGTACAATATGGCAATTTATATCTAATTGGTTTGTGTGACATTCTCTTTAAAGAATTGGCTTAACAGAAACCACAAAAACGCATTTTTATAGGGCGTTATGGGTATTTTGTTGCTTCGATACGATTAAACGGATTTTTTTGAACTTTTGAATCATCAATCTGTAACTGATTGAATTAATAATTTAATTATTGATTGAATGTCTCAATTCAAACTGCAATTTGATTAACATTATTCGCTAGTTGCTACAACTCAATACAAATATCAGACAAAGTTTGCAAGAAAACGCGACCTATCAAATAGTTTCTTGGCAATGAGGCAAACTATCAATTTTATGAATATTACACAATCTCAATGCCAAACACTTACCACCCACAAGCGTATTAGTGAAAACTGATGTCGTGTACGTTATGCTTGTTACTTTTGCATTACTTTACTTAATCCAATCAGAATGAATTTTAACAAGCCCTTGCAGCAACAGAACAAAACAGAAGACACGCAACCGTCTTATATGCCACTCAAGTACACTTTGATGGGGAGTTTTCTATTATTGATTATTCCTATCCTAATTGCCATGTCGGTGTCTGATTACTTGAATGCTAAAAGTGATTTGGAACAGGCCTACAGAATGCTGCAACAACAAACGGAGAATAATATTAAAAATGCGATTAAATTGGTTGAAGCTGGGCATAAAGTACTTGAGAAATTTTTGGATGAAAAGATGAAAGATCAGTTCATCACGTTTGTTGATGCCTATCAAGTGGCCGGTCGAAATCCAAAAAAAATGGACCTTGAAGATCTCAAAGAACAATTGGGGGGGAAAATGGATTTGTATATCATTAATGCTGACGGCATTGTTGAATACACGACTTATACCAAAGATTTAAAATTCGACTTTAAAAAATGGCCCAATCTTTTCTCATTTATAACAAAAGTTCGGCAACAAAACAAATTTGCTAATGGTGGATTTGCCACAGAAGCCAATACAGGTAAAATCAGAAAATTTGCCTACATGCCCACACCTGATCATAAGTATGTGTTGGAATTAGGTTTAATTTCTGACGAATTTGCGGATTTGATGGGCGGATTAGATATTATGAAAATTAACGCTCGTCTCAAAAATTTAAATCCTTCCTTAAATCAAGTCAGGATTTTTAGTCAGAATGGCAGTTCATTTGGGGAACCAGATTATAAGGCGGATTTGTCAATGCTACAAATTATTACGAGTGTTTACGAGAGCAAAAAAACATATACCAAGGAGGATAAACTTAGAAAACGCTATACGCGCTATATTTTTATCAATTTAAAAGATGATGCATTTTCTTTTGGTTCGGATCCGAGCAAAGTTATTGCACTGACTTATAACACAAAACTGATCGATGAAGGCTTACAAAGGACGGCTTCGTTTCATATTTTATTAAGTATTATTGCCATAGTGTTAAGTATTATTTTTACTTTCATCATTTCAGCTTGGCTCACTCGCCCAATTCAAAGCATTGTGAATAGTGTCAACATTATTGCTGAAGGGATGCTTGAACACCGCATAGAGGTCGAAACAAACAATGAATTAAAATTACTCAAGCAAAGTATCATCAAGATGGTCAATAGCATGTTGGCCTCTATCAATCAAATTGAACAGCAAAACGAAGAGTTAACCAAACTTGATAAACTAAAAGATGATTTTTTATCGAATACTTCCCATGAATTGCGTACTCCCATTAATGGTATTATCGGGATTGCTGATTCGATGATAGATGGTGCTGTGGGTAAACTGCCACCTAAAGCGATTGAAAATCTTTCTATGATTGTACTCAGTGGCAAACGCTTATCCAATTTAGTGAATGATATTTTGGATTTTTCCAAACTCAAGCATAAAAATCTTGTTTTACAAATTAAACCTTTAGAAATAAAAGTGCTTACCGATATTGTTGTCATTTTGTCTCGGCCGCTCATCGGTTCTAAAGAGATTCAATTGATCAATAATATTAAAGAAGCGCCGCCTGTTGATGCGGATGAAAATCGTGTACAGCAAATTTTGCATAATTTGATCAGTAATGCGCTTAAATTCACTGACAAGGGCACAGTAGAAATTTCCTCGGCAATACATGATGATTATTTGATGACGACGGTGAGTGATACGGGCATTGGTATTTTGCATGAAAAACTGGGCATCGTTTTTAATCCGTTTGAACAACTAGATGGCTCAATTGCTAGAGAATATGGGGGAACTGGGTTAGGCTTATCGATAACAAAACAATTGGTAGAATTGCATGGTGGCGAGATCAATATTGAGTCAACGCCAGGCTTGGGTACCACAGTCAGCTTTACTTTGCCGATATCTAAAACTGAACAAGCCACCTTGTCTGGTGATGTGACGACTATGTTAAACCGTGTTCGTGAAGTCCAACCCACTGTGTTAAGCCATGCTAATGAAGTCCAACCCACTGAAATCTTGATAGAAAATGAGGATGAGGATGAACTTTTAGAGGCAAATGAAACAAAAAACAAAGGGGATGAATCGTTTCATATACTGATTGTTGATGACGATCCAATTAATTTACAAGTACTGGAAAATCAATTACGCTTAGAAAATTATGCCATTACCCGCGCCCTAAACGGTCAAGAAGCTTTGGAGGCCATCAATAGTGGCGTACCTTTTGCGCTTATTTTGCTTGACATTATGATGCCCAAAATGTCAGGATTTGAAGTGTGTGTGATTATTCGTAAAACTTATCCAGCCAACCAATTACCGATCATTATGCTGACCGCTAAAAATCAGCAGTCCGATTTAATGGAAGGTATGCAAGCCGGCGCGAATGATTACTTAACGAAACCCTTTTCTAAAGGTGAACTGATTACCCGTATTAAAACCCATATTCAACTGTCGCGTGTTAATATAGCCTATAGCAATTTTGTACCATTGGAATTTTTGCAATTATTAGAAAAAGAGAATATCGTCGATGTTCGATTAGGTGATCATGTGCAAAAACATATGGCTGTTTTGTTTGCTGATATTCGCTCGTTTACCACTTTGTCAGAAAGCATGTCTCCTAAAGAGAATTTTGATTTTATTAATGCCTATTTAGGTCGTGTCAGTCCTGTCATTCGCAAGCATCAGGGTTTTATTGATAAATATATTGGTGATGCTATTATGGCTTTGTTTCCTTTTACGGCAGATGATGCTGTGCAGGCTTCAATAGAAATTCACGAACAATTGTTCAGCTTCAACCAAGAAAGAGAAAAGCAGCAATTACAGCCTGTTAGGATTGGCATTGGCTTGCACAGTGGTACCCTTATGCTCGGTACCATCGGTGAAGAAAAACGTATGGAAGGGACTGTGATTTCTGATGCCGTTAACTTAGCCTCTCGTTTGGAAGGCCTGACTAAACTGTATGGGGCTTCTACCCTCATTAGTGAAGAAATTTTAATGGAGTTGACGAACCCTGAACAGTATCATTATCGTTTTCTCGGTAAAGTCCGTGTTAAAGGTAAACAGGCACCAGTGCATGTGTTTGAAATCATTGATTCTGAATTGGATGATATCAAAATTAAGAAAATCGCGCTCAAAGCAACATTTAGTCAGGCGATTGACGCTTATTATCAAAAGAAATTTGTTGAAGCGATCAAACAATTTAAGCAAATTTTGGATCAATTACCACAAGACAAAGCCGCTCATTTTTATTTAGAACGTTGCAAATATTATCTTGAACATGGTACACCCAATGATTGGGAAGGCATAGAAGCACTGACTCAAAAATAGGTATGTTTTGCCACGGAAAAACACGGAAAAACACGGAAAAAGTTGATAACTGATTTCCACGCAAAAGTTTTTGCGCGCAAAAACTTTATTTCACGCTCAAGTTTCGCTTCGCGAAACTGGAGCGTGAAATGTGGAACTGATAACGGATAAAAATAATGGAGGAAAATAAGTGAAAAATAATCGACCCTATAAAAAAAGCGGTCAAAAAAGGGTCTGTTTAGGCATCACAGTGTTGCTCTATCTAATGAATAGTACATTACAGGCGCAATACATAAACGGCAGTGATACATCGACTTTAGACAGAACACCCTTACCCAAAACTGAGGGTAGCGTGTTACCTGAATTGTCGAAATTGCCTGAGTTACCGCCGATCACTGAAGACAAGAATAAACTTTCTTCGCTGTCTCAGATCAAAGTCAAGCAGTTTCAATTTGAGGGGAATACCGTTTTTTCTGATGAAGAACTGGCTGAAATTACGAAACCTTATGAAGACGAAAATCGGGAACTCTCTCCTGAACAGTTGCAAGATGTCAAAAACGACATTACGGGCCACTACATCAAAAACGGATATGTCAACTCTGGGGCCATTATTCCTGATCAAAAGATTACAGATGGTATTGTGATTATCAAAATCATTGAAGGTGTACTTGTTCAGGTTGAGGCCAGTGGCAATAAAAGGCTACGCACCGATTACATCGAAAACCGCCTGAAATATCAGGACACTGAGGCTTTGGATCTCGAAGAATTACAAGATCGTCTCCAGATGCTACAACAAAATCCCTTGTTTGAACGCATACAGGCAGAATTGGGGCCAGGCGTTAAGCTGGGCGAGGGCATTTTGAAAATCCATGTCGATGAAGCACCGCCCCGTGAGTTACAATTCACTTTTAACAATCATCGTTCTCCTAGTGTGGGCGCTTATCGAGGCCAAATTGAGGGATGGTATCGTAACTTGACAGGGATATTTGGAACCAAGTCGGGTTTTGGGGATACCTTCTATCTTCGTTATGGTTTGACTGAGGGCTTGAATGATTTTACGGTGAAATATGATTTTCCGCTTAATCGTTATGATTCCACTGTATCTTTGCATGTCGAGCGCAGCGATTCCGAGGTTGTTGAAGCGCCCTTTAATCAATTAGATGTTGAAAGTGAAGCCGATACTTATGCCCTCACTTTCAGTCAACCGTTGTATCAAGAGCCAGAAGGTTATTTCAATTTATCACTCAGATTGGAAAAACGCACTAGCAAAACTTTCCTATTGGGGCAACCCTTTTCTTTTTCACCCGGTGTAAAGGATGGTGTCAGTGAACTTTCCGTAATACGCTTTTCTCAAGATTGGTTGAAGCGCAACCCAGTTCAGGTGCTTGCTGCTAGAGCAAGCTTTAACTTTGGGGTAGATGCTTTAGATTCTACCATAAATGATGATGGTTCGCCTGATAGTGAGTTTTTCAGTCTGCTTGGACAGTTTCAATATGTTCGGCGGCTTAATTTTTTCAAAAGCAAACGTTGGAATCTGAGTCAAATGATCTTCCGCACTGATTTTCAATTGGCTAATCAAGATTTATTACCACTGGAAAAATTATCCATCGGGGGGGCTTCCACGGTGCGAGGTTATCGGGAAAACGTCCTGACTCGGGACAATGGGATGATCAGTTCTTTTGAATTGCGTTTGCCCCTGTTGCACCTACCTATTTCAGATGCCACTAAAAGCTTTGAAGAGGGTTGGTTAGAACTGGCAACGTTTGTTGATTACGGGCGTGCTTGGAATGCGGACAGTGATACACCGGAACCAAAAGATATTTACAGTGCTGGTTTAGGATTTATCTGGAATCCGAACAAATATTTCCATGGTGAAATCTATTGGGGCCATGCGCTACAAACAGATGATATCCCCGATCCAGATGAACAAAATTTACAAGATGACGGCGTACATTTTGAAATGAGCGTGAATTATCCTTTTTAAAGCTATTGGGCAACCACAAGGGATTGCCCCTACGGGCGTTAATTAGTAGGGGCAATCCCTTGTGGTTGCCCCTTTTGTCAATCCGATTGACGCAATGTTTTTTGTATAGCGCATCTTTTGCGTCTTTTGCGCCTTTTGCGCCTTTTGCGTTTATTTATCTTATCAAGTTCCACCCTACCAATAATCACTCATCATGCAATACGCTGAATTAATTCAATTTGAATCCTTAGAAACCGTTATAGAAATTCGTGATGCTAATGAGCTGGCTAAGGCTAAACAGTTAGTTTCAACCTATATGATTTCAAATGAAATGGCAGAGCGGCTAATTCATTTAGTCTTTGTTCAATTGCAATTTGATCAACGGCGCGATAATAAAGGTTTATTAATTGTCGGTAACTATGGCACAGGTAAATCTCATTTGATGGCCGTGATTTCAAGTCTCGCGGAACATGCCGAATTAGTCAGTGATTTACATCACCAACAAGTGGCCGAAGTCGCACAAGCCATTGCTGGAAAATTCAAGGTGTTACGGACAGAAATCGGTGCCACGATGATGTCTTTGCGCGATATGCTGACAAAAGAATTAGAAGGCTTTCTTGATAACTTGGGTGTTCATTTTCGCTTTCCTGCCGCCGATACCATTACCAATAATAAACGGGCTTTTGAAGAGATGATGGTTGCCTTTGAAGCACATTATCCAGAACAAGGCGTGCTATTAGTTGTCGATGAATTACTCGAATATTTACGGGCACGTACCGATCAGGAATTGATTCTTGATCTCAGTTTCCTGCGCGAAATTGGTGAAGTGTGTAAAGACTTACGCTTTCGTTTTATTGCCGGGCTGCAAGAAACCATTTTTGATAATCAACGTTTTGAGTTTGTTTCCAACGCCCTGCGGCGCGTTAAAGATCGTTTTGAACAAATCCTGATTACTCGTCAAGATATCAAATTTGTCGTAGCCGAACGCTTATTGAAAAAAAGCGCAGATCAAACAGCCGAAATCGAGACTTACTTGCGTCGCTTTGCAACCAGTTACGGTAATATAAATGAACGCATGGCTGAATTTTGTTCACTGTTTCCGGTTCATCCCGAGTATATTGACACCTTTGAACGCATTACCATCATTGAAAAACGCGAGATTCTAAAAACCCTAGAACGTAGTGTGCAAGCTTTAGCCAATACAACTGTTCCAGAAAATGAACTAGGCTTACTCGCCTACGATAGCTATTGGCATCAGATTCGAGAAAACCCTTCTTTTCGGGCGATTCCAGAAGTGCGTGAAGTGATTGAATGTAGTCAGGTGTTAGAAAATAGAATTGAACAAGCCTTTACCCGCCCGAATTATAAACCGATGGCGATACGCATTATCCACGCTTTATCGGTACATCGCTTAACAACGCATGATATTGCCGCCCCTGTCGGTGTCACGGCGCAAGAATTACGAGATAGCCTCTGTTTATATCAAACCGGTATTGATGAATTAGGCGGAAACCCGGCCGATGATTTATTGTCTTTAGTGGAAACCGTATTGCGAGAAATATTGAAAACGGTTAACAAGCAATTTATTTCCACTAATCCTGAAAATGGACAATATTATATTGATTTTAAAAAGAATTATGATTTTGATGCCATTATTGAAAAACGGGCAGAAAGCTTAGATTTCCATCAACTGGATCGTTATTACTATGCGGCACTGCGTCAAGTGATGGAAGTGTCTGATATTCCATCCGGTTGGACTCAAAGCTTTAGCTGGGGCTATGAATTAGAATGGCGATCCCACCGCGTCACACGCCAAGGGTATTTAATATTTGATCTGCCCGGCCGAAATACCAAAGCCTTATCAAAACGTGAAGACAGTTTCTTCTTATATTTCCTCCCCCCTTATCAGTTATCAGTTATCAGTTATCAATTATCAATGGTGAGTGCAAAAAATGAAGTTTTTTTTCGGCTCACTAAAACAGATGAACAATTTGATCAACTCTTACGTCTTTATACCGCAGCGGCCGATTTAGTTTCGACATCGTCAGGGCATGCGAAAGCGGTGTATGAATCGAAAGCGCAAACCTATTTACGCGAAGTCTTAAAATGGTTGCAAGAATATAAAGCCAGTGCATTTGAAGTCACTTATCAAGGCGAAACACATCAGTTAATTGACTGGTTAGAAGAAGTCAAGCATGATGATTTTCGTGTGACTAACGATCCGGCACTGTTTACACCCCATCCCTCATTATTAGACAATTTCCGTGATTTAATTGAATTAGTAGCAGACGCTTGTTTAGAACGCTATTTCTCTGAACTGGCCCCTGAATACCCTGTCTTTCCCATTCTGGTTTCTCATGATAATCTGCCACCACTTTCCCAAGAAGCAATGCGAAGCATTGCCAATCAAAACCGTAGTAAACCGGCCCGTGGCTTATTAGCGGCCTTAGGTTTATTAAACGGGGAAAAGATTGAGCCGAATCGCTCTAAATATGCACAAGCCATTCTTGAACAATTGCAGCAAAAACTTGTCGGGCAAGTACTGAATCAGGATGAATTGCTGGCAGAAGCCTATTTCGCGCCAACCCGCTACCGCTTAGAACCAGAATTAGTCATGGTACTGATTTCAGCCCTCGTTTACGCTGGCGATGTGGTGTTAGTGATGCCGAAACAACAATTTGATGCCAGCAACTTTGCCGAACTCGCCGCACTCACCCTCAAAGAATTATTAACATTCAGACACTTAGAACGCCCGAAGGCCTTTAACCAGCCCGCATTAAAAGCACTGTTTGAATTTTTAGCCTTACCCAGTGGTTTAGATATCGCCCTCACCAATCATGACGAGATTGCAGTACAACAATTGCAAACCAAAGTCAGCGAAATCATCAGTCAATTGGTACCCGCACTACAAATGCTAGAAACCGGATTCATTTTTTGGGGCAAACCGGTATTCAATCAAACTGATGAGTATCGAGAGAGTTTAACCAAAACGAAAACATTTTTAGAATCCCTACAAGCGTATTCCACGCCTTTAAAATTCAAGAATTTTCGCTACACCGCAGAAGAGATCATGGCCCACCAAATCGGCCTCAATCACTTGCAAGAGATCAGTCATCTCATGGCGATGTTGAGAGAATTGAGCCAGCCTATCGCCTATCTCACATCGGCCGAAGCCGCTTTACCGCCTGAAGAAGATTGGGTATCGGAAATGAATGAACTGCGTGAAACCCTGCTATCTCGTTTAAGCGATAACGAAGAACGCCATAGCACCGGATTAAGTTACCAAATTCAACAACAACTGAATCACTTGCAAAATGCCTATATCGAACTGTATCTTGATTTACACCAACAAGCCCGTTTAAACAAAGAAGAAGAAGCCGCAAAACAGGCCCTACAAACTGATCAACGCTTATTGAATCTCAAAAAACTAACCCGTGTAGAGTTTCTACCGCGTCATCAACTGAGCGAATATGAAAACAGTTTAAATCGCTTAGAAAGCTGTTATGCCCTCACAGAAAATGACTTACTCGCGCATACCGTTTGTCCCTATTGTGGTTACAAGCCGCTTTCAGAACCCAAACCACCGACAACACACACCACACGCATCGCACGACTGGATGAAATACTAGAACAATTTTATAGCGATTGGACACAAACCTTATTATCTGAACTTGAAAATGCCACCACTCAACGAGAATTGCTCAAACCAGAAAGTCGCGCCCAACTAGAGGCCTTTCTGACACAGCGCTGCTTACCTGAAAACATCACAGAAACCTTTATTGAAGCCATACAAGAAAGCTTATCTGATCTCATCAAAGTGACGGTTCAAATGGCAGATTTACAAAATGCGTTATTAGCCGGTGGTTCACCGATGACAGCGATAGAAATGCAAAAACGGTTTATTCATTATCTGAACAGCGTCACACAAGATAAGGCCTTGAATTTGGTGCGGATAGTGTTGGAATAGATTTAACCAATAAACGCAAAAGGTGCCAAAGACGCTATCAATCAAAAGAAATCTTTGCGCCTTTTGCGCCTCTTGCGCCTCTTGCGTTATAAATCAAATCAGCGTAAATCATGATAAGCAGTGCAGCGTTTTATCACGTTTTTGACTTTATGCGACTTTTTTCATTGGCAGAATACTAGGCACAGGCAGTGTTCTACCCTCAGATTCAAAATGCTGGATCACTTCTTCTATAACGTCATATAACTCACCATATAATTTGATGGGATCATCACCATGGATGCCTGTAATCAAATCAGGACATTTGCCAATATACGTCTGATCCTCTTCACTCCATTCTATCCATTTGTGATAGTGATCTTGTACTCTCATGATTTGATTTCCTCTATGGCTTGTTTAACTAGAGGGGCAACCACAAGGGATTGCCCCTACGGGCGGTTCGTAGGGGCAATCCCTTGTGGTTGCCCCTTGCGGTAAAATACCTGTTTATTTGTGCTTCAGTACTTAACCCCTAAAGATCACGCATATCTTATCAACTGTTGAGAAATAGCTGATTTTGTTCTGAAAAAATAAACGCAAAAGACGCAAAAGACGCTATCAAAATCGAAGCCTCGCTTGCGTCTCTTGCGCCTCTTGCGTTATAAAAATCAGCGAAAATCAGGACAATCAGGGCAATCAGCGTTCTATTACGTTTATTAAAGTTTTTCAAATCCGGCCAAACCTGACAGGATATCTTCCCTAACGCAGCTCAAACACAAAATCCCCCCCACGATGCCCTGAATTTCTTATAAAGTGAATCCCCGGCAATTGGCTAGAGTTACCCGCAACATGCTGTCGAACAGAGAGAAACAAATCATGGGCCGTAAAATCCTGTTCAAAGGCTTTAAACAGATCTAACCCTTCTATCATGGCTTCTGCAAAAATCGAATGTTTTCCGCCGTCTCCATCCGACACGGGTTTATCACCGCCACTGGCTATCAAAATACGCGATTTGCTTTGTTTTAAGCGGGCTATGGCGCGACGCTGAGCTTTTGGGTTCGATAACCACGGCATATTGCGCGTTTTAGAGAGCGCCCCCGAATAACAACTGTCTGCGATCACTAACACATTAGTGGCTTGACTGCTTTTCATATAGCCCGTTATCCGATCCGCCATAATCCAAGTAAATTCGGCATTGGGTAGTGCATCCACCGGAAACCAGTACGCTTTATCCATGCCTCTATGCCGTTGTCCATGTCCAGCATAATAAACCAAGAGGTTATCTTGAGCTTGCGCTTGATCTGCCATCTGGTTAAACGTTTGTAAAATACGGTTACGAGTGGCTTGGGCATTGATTAAAGTGGTGACTTTAAAATGATAGTCGTTTCTGAGCCGAGTCGCGACAGCCAGGGCATCATTGACGGCGGTATCTAAATCAGTCACTTTGTCATGCTGGTAGTCATTAATACCAATCACTAGCGCGTAATTATCTATCGCCTACCACGCTTTGATGAGACTTGGGAGAGTAAATCAAGCTGAGGGTTTTGTGGGCGGTGTTGTCAAAAATATCCGTGGCGGTTATGTGTACTCGATTCTTACCAACTTGCAAAGGCAATTCCTGATTAAAATACCCTTGAGGATCACGCTCATGCACCGGTTTGCCGTTAACGGTGAGGGTAGCGATTTTGGAGTCATCAATAGCCTGTCCACGTAGTGTGTAGCGATAGGTATCAAGTACCAATTCGTTTTCTACGCTGCGTTGTTTAGAATAAACTTCAATACGCGGTGGCTGCCTATCCAGTTTCCCAGCTTGTAAAATGGCAGCGACTAAATCGGCCCGTTTGAATTGGTGGCGATAGGGCGCAATACCGCTAACTTGGGTAGGGCCAGTACGCACATTAATCCGTTCTTCTGCCTTCGTAGAAGAGGCCACATAATAACCTTGTCCAGTCATCGTTACCCATTCACCATCTGTAAAACCCACCATCTGGGCAATTTCATCACCCGTTTCGACATGCCAAAGACGGCTAGTACCATCCCAACTGCCTGACAATGCCAAAAGCTCATCATTTGAAAAGGCCACAGCATTGACATAAGAAGAATGGCCCTTGAAGGTGCGAATCTCTCGCCCACTGTTTACATCCCACAGTTTGAGGGTGTTATCCCAACTAGCCGACAATGCAATACGCCCATTGAGTGAAAAGGATATCGCTACAACAGAGTTAGCATGCCCCTTGAAAGTGCGAATCTCTCGTCCGCTGTTGACATCCCACAGTTTGAGCGTGTTATCAGAAGAACCAGACAATGCCAAAAGCCCATCGTTTGAAAAAGCCACGGCTCTTACCCACTCGGAATGTCCTTTGAAGGTGCGAATCTCTCGTCCGCTGTTGACATCCCACAGTTTGAGCGTGGCATCCATACTACCCGACAATGCCAAAAGCCCATCGGGTGAAAAGGCCACTGCACTGACTCCAAATAAATGGCCCTTGAAGGTGCGAAGCTCTCGCCCGCTTTCTACTTCCCACAGTTTCAGCGTGTGATCTAATGAACCCGACAAAGCCAAGCGCCCATCGTTTGACAAGGCGACGGCTCTAACATCATCGGAATGGCCCTTGAAGG
>Ga0180298_1000041_pt1 | contig 22909 bp, 22 predicted proteins | sample GuaBasSediGuay13_FD_121800 | JGI IMG/M metagenome (GOLD analysis project Ga0180298, IMG submission 121800) | Subseafloor sediment microbial communities from Guaymas Basin, Gulf of California, Mexico - Guay13, Core 4488-10 , 4-6 cm | ecosystem: Environmental > Aquatic > Marine > Hydrothermal...
AGGTTGTAGCTATGAAGAAAAGAGCGATGACAACCCAGAGAGACCAGCTTCTCTTGTTAAAGAGTCCATATGCGGCTACTAGGCTTAGTATTCCGATCAATCCGATGTGGATGAGGCTGAAATTCATTGCCAATATTACCATGGAGATTATTCCGGCAAGCGCGTAAAAAACGAACGCTGCAAACATGCCTATGCTTTCAATTTTCAACTTGGACTTAATCGACATCTAAACCGCCTTTTAACTTAAATGCATTGACGGCAATGCTAATAAATTTAATGTTTCAAAAATCTTAACATCTTTGCATTAATTTAAGCTGATGAGAGAAAAAGTTTAGAGCTACTGAGAGATTATAACAGATTCAAAAATGGAGAATGAAAGATGAGTTATCGTGAACTTTTTGCCTCACAGTCAAACGTTTTCAGCGGGTTCCAAAAAACATTCAAAAAGGCGGATTACGTGGTTTTAGGTGTTCCCTTTGACGCTACAAGCACTTATAGAACCGGAGCTAGATTCGCCCCAAATGTGATTAGAGAGGCGGCCTTAAACATTGAAACCTACAGTTTTCGAACGGACATAGACGTAGAAGAGTTAAAACTGCACGATTTAGGTGACTTACACGTGTTAACGGAAACCGAGAAAACTCTGGAAAGGCTAGCGCTCGTCATCGGAGAGATTGTAAAGAACGGGAAAACTCCGGTAACAATCGGCGGAGAGCACACAATCACATTAGGTGTTATCAAAGGGTTAGAGGATGAGTTTTCAAAATTAGCCATCGTGAGTTTTGACGCTCATCTAGACCTAAGAAACGAGTTCTTAGGGCTGAAACTCTCTCACACAACCTTTATGCGGAGAATAAACGAGGAAGCAAAACCAGCGAAAATAATTGAAGTTGGCACAAGAGCTGTCTGCAGAGAAGAGCTGAACTACGCGGAAAAAGCTGGAGTAGAATTTTTCACAACACATCAAATTAGAAGGAAAGGAACCGAACACGTCGTGGATCGGTTAAAAGAAAAACTAAGTGAATACGAGAAAATTTACCTGTCTATTGATATGGATGTTCTAGACCCAGCCTATGCTCCAGCTGTTCAAAATCCAGAGCCGGAGGGACTTGAGCCATACGCTCTGCTTGACATCTTAAGCGGCATATGTGACAGACGCGTGATAGGCTTCGACTTGGTGGAAGTTGCACCACCTTATGACCGTGGAGTTTCAGCGGTTCAAGCGGCAAAAATAATATTTGAAGTGCTATGCCAAATAGAAAAATCTAGGAAAAGCAAATAGATTTTATTCTCTCAACAGTTTTGCAATGAAAAATCCGTTGCACTGGTGGATGTGTGGATAAAGCCTTCGACACTTTTCAAGTCCCCTCAAACCTGGCAGACCTATTTTCGATTTTATCTTAACCAGTGAAAAGTCTGGATGCCATTTCAAGAAGCGTTCTATGAGCCTCTCGTTTTCCTCAACCGTTATGCTACAGGTGGAATAAACCAAGAAGCCCTTAGACTTCACCTTTTCAGCACAGTTATTTATCATTTCCCACTGGATTTCAGCCATTTTATCCACAGAACGCCTCGTAAGTCTCCACTTAGACGATGGTACCCTTGCAAAAGCACCTGTGCTTGTACACGGTGGGTCTAAAATCACCATGTCTGCTTTTATGTTAAGAGGCAGAGGATTGCAAGCGTCAGCGATTATTGGAACCGCTATTTTTACACCCATGCGAGCAACTTCATTTCTCCAAATATTCATCCTACGCCTTGAATAATCCAAGGAATAAATAACGCCTTGGTTCTTCATAAGTTGGGCTAGATAGGTGGTTTTGGCTCCAGGAGCTGCACAAACATCGAAAAGAGTTATTCCAGGTTTCGGATTTGCAACTTCGGCTGCAAAACAGCTTGCTTTATCCTGTATATAAAACAAGCCTTCCTTAAAGCTTAAGGTTTTAGTCAGAGGACGCCTTGTGCTTATCACTTTGTACGCGTATCTTAACTTTTCAACTTTTTCAGCTTTAACTCCTTCTCTCACAAGTTTTTGGATTATTTCATCTTCCGAAGCCTTAAGTGTGTTCAATCTGATATAAGTAGGTGGAGAGTTCATGTTTGCCTCTAACAGCTTCATAGCTTCGTTTCTACCTAGAAGTTTGAAGCAATATCTCACAAACCATGTTGGATGAAAAGTTGAAAGCCCAACCTTCTCCTCATCACTCAAGCTTTTCAGAACAGAGTCTGGGCTCTGTGTCAATAATAAGCCTAACACATGTTCTATTTTTTGCAGAGTTTGCCATCCTAAAATAGAACGAGCAAGCTTAGCTATGCTTGCGGCTTCTTCCACATCGATTTTAGACCATTTTTTCGCTATTCTCGTTTGGTAAACATAAAGCCTTAAAAAAGCTTGGACACCGAGCTTGAATTCACTGATTGCCCTAGGCTTCAAAACATTGTTTATAAACTTATCTATGAAGTTTTCTCGCCTAACGGTTTCACAGACAAGTCTGTGAGCCAGTCTAATAACGTTAGAATCTCTTATGCCTAACTGTCTGACGGTTTTTGCCAATGCCAAATGTTCACTTATTTTTTGCATTTCCATCCAGCTTAGGGTTTCAATCGCAAGACTCCAAGCTTCCTTAAGCAATTGCTTCACTCAACCGAACAGTTTTAAAACAGTGGCAACCACTTGTTAGTAAGAGTTTTAGCGTATCGCTTTCATATACTTAATGGGTTCAAGGTTTAAAATGGTTCAAACACGTCTAGATGATTATTCAAAGGTCAAGCATCCAGAAGAAAAGGAAGCGGAAGCTTTACCCTTTACGAAAGCTATAGAAAAGGAAAGAACAAAACGTGTTTTTCCCCCGGTTGCACCTGAAAACTTGCCGCCTTCATATTTTGTTTCAGCAACATATGACGGAAAAATCAGAAAAGCTCTAATCAAACTCTACGAACCTACATCAGCCAGAATCTACTTTTGGTATGATAACACAGGACATAAACCGTATTGTCTAACAAATCTTTCCCCCTACGAGCTTGAAAAAATAGACCGTGTAGTTAGACATCCAGGCTTTGACCATTCAGAAATTGTGGAAAAATTTGACCCTTTACTTGACAAAAACGTGAAGGTGACAAAGGTTGTGGCGAAGGACCCGTTGGCCATTGGGGGTCGAGCAAGAGGTTGCTTAAGAGACATAATCCCAGAAGAATTTCCAAAGGTTTCAGAAGTTCCTGTTTCTCGAGATGAAATAAAGGTTTGGGAAGCCAAGATAAAGTACTACCAGTCATATATCTACGACAGAAACCTTTGGCCTGGAATGATCTACGAGGTTAAAAACGGCAGTCTCATTCCGAAGAAGGTGGAACAAGCTGAAAAAATGGTTAAGCAAATATGTGAGACGTTTAAGAAAGCTACGGCTGAGGAGTTGCAGTACATTGAGCATTGGGCTAGACTGTTAGAGTATCCAGCTCCAAAGTTCCGTCGCGTAGCCCTAGACATAGAAGTTTATTCACCGATACCAACAAGGATGCCGGACCCTCGAGAGGCAGCCTATCAAGTTGTTTGTGTTTCACTTTACGGTTCTGACGGAAAGAAAAGAGTGCTGCTGCTGAAAAGACCAGGTGTTCGCGAAGGAAGTGAACGTTTACCAGCGGGTGTAAACCTCGAATATTATGATTCTGAAGAGAAGCTTTTGAGGAACGTTTTCGATGCCTTATGGGATTACCCTTTTGTCATAACGTTTAACGGAGACGATTTTGACCTTCGCTACTTGTTTCACAGAGCGCAGAACCTTGGTTTCAGAAGAGATGAGATTCCAATAGAGATGGGTAGACGTGTTTGCTTATTAAAATACGGCGTGCACATTGACCTATACAAGTTTTTCTTCAACCGTTCCATCCAAATCTACGCTTTCAACAATCGTTATCGTGATGTTACCCTTAACGATGTTGGCAGAGCGTTAATTGAACTGGAAAAAATTCCGATTGAAAAACCAATTGGTGAGCTAACCTACACTGAACTCGCTGAATACTGTTTCAGAGACACCGAAATAACCTATAAGCTCACAAGTTTCGAAGACGACTTAGTTATGAAACTAATACTGATATTAGCCAGAATCAGCAGCATGCCGATGGAGGATGTAAGCCGCCAAGGAGTTTCACGTTGGATAAGAAACTTCATGCATCATGAACATAGAAGAAGAAACATGTTAATTCCAAACGCTGAAGATATTCTAGCCAAAAAAGGTAAGACGTCGACAAAAGCCATCATAAAGGGTAAAAAATACAAAGGCGCAATCGTTGTGGAACCGGTTCCAGGGATTCATTTCAACGTTGCGGTCATGGACTTCCCGAGCCTATACCCCTCAATAATAAAAGTATGGAATCTGGGTTACCAGTCCATCTTGTGTCCACACCCGGAATGCAGAGACAACATAATCCCAGGCACCACCCATTGGGTCTGCAAGAAAAAACGTGCATTGGAAAGTCTATTAATAGGCTCTTTAAGAGACCTGCGTGTCCAATGGTATAAGCCGAAATCAAAGGATAAATCGTTGTCAGCGGAAATAAGGAACTGGTATAGGCTTATCCAAGGTGCATTAAAAGTGATTTTAAACGCAAGCTACGGGGTTTTCGGCGCTGAAACCTTTGATCTTTACTGTCCACCAGTGGCGGAGGCAACAGCAGCCCTGGGAAGGCACTCAATAACCCAGATAATCAACAAAACAAAGGAACTAGGCATCCAAGTCTTATACGGCGACACGGACAGCGTTTTTCTCAAAAACCCAACAAAAGAACAAATCAGAGAACTTGCCAGATGGACAGAAAAAGAACTGAAAATGGGATTAGACGTAGACAAAGTCTACAGATACGCAGTTTTCAGCTCAAGAAAAAAGAACTATCTAGGAGTTCTAGAGGATGGAAGCGTGGATGTAAAAGGCTTGACAGGTAAAAAGCGGCACATACCACCCTTCATTAAAAAAGCCTTCGACAAAATGAAAGAACGCTTAGCTATGGTGAAGACCCCAGCGGACTTTGAAGAAGCGAAAAAAGATGTCTGCAACATAGTTCGCGACTGTTACATGAAATTGAAAAGGAGACAGTGGGAAAGCCTGGAGGAGCTGGCGTTTAACGTGGTGTTAGGTGAAGCACCAGAACATTACGTGAAAACAACCCCACAACATGTTAGAGCAGCCAGAATTCTGAAAGAAAAAGGAATAGAGTTGAAGGCAGGAGACTTGATAAGCTTCGTCAAAGTAACCAAAGAACCTCATGTAAAACCTGTGGAATTGGCAACAAAAAACGAAATAGACGTCGATAAGTATGTGGCTTATCTTCACTCAACCTTTGACCAAGTCTTAGATGCTCTAGGCTTAGACTTCGACGAGATAATAGGACTAACGAAATTGGAACGCTTCATGTAGATGGATTTTCTAACACCTTTAGTCCATGGGATTTTAAAGGTTCAAGGATTCCACGTCTACTCAGCGCGGATAATAGAATATACCCGAAACCAGCTATCACTATAAGACTGCTGATGGTTATGCTAACGATCATGGCAGCCCACACGGGTAAAACGTTAAGAACGTCTGGTGGTGGAAAGAACATCCAAAGATATCCTCCGACGATAACACCTACTGGCAGAGCACCAGAAACACATGCTACAAAACGATGTTTTCTAAGCGCAAAGACAATGCTTGCTGCAACAAAGTTAGCAATAGACCCGAATATCAAGTCTTGAATTCCAATGAAGTAATAAGCATTTGTCAAAAAACATCCAACAGACACACCCACTATAACAGGCCAACCCAACAAAGCGGCTAAAGCTATCAAACAGTCAGCGATCCGCAACTGAATAGGACCGTAAACTGTTGGGTTACCAACAGAAATCATCTGAAGAACGTTAATTATAACGTATAGCGCTATGAAAACAGACGTTAAGGCCAAATCTCTGCTGTCAAACTTCAGATTTTCACCTCCTACACCGGGGTTTTTATGGCGGAACGGGTGGAGGGCCACTCACCCGCCAACAACACTTACATTACCGTAAAACGCTATAAAACTTACTGTTTCGCTTCAACGTTCTCAGCCTCTACTGCGATTTGCATCTTAGGTTCGCCGCTTACAGCTTCAGTATCCGTTGCTTCCGATTCAACACTTACATCTCCAATAGGCTCTCCATGCTTGCTTGAAAACAAGAGGTCAGAAGGGGGAAGGAGCATTCAGCATTGTGGACAGAAGATACATGGCTGTGAATGTTTGCTGGTAAATCTTATGGAAAACTTATGGAACTTTCGTTTCGGGGTCAACCTCTAACATTTCATTTATATTCGCATCCTTCCCCTCCAAAGTCGCTATACCCTCAATTTCAAACTTAACAAGACTAGGCTTTGTGGTTAAAAACAGTCTAAAACCAACCTTAACCATCTGGCTTCTGCGTTCCTTTTCCTCTAACCTTGCCTTTACATCAAAATTAACTGTGCCGCCCTCAGTTTTCTCGACGAGTTTAACACCTAGTATACTCTTTATTTCAACGTCAACTGAAACATTCGGGATATACACCGCTGGGTAAATAATCGATTCCCCACATCAGCTGAATGAACTTACTGCGTACTCCTCGCTATAAGCCTATCATCAACTTGAATTTGCCTTTTGTGTGTAATATTGTAATACGCACATCTTTGAAGGGAGATTTTAGGAGAAATAATGAATTAGAACAGCAATAAACGTGGAAGCCGCTACCAAAATTGAAATTATTACCACAACCTTACGTTCACTTAAAGGACGATGATAAGTTATAAGCGTGACTAAACTTCTCCTATGGTTAGAAAAAAGCTTCTTTCCATCGAAAACAACATTGGCTTTTTCTTTAAAGAAGAAGTAGTTCAATAAAATCATTGAAGAGTTGACGATATACGGCAAAATTGAAATTAACAGAACTGTTTTTAAGTCTGCAACGATAGCAAAGGCTGCCAAAGTTATGCCGATAGCAAAAGAACCCGTGTTGCCGACAAAAATTTTACCTTGGAAATTAAAGAAGGCGAGGATGAGCCAAACAATTAACGGAACGTATAGCAAGATTGCGTACCACCCTGAAATGCTCATTAACCCAACCAAAACTATTGCTGGACAAACAGTTTCTAAACCATTTAATCCTCCAAGCTGATTCACACTATTTGTAGTTACAGTTACAATTATCGGGATTAGCAGAAAATAGTAGAGAACGCCAAGGTTTACAGTCCAGATATTTAAGATTGATATAGAAGTGCGAAGGTTTAGGGTAGTTGCTAACGTGATTAACGGTATAGAGGCTACTAACGGAAGAAAAGCCTTATAACGCCACCGCAAGTCCATCCAGTCGTCAAGTAAACCCATAAAACCGCCGAAGAGTACGCAAACAGCAAGGGTTAAAGCTGGGGAAACATTTGATGATTCGATACTGACCGGTTTAAAGTAATGTATCAAGAAGAGATAAGTTGAACTTACTAAAACGTAGATTACACCTAATCCGTTAGGAACCAAAGGTTTGTTTGGCTTGTGTTGGTCTGGAACTTTTGGAAACAACTCACATCAACTTTGCTGCTCTGGATAATCATTGTAGTATGTTTGCCAATCAATTCTGTAAAGGCAAACAAGGGGGACAATACCGCCATATTTTGATTGTGCATCACTAGGAGAAAGGTCTAGCCCAGCGATAAAAGCCTCTTTAAAGTATCGAGGTTGAATATCAGTGGCGCTTAAACCATTCTTGCTCCACTCTCGCTCCTCAGAATCTTGTCTGCCATTTTTAACACACCACTGATGTTTTGCCCAACTCATCAGTTTGTATATTGTGGAACTCATGCCAGTTTTGTTCCATTCCCATCTTCCTGATGTAGGGTTATATGCTCCAAAGGCTGTTTCATTAGTCCACGCTGACTGTTCGTCCAGAAATCCTTTGCTTATAAATCGGTCGTGAGCTTTTCCTGAGATACGTGCCATCCACATCCATTTTCCATTGTCACCGCCACCCCCATCAAGCCAGTTTCCATTTGCATCAATAGTTACGAAAACCAAAATGTACTCCGCATCGTATAATTTCAACATTTTTAGCGCTTGTGTTTCATTCGCCATAAATATGAAGCCTATATTTTCTATCTGCGTAGTGTTTATCGTAGCGTTATCGGCGAGAGATGTTACGTTACCTAACAATGTCAGCCAATACCCGTAATCCCACCAGCTGCACACAACAGTTGTTGACTGAAGGTTATTGTTGACCCACTCTAGCATGTCAAGCCATTCCCGCACCGGCTCAGCGGGCGCTATTGGAAGGCTACCCGCTGTAATCGTGATTGGCGTGTCAACCTGTCTGTAAAGTCTATAATATGGCATTGGAAAGGCGAAATTCGCCGTTAAGATGAGGAAAATAAGGAAGGTAGCGATACCGCTAAACTCTTTTCCGACACGTCCTAAACCAAATTTTTTCGCGGATATTTTCGGCGTTTCCTTCAGCAATGTGTTGAAAGGTCGCAGTACTCCCAAGATTCCTATTGCCGCCAAAATACTGAAGACTGGAGCCATGAGCACTAGTAACCGCACCATAGAACATGCGAAGTAAAGGGAGGTTAGACCAAGGATTAACATGAAAATGTTCTTGTTGTTAAGATTTTCTAAAGTGAAGAATAAACCCACCGCAAAGAATGGTATTGCAATGCCTAAATCATAGTATATGGAGCCCCAAGCTGAGATTCTATGTTCCGCTACAGATTCTATGATGGGATGCGCCTCGCGAGCAAAGGGATTTACAACTGAAATGAATTTTCCAGCTACACCTCGCATGTAGCCAAATTCCCAAAGTATGGTGAAACCAGCAATTAACGCTGCCAGAAAAATTATGATAGAGATAATCTTCCATTTTGTTGACTTTAAAGTCTGGAAAACTTCAGCAAGACAGAGAAGAATAAACACTCCTGCAACAGGTAAAATGGCTATGGTTGTTAAGTGGCTTGCCGAAAGTTTGGGAATACTTATCGCAATAAACAATCCTAAACCGAAAGTTAAACTGTAACTTAAAAGAAGCCTTTTTGTATATCTTTTCAGTAAGATTAACACAAATGTAAAGAGCACGGTTACCCCAATCGGATATAAAGATGCACCCCATCCAACAGAAAGGTATCCTAAGGCTGCTCCAGCTGCCAAGGCGTATTTAAGACTTGAAGACAATGGTCTGGTGTTCTCTATGGATCTTAAAAAGAACAACATGAAGAGTAAAAAGGCAACTATGCCTATTGTTTCGTCGTCGAAAAAGCCGAGGGAAGTTCGTTGAATGTAGGATGGATTTAAAGCCAAGAAGAGAGCAGCGAGCAGTCCTACAGGTTTTCCTCCTATGTCTTTACCTAAGAAATAGATTATTAAACAAGCTAGCATGCCCATTATTGGTGGAAAAAGTGCGCAGAAACTCATCAATTCGATGTGTACTCCAAGCGCCGAAATTATGTCGTAGAGAAAGGCAGCTGTCATCGGCAAAGCTGGGTATGACCTGGCCATGTTTATTCCGTCCGGATACCAGCGTTGCTTGTCAACCCATTGAGTTGGCCAATAAGGTGAGATGAGACCGTTTTTAACCATGTACCTTGTGAGGCTAAATTGATAGTAGGGATCAAATTCTGAGAGGTGCATTGAGCCTGTTTGTATTTCCCATCGCATTGGGAATAAGCGTATTGTGAACGCTATTAAAAGTATAAGTGTTAATGCTGAGAGAGTTAATATTGTGCTGTGATCCGTTTTTATGCGTAGTTTCCCTAATTTTTTGAAGCTGTTAACGATTTTTTCTTTTGAGAGGGGGTTTTTGATATTCAATTTACGTCCATCTCTTTTACAAGATTACCGAGGTGTTTTATTTCCCTTACGGTTGTTATTGTTCTGACATTGCTGTTTTTCTTTTGTATCCGTATTTTTCCGGGTTATAGAATGGAAATGACACTATTTTTGCTTTAACTAGTTTGCCACGTATTTCAACCTTAACCGTGTTTCCTTCTTGTGCTTGGCCCGTCTTTATGTAGCCCATTCCTATGCCACGTTTGAGAAGCGGCGAGAATGTTCCGCTTGTTAGATATCCGATTTCCTCGTTTTCCTCGCTGTAAATTTTGAAGCCTTGCCTCGGTATGCCTTTTTCTGTCATTAGTATTCCAACGCGTTTACGTTTGATTCCTTCTTCTTTCTGTTTCAGCAGGGCTTCTTTTCCTATGAAGTTGGACTTCTGAAATTTCACCACAAATCTTAGTCTAGCTTCTAAAGGTGTGGTAGTTTCGTCGATGTCGTTTCCGTACAGGCATAATCCAGCCTCCAGCCTTAAAGTGTCCCTTGCTCCTAAACCACACTGCTCTATCCCGAAGGGTTTACCAGCGTCTAGAACAGCCTTCCACACTTTCACTGCATTGTCTGGCTTTGTTAACGGGGCATCCCACACAAATACTTCGAAACCATCTTCACCGGTGTAACCTGTTCTGGAAACAAAAGCTTCTACATCTGTCAAACGTGTGTTGCCGCATTTAAAACGTTGAATGTTGCTTAAATTGGTGGTTGAAGTTTTCTGCAGCGTTTTTTCAGCGTTTGGACCTTGTACAGCGAACATTGCAACGTCGTCTGAAACGTTTTCGATTTTCACCTCAAAGTTGTTGGAGTTTTTTAAGAACCATTCATAATCTTTCTCTCTGTTGCCAGCGTTAAAAACTACCAGAAACTTTTCAGCTTCTAAGCGGTAGACAACGAAATCGTCTATTATGCCGCCTTTTTCGTTACACATAACCGAGTATTGAGCGCTGTTAGGAGATAATCGTGAAACATCGTTTGTTATCACATAGTTTAAGAAGCTTTCAGAATCAACCCCCGTTATCATTACTCTTCCCATGTGAGAAACATCAAAAATGCCAACACTGTTCCGCACAGCCAAATGTTCAGGTATTATTCCCTTATACCATATAGGCATTTCAAAGCCTGCGAAAATCGTCATTTTTGCGGTTTGCCGATGTAAGTCGTAGAGTTGGGTTCTGCGTAGTTTTTCCATAGTTCTTTTCTCCTTTGTTCTTTTATTTGGTGGGTTTCACTTCAACGTCTAATGGTACAAGTGCGAGTTTTCTGCCGCATCTCGGACACTTTCCATTGTAGCGTTGTAAAATCTCGTCAGGGGGTTTAAGCTCATCTCCTTCGTATAACACGTAACCACATTTTTGGCATACAACACGTTGAGGCATAAGATTGCACTCCGTTCAGAGATAAATAGTAAACGTTTGTTGCGATATTTATTGGTTGCTAACTGACAATTGCCTAAACAATGATTTCGCATAGAAACTTTTAATTCTAGCTATGAAGCATAATTCTGAGAAACATCCTCTAACAAAGTAAGAGTCTGTCTGAAATGGGGAAATACACTTTAATTATCACCGAAAAACCCGACGCTGCCTTAAGGATAGCCTCTGCACTTGATAAGAAAGGAAAAGCGAAGAAGTTTGAAGATAGCGGAGTGCCATATTACGTGGCTGAACGAGATAGAAAAATAGTTGTTGTTCCCGCCATAGGACATTTATACACGGTTGCCGAGGAAAGAAGGGGTAGAAATTATTATCCAGTCTTCAGTTTTAGATGGGTTCCAAGGTATGTTGCTGAAAGAGGTGCAAAACAAATTCGTACATGGATTGAAACCATTTCAAAGTTGGCAAATGATGCGGACGTATTCGTTGACGCTTGTGACTACGACATTGAGGGCAGTCTTATTGGATATTGCATATTGAAATACGCGTGTGGAGACAAAGAAGATGTTTCAAAACGCATGAAATACTCAACCTTGACTAAGAAGGAACTTGAAAATTCATACGCCAAAATGTTACCACGCTTGGATTTTGCACTTATAGAGGCTGGACGAACAAGACATGAAGTGGATTGGCTTTACGGCGTAAATCTCTCAAGGGCTTTAACAATAGCGGCGAGAGATTGGAGTGGAAAATACGCGACGTTAAGCACGGGGAGGGTGCAGGGTCCAACCTTGAAGTTTTTAGTTGCGAGAGAGAAAGCTATCAGAAGTTTTGTTCCGACACCGTACTGGGAGATAAAAGCAGAGGTCAAGATAGGTGAATCATTTTTTGAAGCGGAATATGAAAAACAGGTCATAGAAACAAAAAATGAAGCAAAACTTATTTTAAAGGCTTGCAAGGGAAAAGACGGGCAAATTGAAAAAATCGAGGTTAGACGCTTTAAGCAGATGCCGCCTGTGCCCTTTGATATAGGGGCGCTGCAGAGCGAAGCCTACGGCCTTTTTGGTTATACGCCTAGGCGTACATTAAACATCGCACAGCGTCTATATCTAGAAGCTTTAATATCCTATCCCAGAACAAGCAGCCAAAAACTTCCGCCAGCAATAAACTATGAAGAGATTTTGAAAAAACTGAGCAAGGCCTCGGAGTACAAAAAACTTGCAATGGAACTTCTCGCGAAACCAGAACTAAAACCCAAGGAAGGAAAGAAAGAAGACCCCGCTCATCCAGCTATTTACCCAACGGGAAATCTGCCGGAAAGAACTCTGAGCGAACCTGAAAGAAGAATTTGGGATCTCGTTGTCAGAAGGTTCATGGCAGTTTTCGAAGAACCAGCCGTAAAACAAAGCGTGAAGGTACACATCAACGTAAACGGACACCGCTTCTACTTAAGAGGAAAACAAACATTAAAAGAAGGATGGTTGCACTTTTACGGACCATACGCGAGGTCAGAGGAGGTCACCTTACCGAAAATAGACGAGGGACAGACAGTAACCGTGAAAAGGATGATTGTAGAGGATAAATTCACCAAGCCGCCGCCAAGGTATAATCCAGGTAGTCTGCTTAGAAAAATGGAGGAAACCGGAATCGGAACAAAGGCGACAAGGGCTGATATTATACAAACACTTTACAACAGGAGATACATTCGAGACGAACGGATGGTTGTAACAGACTTAGGCTTTCAAGTTCTCGAGGTTCTCGAGAGATACTGTCCAGACGTGGTTTCTATAAAGTTGACGAGGGAGCTTGAAGAGAGGATGGACAAGATACAGGCAAACAGTGAAAAAAGAGAAAGCATCCTAGTTGACGCCGTTGAAATTTTAAAACCTGTAATAGAAGAGCTGAAAGAGAAGGAGAAACTAGTCGGCGAACAACTAAGCCTAGCGATAAAAAGGGCGAGACTTGAAGAGAGAATAGTTGGCACATGCCCTGTCTGCGGCACGGGCAAACTCATGATATTATATTCTAGGAAGACAGGAAAACGTTTCATAGGTTGCACCAACTACTTTAAAGGTTTGTGTAACGCATCATTTCCACTTCCCCAGAGAGGCACAGTGAAGCCTCTTGGAAGAAACTGTCGCGGATGCGGTTGGCCCCTAGTCCAGGTTAGGATAAAAGGGAAGCGTCCTTGGACGCTTTGTTTTAACCCGGAATGTCCCCTAAAAGAGGAGAGGAGGAAGAGAATTGAAATGCGTAATATGCAGCAGAGAAGCAAGTAAAAACGGTTATTGCGAGTTGCACTTACGGGCTTACGAAAACGTTGTCAAGAAATATGAGGTCTGGAAAAAGGCTTCCGATGTTTCTTGGAGGGAATATTTAAATGAGATTGTTAAGAATCCACTAACAGGAGAATGGGCTAAAGAAGTAGCTGAACACTTACTTAAAAGCGGAGAAAAAGGCGATGTCAAGGAAAGTTAAAAGGCAAATATCCTCTCTATCCTATTCCGTTCAGAGATTTTACAAGAAAATTTCAACGGCGAAACCTTCCACACTTCTCATTTCAATAGTAGTTATTGCCATTGCGGTCTTTTTGTTCGGAGGCGGATTATACGATGTTATAATGAAACCGCTTCCATCAGCTTATTATGGTGGACGTTTCCTTTTTCTATATCCAGCCCTATCGGAGCAATTCATATCAGACAGCGTGATCGCCATGATTCTTTACTCGCTAGGTATAGCAGGATTAATAGTTATGTATCAGAGCACAAAGTATGCCTATAAACCGAGACAAGCGTACATGATGTTCTTAGTAGGCGCCATTTCTTTGATTCTAGCTTACATTCTCTTAGAAATAACCTTGCGCATGAAGCTAGGCGGATAGCTTTACCAAGGATTACTCTTCAAACCAAGCTTGTACGCTGCAAAATTTGTTAACATATGAATTGGAATAGTTAGAATCAACACGACAACGCAGAGAAGAGGATGGCGAGAGAGCGTTCCGAAGGAAAGAGGGAGAGAAAGCAATATGGCGCCTAATATGAAGTCAATCTGATCTATAATGGGTAGTAAATCTCCTGGAGTAAGCCCGAGTCTTCTCTTCAAAAATGATCCTGCTAAGTCTCCGAGTAGAGCGCCTAAAGATAGTAACATGCCGAAATAGAGGGAGTATTCCTCAAAGAATATGCCTTCTATTAACCCAACGATTGTTCCGACCATTAGACCGGAAAAGAAGCCTCGAAAGGTCTTGTTTTTACCAAATATAGGTTTTCCATCGTAAAATTTTTTCCCGAAGTCTATAGGGGGTCCTCCGCCGGTTATTACCGGAATAGCGTTTGCACAGTAGGCTGGGAATATAAATTTTAGTGCTTCTATAACCAGTTGTACCATATCCATTTTCTTTCCTTCAATTAGGTGGCTTTTAAATCGTAAATTCCTCTTTCACTTATTCTTAAGTAGCAGATTAAGGGCTGTTCTTTTTTCTGATTTTTCTCTAAAACCGCCTTGATTACTTGTGGGGTTCCTGTGGGTTTCATGGCTACTATTATGTCCGCCCAGAACTTTAAGACTCTTGTAGCCACTGGTTCCACGTGCACGTAAGTTTCGTTAAAGACGCTTCGAACTTGACTTGTTATTACCAATGGAATCTTTTGTGTTTTGGCGACCTGTGCTAGAGATGCCATTTGTCTGTTTAATTCGCGGTTAAGTTTAAACGTTTTTTCTGGTTTTTCTGATGTTTCAACTCGATAGAGCGAGGTGATTGTATCAATAACGACAAGTCCACAGCTTTTAGTTATGTAATCTGCGAGTCCGTCTATGGCTGAGGTTTGTTCGGTGAAGTTGCTCGGTTTCATCAGGATTATCAGTGGTGCAATTTTTTTAAAGTCTTCAGAAGCGATCTGAGACAGTCTTTTAGCGGAAAAAGTGCCGTCGCAATCTAAAAAAATTGTTTTATAGCCTTTTCTTGTACAGTTTACGGCGCATTGCATAGCTAAGGTTGTCTTGCCAGTCTCAGCTTCTCCGTAAAGCAAAGCTATGCTTCCTGCTGGAATTCCCCCTCCGAGAACATTATCGATTTTTTTACAGCCAGTTGCGACCTTGTTTAACACGGTCATACATCAACGATTATAAACATGGAAACTAATAATTTGTTTGTTAATCAAATCAACAGGATGGCTGTATGAAAGCTAAGATTGCTGTAGTGACTGTTTCGGGGAAAGCCTATTACCTGATAGTTAACGAACTTAAGAAAAGAAAAATGCCTTTTCTGAGCTTGACGCCGAACGAACCGATTCCTTTAGGAATTAAAGTTGTCATAACGACTGAAGAGGAAAAATCTCTGATAAAACACGAAAAAATCTTGACATATCATGAAGGCGCAAACACAGAATCCTTGGTTAGTGAGGCGTTACAGATCGCTCAAGGAAAAGAAAACTACGAAAGAGTTGTTGTAGGTGTTGATCCTGGTGAAGTTTTCGGGTTGGCGGTCTTGGCAGACGGTAAAGTTGTGGAGACCGGAAACTGTTTCAGCGTTAAGGAGGCATTGAACAGAATAATAAAAATTGTGAAAAATTTCGGAGATAAGCCAGTGGCTTCCATATCGGTTAAAATTGGCGACGGAGTCCCGGAATACAAGGAGAAACTTTTAAGGGTTCTGGATAAAGCTTTGCCGTCGAATGTGGTCTTGGAAAGCGTAAGTGAAGCTGGAACAAACCGATACTTATATGAAAATAAGCATAGAAGGGGATTAAGAGATATAGCATCAGCCGTAAAAATCGCTGGAAGAAACGGGCATAAGTTCTCACGGAAGAAAGATAAATGAAACGAACGGTTGAAAGCGGTAAAACATTACTCGTTGATGGTCCAGCTTCCGTGATGGTGGTATCAGGAGATGTGGAAGCTTTCGGTTTTAAGGTGCCTTGTGGACACAGAATAGTGATAAGGGAAGGGAAGAGACTGCCTTTTGTGGTGGAAGAAACAGCGACTTTTGACATTTCACTTGGAGAAAATGCTGAAGTAGACGAGGTTGAGGGAAGCACAATTCCGTCTTCATGGGTTAACGCACAAGAAGAACTGTTAAACATTCAAAAGAGACCTCTGGTAGCGATGGTGTTGGGGGCTGTTGATTCTGGAAAGACAAGCTTCTGCACTTATCTAATAAATAAGCTGTTGCGTGAAAAATGGAAAGTGGCAATTTTAGATGGGGATTTGGGTCAATCTGATATAGGACCACCATGTACTATCGCTTACGCTTTCGTAATGAAACCTGTGACAGACATGTTTAATTTGAAGATGGAAAACGCTTTCTTTGCGGGTTTCACTTCGCCAAGCGTTTCCACAAGCAAGGTGGTTAATGGCTTAGTCACGCTGAAAAATGAGGTTTTAGAGCAAAATCCTGATTTTCTCATTGTAAACACGGATGGTTGGGTTGAGGGTAAAGAGGCTGTGAGTTGTAAGGTTCAACTTGTCGAAAAGGTTAATCCCGATGTTGTTTTTTGTATTCAGCAGAAAGATGAGTTGGCGCCTATTTTAGAGGGTCTCGAAAGGTTTAGAATGTTAATTGTTGAGTCTCCTTCAGCTATAAGGCAGAGAAGCAGGGAAAAGCGTAGAAGCTTGAGAGAACTCGGATATGTAAAACATTTGAAGAACGCAAAGTTACGGTCTTTCCCATTAAGTTGGATAAAAGTTGAAGAAAACGAATTATTAGAGGCTATTGAAAACCGTAGGAACTTCAGGCAAGAGCGGAAAATCTGCGAATTTTTGGGGATGAAGCCGCTTCACCTGGCTGAGTCACAAAACAAAATCTACATAGTTATCGGTAAGGGGAAATGGCTTGACTGGGGCAACATTCAAAAGGTTGAGGAGTTAACAAAGAAGAAAATCATAGTTGTTAGAAAAGGTGAGGAGCAAGGATTACTTTTGGCTTTATACAACGAGAAAAGGAAATTTTTGGGAATAGGCATCTTACGTGAAATCGACTACAGAAGAAAAACCATGAAGATTTATACTCCTGTGTCTGATAAAGTTTCCATGGTTTCCGTTGGAAAGGTTAAACTCGATAAAAACCTTAAGGAAATCCCTCTTCCAACAGAAGAGAACGTATCAGAGGACTTTAGAGCGTTTAAAGAACTTTTTTAAATTAAGCAGAAGACTATTTTACGTCTTTCTTGACGGACAGAGTGAGTTTACTGGGCATTGCTTGCACAAGGGCTTTCTAGCTCTGCAATATTTTCTGCCAAGAGATATGAGTAACAAGTGAACCGCCAAATAGTCTTCCGGATTATAAAGCGATTGAAGAGATTTTCGAATAGTTTCATAGTCTCCATTCGCGGGGGCTAAACCTAACTTTTTTGACACGCGGTTTACATGAGTGTCAACGGGTATTGTTGGCTTTTCAGCGCAGAACAATAGGACAACATCGGCTGTTTTGGGTCCAACTCCTGGAAGCTGCATAAGGGATTCTCTTGCTTCTTCGAATGGTAAAGACAACACGCTTTTCAAGTCACCGTGAAATTTTTCAAGAATAACTCTTGAAATTTTTCTTATTGTTTTGGCTTTGGTTTTATACAAGCCAGCCACTTTTAGACATTCTTCAAGCTGCCTTATCTCAGCATTCGCTAAGACTTCGGGTTTTATTTCAAAACGTTTCGAAAGTTTTTCGAATGCTCTTGCTGTGTTTATGTCAGCGGTGTTCTGTGAAATTATAGTCGTTATTAATGTTTTGAAGGGCTCTCTCTCCGAACTAATCCATTTTGGCAATTTGAACGTTTTTCGAAGCGTCCGCAAAATTTTTTCGGCTCTCTCTTCAGCCATTTCACTTCATCCTTTGAAAACAATAAATAGTGAATTGGTAAGGTATAAATAAGCAGTGAGGAAATGCGGATGGAACGAGCTAAGGTTGTTAAAGATGAGATAGTTGAACAGAACTTGCGCTTTCTGGCTGTGTACGTGGAGACAAAAAATTCGTGCCTAATTTTGTTAAGTGAAAACGAAGATAAGCTTGGAACGTTGGCGATCGCTGTGCCTAAGCCCCAAGACACGCTTGGACCACCTTCTTCATCTGTGCTGTTGGGCGACAGAAACATGATTTCAGCCCGCATGTTTGCTGAGTATTTAGCTTCTAAAAAGAAGAAGATAGCTTTGGCTTCTGTATACCTAGAAACGATTAATGAAATGCAGGCTCAATCGATTTTTATGAGGCTCATCGAGAAGGTTGTTCGAGCGGAACCTGAAAAAGAGGGAGCGATAGCATGAGTCTCAGAAGGTTCCTTGAAGACGTGGAAAGAGAAGGAGAAGTGCTGCACGTAAGGAATGAGCTTTCCACACGTTTCGAAATACCATTTATTATGAAAGAATTCGATAACAAAGGCTTCGTTTTGATGTTTGAAAGAGTTAAGGGCTGTAAAACAAAGGTTGTCGCCAACATCTCTGGTACACGAAAGAGAATTTGCAAAGCATTAGGCGTCGGTGAAGAGAGGCTTTATGAAAGGTTAATTGAGGCTTGGCGTTCACCGCGAAAGCTAAAAATCGTTAAAGATGGTCCGGTGAAGGAGGTTGTTGAAAAACCAGACTTGTCCAAGATTCCTGTTTTGACGCATTTCAAGAGAGATGCTGGACCTTACATAACCTCTGGAGTTGTCTATGCGAAGAGCCATAACGGTGAAGTAGAGAATGTTTCGGTTCATCGCCTCCAAGTTTTGGATGAGAATCATTTGGCTATACGGTTGGTGCCTCGGCATCTTTTTAAACTCTGGCAGATGGCTAAGAGAGCGGATAAAGACTTGGATGTCTCCATTTCCATAGGTGTTCATCCAGCCGTGATTTTAGCAGCTTCTTCTCCTGTTCCCTTCGGCGTGAATGAATTTCATGTTGCAAATGCCTTATTAAACAATGGTCTCCGTTTAGTTAAATGTGAGAATGTTGAGGCTTACGCTCCAGCTGACGCTGAACTTGTTTTAGAGGGCAGAATCTCTGTTAAGAAAGAGGTTGATGAGGGACCCTTTGTTGACGTGACCGGAACTTATGATGTTGAGCGTAAACAACCTGTTGTCGAGGTTGTAGGTATAATGCATCGTCGGGATTACTTTTATCAGGCTTTGCTTCCATCCGGAATGGAGCATAGGCTTCTGATGGGCTTGCCCCGTGAGGCTTTGATTTGGGAGGCTGTTTCAAAGGTTGTTCCGAAAGTTAACGCCGTTAATCTTTCGTTCGGCGGGTGCAGTTGGCTTCATGCGATAATATCCATCGAGAAACAGCTGGAGGGTGATGGAAAAAACGCTTTGTTAGCCGCCTTCGCGGCTCATCCGAGCTTGAAACACGCTGTGGTTGTTGACTCTGACATTGATGTTTATGACCTCTCTGCGGTTGAGTGGGCTGTTGCGACACGCTTCCAAGCAGATGAAGGCTTACTCGTAATAAAGAATGTTAGGGGTTCAACCTTGGATCCCTCTGCTGATCAAGAAACTGGTTTAACAACCAAAATGGGGATTGACGCTACTAAACCTTTGATGAAGCCTAAGGAACTGTTTGAACGTGCAAAGATTCCCTCAAACAAGCGAGTTGAAAGGCTGACTCGCAAGCTGCTTGGTTTGTGAACAAGAGTTCTATACATCAATTTATATATACGCTAAGAAAGGATAGAAGGTTAGTGGTGTTTGTGTCCCGTAGAAAAAAGGAGGAAAGCACAGTGTCCCTGAAGGTTGATGATGTTATGGTGAAGAAGGTTGTAACAATCGATGAGAATGCGACTGTGAAGGAAGCTGCGGAAGTGATGAATAAGTTTGAGATAGGTTGTTTGATTGCCGTCAGAAAGGGAAAAGCGATGGGGATAATAACTGAACGTGATATTCTGAAGCGGGTGGTGGCAGAGTCCAAGAATGCTGGCAAAACTAAGGTGAAAGATGTGATGAGCAGTCCTTTAGTTGTCGTTGAGCCTAACATGGAGTTGGAAGAGGCCGTGAAGTTGATGTTTCAGATGAAGATCAAGAAGTTACCCGTGGTTGATGGGAAACGCTTGGTTGGTTTGATAACCCTAACGGATATAGCTCGTTTTCAACCTCAAATGATGAAAATATTGAAGCAGCTAGCCAGGAGACAAACCGTGCCGAAGAGCATGAAAAAAGTTATCGATTACTATGTTGTCTAGCATCGTGAAATTATCACTTTTTGAAGAAGTTTAAATTTCTCTGTGAGCTGTATTCCTAGCGATTTAGTAAAAGGATTTGCGTGTTCGATGGAAAAAACTTTGGTGTTGAAGGTTGATTCACAGAAGCCAGATCTGGAAAAGATTCGAATAGCGGCAGCCATAATTAAGCGTGGAGGTCTGGTGGCTTTTCCAACAGAAACCGTTTATGGTTTGGGTGCAGATGCATTAAATTCGAAGGCTGTTTTGTCTCTTTTTAAAGCGAAGAAGCGTCCTCTCGATAATCCTCCAATTGTTCACGTCGGCAACTTAGAGGATGTTTACAAATTAGCTGAAGAAGTTCCCGTTAAAGCTGAGAGGCTTATGCGTGCCTTTTGGCCTGGTCCGTTAACTCTGATTTTTAAGCGTTCTAAGGCTGTTCCCAGCGTGACCGTTGCTGGTTTGGATACCGTGGCTGTTAGGATGCCTAGGCATAAGGTTGCCTTGGCTTTGCTTAGGGAAAGCGGAAAAGCTATTGCGGCTCCGAGTGCTAATCTTGCTGGAAAGCCTAGTCCAACAACGGCAGAGCATGTTTTGGAAGACCTTGACGGAAGGATAGATGCTGTTTTGGATGCTGGACCGACAAATATTGGTGTTGAATCCACGGTCTTGGATTTGACAGTTGACCCACCTCAGATTCTCCGTCCTGGAGGAACTTCGTATGAGATTTTAAAGGAAGTTCTTGGAAAGGTGAACCTACATCCTGTTGCGGTTGCGGAGAAAGAGTTAGCCATGGAGAAGGCTCGTTCACCTGGTTTGAGGCATAGGCACTATGCTCCAAAGGCTAAGGTGGTTGTGGTTGAAGGTGAGCTGTCCGCTATGGTTGATAAGATCAACGAGTTAGTGGGGTTCTATAGACAGAAAGGTTATGAAGTTGGTGTTCTCGCGACGGATGAGACTGTGGATCGATACAAAGTGGGTGTTGTTAAATCGCTTGGAAGCAGAAACAATTTGGCTGTCATCGCGAAAAACCTGTTCGGGCGTTTGAGGGAGTTTGATTTGGAAGGCGTTGATGTTATAATCGCTGAGGGTGTGCCAACTAGAGGACTCGGCTTGGCTGTTATGAACAGGCTTCGTAAGGCTTCTGGCTACCACATTGTTAAGGCTTTTTGACCTGAAAATCAGCGAATAGGGTTTACCCCCCGTTTTTTGCAGCTGCAATTTCAAGTTTGGTTCAGGATATATGAAGAAAGACCGTCTGGTTTTTCAGAAAAATTTATATGGAAGTGTTTTATCGCTAAAATTTCGCTTATGTAAGTTTCACTCGCTGTACTACAGTCTGGTGTAGGGGGTGATGTGGAGGTGTCTGCTGCACCTTCTGGAACTGTTCCCGTTTTGATATTGAAGGAAGGTACAAGCAGAACCACTGGGAAGGAGGCTCAGAGAAACAACATTACGGCGGCTAAGATAATTGCTGAAACCATAAAGACGACGCTTGGACCCAAGGGTATGGATAAAATGTTAGTCAGCAGTTTCGGAGACGTTTCCATAACCAACGACGGTGCCACCATAATGAAGGAGTTGGATGTTGAACATCCAGCGGCTAAGATGCTTGTGGAAGTTGCGAAGGCTCAGGACAATGAGGTTGGTGACGGGACAACAACAGCCGTTGTTTTGGCTGGCGAGCTGCTGGCTAAGGCTGAAGACTTGCTTAATCAGAACATTCATCCAACACTGATTATCGATGGGTACAAAAAAGCCAGTGAGAAAGCGCAGGAGATTCTTGAAAAGATGGCTGTTCCGGTGAGCATCAACGATGATAAGCGTCTCATTGATGTGGCTATGACTTCCATGGGAAGCAAAAGCGTGACGGTGGCGAAAGAACACTTTGCAAAGTTGGCTGTTGAGGCTATCAAGCAGGTGGCTGAAGAGAAGGACGGTAAACTCAAGGCTGATGTTGACTTGATCAAAGTTTTGAAGAAGCATGGTAAGGGTTTGGATGAGACAGAGCTTGTCAAAGGCATGGTCATCGACAAGGAGGTTGCCCATTCACAGATGCCGAAGACCGTTGAGAACGCAAAGATTGCCTTGTTGAATGCGAAGCTGGAGATTGAGAAAACAGAGTTTGACGCTAAAATAAACATTGACACACCCGAACAGATGAAGCTCTTCTTGGATGAGGAAGAGCGTATGCTTAGGGAGATGGTTGACAAGATAGCTGAGACAGGTGCAAACGTTGTCTTCTGTCAAAAAAGCATCGACGACGTGGCTTTACATTTCCTGGCTAAGAAAGGTATAATGGCTGTTAAGAACGTCAGCAGCGGCGACATGGAAAAGTTAGCTAGGGCAACCGGAGGAAAGATAATCGCCAGCGTCAAGGACTTGACCGCTGATGTGCTTGGAGAGGCTAGGCTTGTCGAAGAGGTTAAGATTGGTGAGGATAAGCTTGTTTATGTGAGGGAGTGTAAGAATCCTAAGGCTGTGACAATAGTTGTCAGGGGTGGCACGGAACACGTGGTAGATGAGGCTGAACGTTCGCTGCACGATGCTTTATGCGTGGTTAGAAACGCCATAGAGG
>Ga0180298_1000042_pt1 | contig 22806 bp, 22 predicted proteins | sample GuaBasSediGuay13_FD_121800 | JGI IMG/M metagenome (GOLD analysis project Ga0180298, IMG submission 121800) | Subseafloor sediment microbial communities from Guaymas Basin, Gulf of California, Mexico - Guay13, Core 4488-10 , 4-6 cm | ecosystem: Environmental > Aquatic > Marine > Hydrothermal...
AAAACTGATTTTCAAGCAAAAGTTGAGGCAAACAAAAACTTTTGCTTGAAAAGGTGGTTCTGGGCTTTCGCCCTGGATTGCCCTTTGCTGTAAAATACCTGTTTATTTGTGCTTCAGTACTTAAGAGTATAGCAGATTTGCGAAAAACAGGATTTTTTACTAAATTTTCTCTCAATATTTTTTATTTTACAATTTCTAAATAACTGTTTTCAATTTTGTTAATCGTATAATCTATTTCTAACCGGCTCAATAAATCCGATTTTTGCGAAAAATCGGATTTCCATAAATTAACGGAGCAACAGAATGCGCCATCGCTTCAGTTATCAATAATGAGTCCATAATTGACTAACAAAATAATACTTAAAGAGGCGGGTTGCAAAGTTGACAAACGCTTGTCTTCCAGTGCAATCACGCGCTCATTATCCAGTGTCAAGTTTTCACATAAAAAAGCGGCATGGGTGGCACGACATTTTTCAATGATATTTTCTATCGCTGTCCATGACGCTTTACCACCACCCAAAATCGCAATGCGTGTTGCCAAACTTTCATCAGTCACAGAAGGTGTTATCCCATGGGCGCTGATAATCTGAGCGTTAGTCCATTCTAAGCCCAACCGGGCAAAGGCCACTTGGACTGAACTAATGCCTGAAATGATTTGGCAATGTGTTCTACCAAAACGCTGAATAATGGTTCGAGCAAAGCTGTGTAATCCCGCATCACCTGTAACTAAAACCACCACTTTTTGTTCAGGATAAGCCGTTTCAATCGTTTCTAAAGCAGCCTTGAGATCACCACTCACTGGACAACGTTGTGCCGTAGAATCTGGAAACAAGGCCAATAAACGTGTCGCGCCAACCAATAATTCTGCATGACTGACAGCTTGTCGTGCCGTTTCTGTGAGATATTCTGGTGCCCCAGGGCCACAACTCACGATTAAAATGGGTTGTTTGTTCATAGTAAATAGAGTTAAAATTTGTCCTATATATTTCATGTCAATAATTTCACAAAGGACTTTCGCGGTAGTTTGCCCCTACAAGACATTAATTATATTTATGGATTTATGTAGGGGCGAACCTGCGTGTTCGCCCTGGCTGCGTGTTCGCCCTGGCTGCGTGTTCGCCCTGGCTGCGTGTTCGCCCTGGCTGCGTGTTCGCCCTGGCTGCGTGTTCGCCCTGGCTTATAGCAATTCCCGTTTGGGTTAAATACAAAAAAGGGCAAACACGCAGGTTTGCCCCTACAAGTGATGTACTTTATGCAATCGGGAAACGCTATAACTATCACTCCGCGTGCAAAAACGCTTTAATTTTTGTTCCAATGGTTTTCATGAATAACCGATTGTATTGGTGTACGTGATAACCAACCTGCTTTTTCTAAATCGGGTTTATCACTAAATTGGGTGACATACCCAACACATAAATAGGCTATAGGGATAATATCCTTTGGTATCTTCAGAATATCCTGTATTTTATCGTTGTCGATAATGCTAACCCAACCAACACCAATATTTTCAGATCGAGCAGCTAACCAAATGGTATGGATAGCACAGACTGTGCTGTATATATCCATATCAGGAATATGGGTTTTGCCAATAACAAAATTACCGGTTCTATTTCTATCACAAGTGACGCAGATGTTAATGGGAGATTCTGTTATTCCTTCGAGTTTGAGCGATTCATATTTTTCTTTTCTTTTTCCGCTTATTTTTGCAGCGGCCTCTTTATTCGCTTTTTCAAACTCACTTTTGATGGCTTTTTTGATTTCATCATCTTTTATAACAATGAAATCCCAAGGCTGCATGTAACCAACGCTAGGAGCATGATGAGCGGCATCAAGTATCCGTGCAAGCACGTCATCTGGTATTGGAGCCGCCTTAAATTCTTGCCTTATATCACGCCGACTATAAATAGTCTTATATACAGCATCTCTTTCTCTGTCTGTTATCAATTGATTCATCGAATTAATTACTCATGAGATGGTTCGTTTCTATAAACCATGACTATGATAAGGTTATTATTCAAAATTCGACTCAATCCTATTTAAGGGAGTTTGAGTCCATAATGATAATTCGCCCGCTTCGCCTAACAACCCCCCCTGCATATTCACTAAGACGACACCCACACTGAGACGTCTCGCTAATTTTTCCAATATCGCCTGTTCAACAGCGGAAGCTATGGCATTGCCTAATTGTTGTTTTTGGTGAGTCGCTAGGGTTTGAAAAAAACCATCTACAGTAGGCATGTCAGTTGGCAATTTGCAATCTAAAAGGGTTGTTGCCATTTGCATAACATAAGGCAGGGCACTACTGGAATGCGAAGAATGGGTATTCCACTCTTTATTCGGTAACTTAGCCAGTTTACCCGGATGTCCAAGTGCCAGTATGGCTTCAAAATGCAGATCATTTGCATAGTCAAGCATATAACCCCAATCATTACCCACATCAATCACTTGATCTTCAGCTAATTCAAAATGCGCTAAGGCCGCTTTTCGTCCAATATTACCCGGTACCAATACTGGAAAGCGGATGCCTAAAGCAGCAGCTATGTCTAATGCTGATTTGAGCGAATGAAGTATCGCTTGACGTGAATAAGGTTTCACAATGCCCGTGGTACCGAGAATTGAAATTCCCCCCTGAATGCCTAAACGTGGATTAAAGGTTTTCAGCGCCAAATCCTGTCCATTGGGCACCGACACAGTGACTTTAACGGGTTTATCAGTGACGCTACGAATCGCTTGATGAATCATTTGTCTGGGTACCGGGTTGATAGCCGCTTCACCTGGTGGAATTTGTAAACCAGGTTTAGTCACGATACCAACGCCAACACCTGCCTGAAAACTGATATCGCCTTCTGTCATCCAAGCGATTTCAACGGCAATGGTTGCACCGTCTGTGATATCTGGATCATCGCCAGCATCTTTACGCACCGCCGCATAGCCGATATCAGAGGAACGTTTAGCGTAGAGTAGAGGAATCGTCAAGACTTGTCCCAAGGGTAATGTGATCTCGACTGCTGAAGGGGCTTGATCACAAAGCGCCAACGTGGCCGCTTTCGCGGCGGCCGCCGCGCAAGTGCCGGTAGTGATACCGGTTTTTAAACCTGACAGGTTTTTCTCGTTTACCAACCGCGTCGCCCCACATGAATAACCGCTGTGGCTAAATACCCCTGTTTACCTTCAGCCGCTGCGCGTAAATCTTGGGTCATAAATTGTTTGCCTTCTTGTTCTGCATAGCACACGAGAAAAGCTTGGTTTTTGAGTCCATGGCGTTCTAATAAGCTTGCCAATTCAGCAATCTTTTTTCCGCATTTATATAAAACCAACGTTTCACAGCAACTGAGTGCTTTTTCAACTTCCTTTAAATCATGAGCTGTCATTAACATCAGCCGATCTTCTTGCAATGTTAAACACTCACCACTCAGAGCCGCTACCGTTTGCATGGCGGAAATACCGGGAACAATATGTATCCAACCTTCAGGCAATCGTGAACGCAGTTGAGCCAGTAAATAGCAACTGGTGCTATAGAGTAATGGATCACCCAAGGTAGCTTGAACGATAGATTGTCCACGCTGGCTACGTTCTGCAATCATTTCAGCAACTTGCTCCCAAACATGCAACGTTTTCTCTAAGTTGCGCTCCATCGGGTAAGCTTGCTCAATAATTTCTTGGTTTTGTAAATAAGGTTCGATAATCTGGCGTGCCATACTGACATCAGTTTGGGCCGAACGAGGTGTAATAATAATATCAGCACTTTGGATTAAATTGACAGCGCGAAGAGTCACTAAGTCTGGGGCACCCGGCCCAACGCCAACGGCGTAAAAATGTCCCGCGACAGCTTTCGCCATCACATTAGTTTCAGGGATTGTCATGATTGCAGATCAGGTTGTTGTGTCGTTAATTGAGCTAATGCCGTGTCTAAATGTTTGAAAAACAAATCAATAATCTTGTCATTATAGCCTAAAGGCGCTGCACAAGTACAAGTCGTCGCACCCAGCCTGTTTTTCCACGAATCCTCATCATCACCCAGTACATCGTTCAGAATGTGATCACCAGCAACCATCATTAAGGGAATAAAATGCACTTTGCCGTCAGTAACCGCCTTTTTAACAGAATCTATCGCAGTCAGTTCCACTTCGCCTTCCACGCTGCCGACAAAAACACGGGAAAATTGTTCGCGAAGCCGTTTAGCTAAAGCGATATTTTGTTCGTTAAAGTGCGCGTATTTGGCATTGCCATGACAGACAATAATATTAAGCCTATCTGGCTGAAACTCAGCAGCCAGTATATCAATAACGGCATCTATATCAGCATCACTGTTCATCAAAGGAGCACCAACGGCAATATCCATTCCTTTTACTTTGGATTGCCGCATCTTTTCAAATTCTTGTCCAGGCACAACGTGAAGAGATTGCATCACCGCTTGTTGCCAACCTTGCGCTTGTAATTGGGCAAGCGTTTCATCAGGGCTATGGGTTGTCATGCCGCGCAACTTTTCGCGAATTTTTCCTGAAGTAAATCCCCAGACAATATCATGTTTTGGGTAGCGTGCTTTTGCACATTTGTCAATATAATCATAGACTTGCCGCGCTTTTAAAACGGTGGTTCCAAAAGTGACTAGCACAATCGGTGGATAATCATGATTAAGGGTGTGTTTTGACATATTTAGGAAGGGTCACGAAATAATTTTCCGTTTTATAGGAACCCCAGGTGGAACATCAATGCCACCTTCGTTAAGGGCAGACACGCAGGTATGCCCCTACAAAACCCCACGTATTCAGGGGTTGTAGGGGCGAACCTGCGTGTTCGCCCAGGGCAGACACGCAGGTCTGCCCCTACCTTAATGGCATTGAGGTTCCACCTGGGGCTATGATCTCGCTACGCTCGGAACGAAGTTTCACATTCAACCCCTTCGGGGTTGGCAGGTTTTCAGCAACGTCTATAACAGGGCTAACGCATTCACCGCGGCCGCCACTATGGGTGAACCCCCACGCGGCCCAACATTGGTGATATAACATAAGCCACTTTCTAATAAAGCTTCTTTAGATTCAGCCGCGCCCACAAAACCGACCGGAATACCAACGATTAAAGCCGGTTTCACGCCTTCTGTTTTCACCAGTTCCATGACTTTAAATAAAGCGGTTGGGGCGTTTCCAATGGCAATAATTGCTCCATCGAAATGCTCACTGAGCTTTTGCATTGCTGTTGCCGCACGAGTCATACCATTTTCTTTAGCCGTTTGACGGACATCCTCATCGTCAATCGCACACAAAACACGTCCAGATAAGCGCGTTAATCCTGCTTGTAACATACGCGCATCACAAATCACCGGTTTACCGGCACGGATAGCGGCAACGCCCTTCTCGACAGCGTTGGGATGCAAACGCATTGAATCAGCAAATTCAAAATCAGCAGTCGCATGAACAATGCGACGGACAATCAGATGTTCGCCTGGCGCATAACCTTTTTGCAAAAGTTTTTCATCAATAATCTCAAAACTACGTTTTTCGATCTCGGTAGGTAAAAGTGCGTTCAAGTGGTTTTCCTTTCTTCCAATTTAAAGTGACAGATCAAACCTGACAGGTTTTTAAAACCTGTCAGGTTTTCAGTTCCAAGCTCTAGACCAACGTGCCTTTTTTTGAGTATCATCGCGTAAACTGGCATTCACACCAGCGCGTAATTCAACCAAGCGCCCCAGTAACCATAATAAATCAGAGAGGCGGTTGAGATAAGGTAGAATATTAGGATTAACTTCTTCACCAGATTCTATTAAACCAACCAAAAGACGTTCAGCACGACGACAAACGGTACGTGCCATATCAAAAGCGGCAGAAACGCTGTGTTCACCAGCAATTGACCAGTCAAATAACATCCCTTCAAGATTTTCAATTCGATGAACTTGTTCAGTCAGTGCATCCACCATTTCAGGTGTCACATGAGGCGGAGATTTTTTACTCTCAGGTGGCGTAGCCAGTGAAGAACCTACCGCAAAAAGTTCACGTTGAATAGATTTTACCAGATCATGTACTTCAGCATCTTCACAGATAGAACGCGCAAATCCCATCACCGAATTGAGTTCATCAATCGTCCCGTATGTTTCCACACGAATATGCGCTTTAGATACACGAATACCACCAGCGAGACTGGTTTCACCAGCATCGCCGCGTTTAGTAGTCACACTTGCCATTTTATTTCTCCTATATAGATTATTTTGTCTCGTACTTTGCCACACTTATTAAAGCGCACTTCGTTATAAATCCATACTTGTAGATAGTGGGCAACCACGTTACCCACCCGACAACGTTTTTATGTTGTGCGCTTTAATGATTGATTCATTTCAAGATTGATTTGGTGTAGTCGATTCAATCGGGAAACGCAATAATTAATCATTGACATCCCCTATCAGTTTTGTTTTTCACTTCAGAAGTTTTTGCGCGCAAAAACTTCTGAAGTGAAAAGTCATTGAAAAACGAGTATTTTGAAACGAAGTAAAGCCACGCTAATTTTGGTGCTAAACGAATAAACATAACAAAATCAATGAATTATTCGCTTATCCTCGTCATTCGTTGTACTATATACTGATAGGTGGTAAGCATTGACATCCACTAGAGACGCACGGAAAGAGACGCGAGGCATCGCGTCTCTACATTAATTCAGGGTTCATATAAATAGCTTCATCAATACTCACTGGAAGTCTTTTATTTTCTTCTTTATTCAGTTTATTCTTCATATAAAAATAGCGGGTGATGATCGGCGGTTCAATATTCGCTTCTTCCAATGCCTCAATATTGGTCAGTACCTCACGAAGTGGGCCATCCTTAAAAATACGGCCCTCCTTGAGAATGATCATGCGCTTAGCAAACTGGGAAATAGAATTCAAATCATGAGTGACCACTATCAGTGTGAAACCCTGATCTTGATTCAGATGTTTCAGCGTTTTAAGCAGTTCATGACTGCTTTGTCCATCCAGTCCATTAATCGGTTCGTCCAAAACCAAAATAGAAGGCTGCATCGCCAGAATACCGGCCAATGCCACTCTCTTTTTCTGTCCGCCAGACAGGTGATGAATAGGGCGATCCGCCAGAGACTCCAAATCCATAACGTGGAAAGCATATTCAACACGTTGCTTGACTCCATCCACACTGAGTCCTTGATTAATGGGACCATATTCAACATCTTCGCGCACAGTTGGGCAGAAAAGCTGATCTTCTGAATCTTGAAACAAAAAACCGATTTTTTTAAAAGCATTGTTCCGATTTTTTTTGTTCAGTTCTTCATTGGCAAGGAATACTCTACCTTCCTTAGCTAACAACAATCCGGCTGCAGCTTTAAGTAACGTCGTTTTTCCTGAACCATTAGGGCCACAGATCACAACTGATTCACCTTCAATAAAACGCAAAGAAATATTATTAAGTGCCTTGATACCGCTCCCATAGTGGATACTCACTTGTTCAAATTTGAGTACTTCGTTTTTCAAAATCTTATTTGTCTGCATTGAACTGTTCGCCCCCTCTAGCAACCATCGCAGAAAATATCTTTTCTGAACGATCATAAGTACGCATAAAAACCTGTGCCGTTATTCTAGAAAGTGTTTTTATCGTATTCCACTGACCATTTTTGCCTCCTCGTGAAATGGCAGCCGTGTTCATTCGGGTAAACTCTTCATATAACAGGAATGAATATCGGTACATCAGAGCCAGTGTATCGACCAAAATGGATGGCATATAATACCAGCGTAGTGCTTTCAGAATAGTGTTAAAAGGGGTGGTTATAAACGTCAATACCAGCCACGTTATATCGCAGTACACTCGTAGAATAACACCCAAACTATGGATCAAGCCCTCTTCATAAACAGTGATCATCCCGATTTTTAGAACTGGCGTGATGCCACTTGTTATGGCAATACCAATCGCTGCAATCAGGGTTGGGAAAAATGGTGCAATAAAAAAAAGCAGGGTTCTACCTAATGGCGGTCTTGACCATAAAACAAGGGGTAAACCAATGAACAGCAAGATTGCACTGAGGGTATTAATTGCCACACCAACGTTTAAGACGATAACGACAAACAACAGTCCAATCTTGATTCGCGCATCCAAGAGAAAAAAGCCTTGGCCTTGCTGGGAAAAAAGCTGTTTTTCTGAGTCAAAAACCTTACTGATATCAAGTCCAGCACTCAAGACTTTTTGTCCTCTCCAACAAGCATGTGCCAGTATCTACCGAAGATAAATCCGCAAATAGCACCGGCTAACAACATGACGGCATTCCAAACATCACCCATTGATTCCAGATTAATATAGGGATCACGCGCGGCTAAACCAGCAGCTTCGGCCATGGCTTCATTGACAGCTTCATCCATACCGGCCATGCCACTTTCCTCTTCGGTAATGGCAGGCTGTTCGGATGAAACACTTGGCAAGACGGAATCTTCAGCGTAGAGACGGTCAGAGAAGGGTATAGACAGTGTGATAAAGACAGCCAAAATAATAGCGGCTTTAGTGAAAACCACTTTCAGTTCTTGGAGTATTTCTGGACGCTGTTTAAAAACATAGCCAATTAATAAGCCAGTCAGAAACATTTCACCAATAGCAATAGGCCCCTGTGTTGGCAGATAAGCGGCATAAATCGCAACCAAGTACTGGCTAAATGACAATTGTGGATTTGGGCCAAAAGCCATCACTAAGCTGAGGCTGAAACCGGCAGTCGCATAAGTCATGATATCACCGATAAGTCCACCTAAAGCTGCGGAAACGACCAGAGATAATCCAGCTTGACGCGCAGCTTTGAATGCCAGCCAACCACAAAATGCGCCACCGACACCGAGCGTTATCACATTGGCTCCCCAAGTTGAAAAACCACCATGAGCAAAAAAGGCTGCCTGAAGAAACAACGACATAGCAGTCAGTGTCAAAGCGATCCACGGGCCGAGTAATATCGCTGCCAACGGAGAACCAGCCGGGTGCGAACAGGTGCCAGTAAATGCGGGAATGGGAATAAGAGAGAGAAGAAATATGAACGCCCCCCCCATTGCCAAAAGTGGTTTTTTTTCTGGATTTTCAGCAATGAAAGCCTTCATTTTTTGGACACCAACAGCCGTTAAACCAACGGCAACGATGGTGTATCCGACAGCCGGCAAACCGGTGATAATACCTTCTGAAATATGCATAAAGGAATAAATAGAAATGAGTTCAATTTATAACAAAGAAGGCGGGGTGGGTACAATTTTTAGAGACAACCTGTTTCAAAAACAAATCATATCTGTCATAAATCGAATGATCTTGTACGCTCATCGCCCTCCGCGATATGTATCATCATGCTGTTTAGGTCGGTCTCCGGACTCATAAGTAGGCATACGCCTCAGTCAATCGCCTTCCCATGTTATATCAACACAGTGACATGAATGATTGACCTAACCTTATTTACCGTTGCGGGGGCAGTGTCGGATTTGCACCGACTTCCCGTTTACCTCGTAAGCTATTATACCTACAAGTACCTGAACAGAATTTTTGAAATTCTGAATTTTAGTGAGTGAAAAATAAAAAGTCAACTTTTTGAGATATATAGATGTTAACATCAGTAAAACTCAAAAATGGTGTGAACATTGACTGTTCAGTTTTTCACGCCAAAGTTTTTGCGCGCAAAAACTTTATTGACATGTAAAATGTTCATTTTTCAATATTACTTTTGCATTCGTTATTTTTTGAGGGCTTTTTTGAGGGCACGAGGCAACTTAAACCCTGACATCTGACACACCCAGCGAAGGGCACACAGGGCATGTGCCCTAAGCAGTGCCCTAAACTTTATAAAGACAAAAAGCCTGTCGAAATGTCGCTATTGAGCAAAAAAAAATATCCTTAATAATTAATAACTTAATTAACTGTTCCTAGGGGGCTGGATACCCCTAATTTTGCTCTAAATTGAGACACAATAATTGTTAATAAATACCGTTTTATCCAATTTTTTATCCAAAAGCCTCAATTCTATAAGATAAGTTTGTCAAAATATCCCATTTTTTGAATATATTTAAAAATTTCATTTGAAAAGGTAAAAATAATAAAATGATAAAAAACAATCACTTAATTAACTTCTCACGTCGGTGCGTCTCAAAACGATTTTGGCGGATTTTAGTCAACAGCATAAATATCAAAAAAGGCTTCAAAATACACACTTTAGATTGTTAGAGGTTAAAAATCATAAGTCTTAAAATCATTCAGTAATTAATAAATATTTATTGACCATTAACGATTAACAATTAACAATTAACAATTACCCCTTCACTTTATCCTGCTCATCTCGACTAATCAAAGTGTGTTGAAATTGTGGATACCAAGCCCGTAATTCGTCTGGCGTTTTGGACAAAATCTCTTGGTAATGGCGTAGCACAAACACAATACCGCGTGTTGATGGCAGTGTCCAACGACGATCTAATACATCTTTAATCGTTTGAGTCAATAAACGTTGCCAGAGTAATTTGACAAACCGCTTTTTAAACTGATCGATATCAACACTGTGAAAACGGTGTAAAACCGCTTGATTTAATCCCCATAAAACCGTTGTCGTTAATCGCGTCAATCGCCCTCCTGAAGTCTGCTCATGGCAAATTCGGGCCTTTAAAGCTTGTAATAACATACCCAGCCGTGAAGCACGATAACACACATCATTATCCTCATTGACAGCATAACGCGCTAACGTTTCTTCAAAACGCACTTCTTCCAAAATCTCCCGGCGATAGCTCATACGTGCGCCATGTATCATCGGCACCGGATGCACAGCCATTTCTTTCAGGGTTTCCGGTAAAGTGTATTTTGGAAAGCTCAAATCGTAAGGTATAAAAATATCATCGTCTTTAATCAAGCGTTTAGCCCAGCCTCGTAATTTAACTTGAATCAATTTAAGTTGAGTTGATAAATTCAAATGCGCGTTGAGATGTTCGGCATTTTCATTTGATGGTGGTTGACTATCAGGTGGTAAAGCTTCCAAGTTAGGCATAATGCCAGCAACCTGATGTGCCGTATCTTGAACATAAATGCGTAACACCTCTTCAGCGCAATCGGAATACATAAAAGAATCGTCATCAATCAAAAAGACGATATCAGCCGTAGCCAGCGCAATACCTTGATTACGCTGTGCCGCAGAAGAAGCCCGCTTTGCTTGTACATATTGCCAATCAATGCCTGGGTACTGTACAGCTAATGTTTGCATAACCTGCTCCCGTGTTTGTGCCCAATCAGGGCTGGCATCAACGACGATGATTTCTTTCGCTTGCAAGGTTTGTCGAGCGGCAAAGTATAAACAACGTTGTAATACCGCTTCACGTTTGTAAGTCGGAATCACTAAAGCCCAGTGAACTGTTTTTGTAGAGTGAGACATAACATGAATTGCTCCAATGGAATTGGACTTTGCATAAAAATTGCGTGTCACAGGTATGGCTATATAGTACAACGAATGACGGGCCGATAAACGAATAAACCTTGGTGCTATAAATCATTTCAACACAGAATTGCTCATTTCGTTATTCTGCAGTCTAACTCTATCACAATGTCTTCTCTACTCTGAAAACAAACCGATTCAGTCGGATTTTTTCATGGTAGGCACCAACTAAAGGGGTGCAACCTATCGGCTTTACCCCGATTCACGCAAGATTGTAACAATGCAAAATTGCGGTGTTTCATTAGCGATATTTTTTCATCCGTTTAACTTATCGCGTTTTAAATTGAGAAGCGTTTTGAAAGTGCGTACCTCAATAAATTATTTAAATCTCAAATTAAGAAGCATTTTGACACTTGCCTGGGCGCATTTTAAAAAAAAGCGTCATCAAGATAAATCTTGAAGCCCGATTGCGATTGGCAAAAATTTATTTTGCGATTGGCAAAATTTATTTTGCAATTGGAGTGCAAAATTTATTTTGCGACGGCCAAGATTGATTGAGAATGACCTTTTTTTGGGAATGCGCCCCTACAAAATTTTCAATTTTTAATTTGAATGGTACACCAAGGATGGTGGGATAGCAATGCGCTGGGCGCATCGCTAACCCACCCTACGAAAACTCATTCATTGCCATGTTGGTAGGCATTTCTTGAATACATTTATCTGGTAAACCTGTCTGAAACACCGTTCTTGGTAGGCATTATTATGACATAACCATGCTTGAAACCATAAATTTTATGAATCGACCTATCTCAAAATTTAGAGCATATCAATTCAAGGGAGCAAACAGATGTACCACAATAAAATATTAACACTAGCTATTACAACCACAATAGGTATGGGATCACAAACGACATTGAGTTTTGAAAATGCCCGTGATGGTATGGTACCGGCCGTACTGGATACTGCTTATACGCCACGGCGGCCTGTGGCCGCCTTTGATTTTGACAGTGAAACCGTTATTAAAATACCTGATCAAGTCAATGGTGTTATGTATGCGACAGAATTATTTGGCGAATCACGCACATTACCCAGTGGCGACAATCCTTCAGTTGGCACCTTTGCAGCCGCTATTTATACCATAGATGGTCAAATTGATAGAGATTTTGAAATCACATTTACCTTATCCAATGGGGCTCTGTTTGATGGCGAACCCTGGTTAGGCATAGATGATTCTATCGTCAAGAATCTGGCAGATGCCAATATCAGTTCAAGCTTAGCAGCAGGAGAATGTCAAGTCATTCTTGAGAACAAAGTGCCCTTTTCTATCGGTGATATCTTCCAATTGAATACCCACAGTACTTTATATGAAGTCGTGGAAAACAAACCCACAATGGCAGGTCAAATGCAAATCCGTTTTCGTCAATTAGGCACAGGCGAAAATGTACTCAGCGAGATTGCCAATAAAGGCCTTGAAGTGCCTGTCGATGGCACGGCCATACCTGTTAAGGTTTACAAATACAAACCAGAAGCCTTTGAAACCACGGATAATGGGGCCCTTGTCGTTGATGCTAGCGACTGGCAAAGGGGCATATCTGCTCAACTCGCTAATATCGGTTATCCTGCCAATGTGGGCACAAATAGCATCGCTAACGTGCATACTGGCATCGACAAACTGATAATAGGCGCTTATTATCAGATTGGTACTAAGACTGCCGAAAACATTTATCAGGTAACCGGAAAAACGCTTGATGGCAATATCGTGATCACGCCTAGCTTACACAATCATTTTGGCAGTGATACCACAAAGGCCGCTATCACCCGTTACCACCATGTAGGTGATACCGCAATCCACGTTGGCAATGTTGCCGCTTTCCAAGTCGGAAACCTTTACCAATTTCATAATCATCCTAGCGTCTATACCGTCACCAAGCGTGATCAAACGAATGGTAATAATGTCATCACGATTCAAAACACCACAGGTTCTGGTGGATTGACTCATAATGTGAGCAGTCAGACACAGGCCTATCGACTCAGTGGATTTATACCCACGCAAAACGAAAACTGGACAAACAGTGGTAGTTACACCTCAATCACTACAAAAGCAACAAGAAAGCAACCCGCTTTACCCCTCAAACCCAAATCCGGCAGCGGTTCTGGACAGCAGAAAGCCACATTTTTCGTACCCGCAGGTGAAGATACGGCCCTCAATTTGAACACCAGTGATCGACTCATGTTGTTATACAAATTGAGGAATACTAAAATATTAGCTAAGCTAGATGAAAAAATTGAGATGACAGTGGGATTAATCACACCGTTGACCCAAATCAAGCTCAATCCAAGGCGAACAATAACGATAGCCCGTTCTAAACCAGGCCTCGTCACGCCGGAAATGAGAGTGTTAGAAACTGGGGAAGTCAAAATTTCAGTCTTTGCTGACAGCAAAGAATTTGTATCCTGCCCCTTTTTAAGACCAGATTATGCTTTTCTTGCCACAGATCAAGTGCAAATCGGCTATCTCAATTTGGATAATGATACTTCTGGTGCCTATCTGGCGAAGACGGCCGATGGCGAAACCCCTTTTCAAATCGGAAAACTGGGCGCGGAGGCAGATAAATCGACACTATTGATAGAAAAGGGTCAATTTGCAGGCTCGCTCTTTTCACCAGGGAAAGTGTTCCTGAATATCAAAGGGCAACAAGCGTTAATCGCTGATGAAGTCACAGAAACGACGGCAACATGGCATCTCAACAATACCGACTTACAGAAAATAGCCGAAACCGAAACCGATCACATCACTTTCCGAATCAAGGTAAATGGTCAAACCGCGATAAATGTACCCGATTTGCCACCAAAAGCCACATTGACCCTTGATTTTGACGATCCTAAAACGACTGATATAACGGCCAGTTCCGTTTTACGATGGATTAAGAAAAATGGGACAACTTGTCACGTCTTTAATGTACCCAATACCAAGGCCACCGAATCCATTTCAATTCGTATCACAAACGACTCAAACGAAGCAGGCCAGTTAACGGGCACCTTGTATGATATGGACGGACAAGAACTCATCGAAGCCGGTACGCCCTTATTTGATGGTGAAGCGATTAAACCGAATGAAACCAAGCGATTGATGGCCAAAGAATTAGAAGAGTTAGCAGGAACCAGTTGGACAGGCCGCGCCAGATTAGTGATAAGCAGTAGCTTACCCAAAATGGAAGTCATGTCACTGTTGCGAGAAAAGCGACTTGGTGCCCCGTTGACTAATTTGAGTTTAGGCGCGAGAGGGAATAGCTGTGAGAATTAAATTGATTTAAATGTAGGGTGGGATCGCGGAAACTACAAGGATTTGATATAAGAAAGGATAAACCTAATTGGGCCTGTGAAAATTGTTAATTGTTTTTCTTAGCGTCGTTTTTGCGCGCAAAAACTTGTTATACTCATCCAGAAAAGTTTTGTCAGAGGTAAAAAACCTGCCAGGTTTGGCAAACATGGCAGGTTTGGCACGAAATTTTTCTGGGCAACTCTAAGTGAAATTGTTAATTATTAATTGTTAACGACAAATAGTTATATAACTAATTGATACTGCTGTTCCTAAAGAGACTACTTTATAACAAGTTGTCTAAGTTATTTTGTGCACGTTTCTAAGCGGTATTTTTAAACAGACGCAATTTATTGTGACGGCACATAGCCCACTTATCGTGCAATCCGCCCCTGAAGAGGCTAATATTGTTTTACTCAAACGGCAAGGCGATCACGTCATCATTCATAATAACGAACAACTGATCAAAGGGTGGCGTATCGATCAAGTCTTGACAAGTGACTTATTTGATTTACCCAGCGCCAGACAGAATCTTAAAGTTACAAATCATAGATTATATAGAACGCTGATTTGACTGATTATCATGATTAACACTGATTAACATAAGGATTGATTAAAAAAAATCAGCGTAAATCATGACAATCAGTACAATCAGCGTTCTATCAACTTTAATGTTCTAGATTGCAAAAATTTCATTATAACCATCATACCGAAAACAACCTGTGAAAACCACACACATTCCCAGAAAACGTTTTGGACAACATTTTCTCCATAATCAGCACATTATCCAACGCATTGTCACCAGTATTGCGCCTCAACCGGAACAACATTTAGTTGAAATCGGGCCAGGCAAAGGGGCCTTGACATTACCTTTACTTCAATATGGCTATCCACTGGATGTCATAGAACTTGATCGCGATTTGATTGAATTATTGAAACAAAAAACCTTATCATTCAAACACTTACGCATCCATCAAGCCGATGTTTTAAGTTATGATTTCAAACAGTTAATCACCGATAACCAACCCTTACGCATTGTTGGTAATTTGCCCTATAATATTTCTACCCCTTTATTGTTTCATTTGCTCAAGAATGCTAACCAAATTCAAGATATGTTTTTCATGTTGCAAAAAGAAGTGGTAGAACGTATGATCGCGGCCCCCGCATCATCTGAATATGGCCGTTTATCCGTCATGTTGCAATACCATTGTGAGATCAAGAAATTATTCGATGTCAGTCCAGGCGCTTTTTATCCGCCCCCGAAAGTTAATTCAAGTATTGTTCAATTGATACCCCATACAAGCCCGCCAGTAGAGGTGCTGAATCAAAAACGATTTGCACAAATCGTCACACTCGCCTTCTCACAGCGGCGAAAAACATTACGCAATACCTTAAAAACTCTACTGGATGCAGTACAGATAGAAGCTGTAGGCATTGATCCACAAGCGCGTGCAGAAACCTTGAGCCTTCAAGCCTTTGCACAACTTGCGAATCTTAATGTCTTGGAGAAATAACGCGGATCGATAAAATAATTATCGACTTGTCTTTCACCTTCATAGTATTTTTCCTGATAAACCGTACCCTTCTGATTAAATTTCAATTCGACAATTTCCCAAGGTTCAAAGGCGGAGGCGATAATCGGTGAATGTGTCGCAAAGAAGAATTGCGCGTTAGGGGCTAATGCTGTGTAATAGTTGATAATCTCTGTTTGAATATCAGGATATAATGATCTTTCGGGTTCATCAAGCAAAATAATACTCTCATCCGTGTTCAATTTAAACAACGGTGTCATGGTTAATATGACTTGTTTGGTGCCGGTACTCCAACCACTATAGGGAATTTCTGTGCCATCCACCGATTGAATTTCAATGAATTTCAAGTCTTCAACCGATTCAAAATCAAATGACGTTTTGACGGTTAAAGAAAATTTATTCAAAATGATATCCAATTGTTGGGCTAATTTTTCAAGCGGATTAGGATGCTCAGCTTTCCAATGCTTATAATTTTGAAAAGCACGCTCACCTTCTGCAGCACTGATGTCAAGGGCTTTGGTAATCTGCTGACTGTATTTGAGTTCTTTGATTTTATAAGCGTTGATATCGGTTAAAATCTCATTCCAGATTGCTAAGACATTATCCGTTTCAAAATCAAATATTTGCGGTTTTTGAGATCGTTTTGGTTGTTCAAATTCTACAGTGGTTTTTAAATAAGAAACGGGAGACACCGGTTTTTCTTGTAGAATTTGATTGAGGTTAGTGATGATTTCGGCGGGAAAGGAGATCAGTTTATTTTTACCCTGATAAAATGTTTCAATAAACTGTTTAGGTGTTGGCAGCGACGTTTTCCATTCCCATGAGATTTCTCCCCCCTCTCTGATTTCAATAATGCTTTTAACGTCTTTAAAAAAGGCCGTTATCACTATCATAGTCTTATCAGCACGGGATATGTTTTGGTTTAAGGTGCCTTGTAAAACCTGATCATGCTCTGTCGTTAGATTAGCCGTCAAAGTCGCCCTGATGAGATTTAGCAAACTCGTTTTTCCCGTACCACTTTGCCCCAGAAAACAAACCTTATCTAAAGGCTTACCTTCTTTTGGATGGCCTTTGGGATAAGTTAAATCAAGTGTTAGGTTTTTAAAAGGGTTATATTCTGTAATGTCTATTTGACTGATTTTCATATTGAAATGGAGTCCAAACTTGAGTTTGAATGAGCTTTTGGCCGTTACTCAAAACCTGAAAATAAACGCAAGAGACGCTAAAGGCGCAAAAGGGCGCAAAAGGGGCCTTAATAAATACCTATCTTTTGCGTCTCTTGCGTCTCTTGCGTCTCTTGCGTTATTTTTTTAAACGCGCTATTCATTAGCCAATGTTGTCGTCTTGATCAGCAACTCAGAACGTTGAATAGGTGTCAGATCATCCAGATAATCGAATGGATTGGTTCCCTCTGTCACATAAAGCGCGTAGAAAACATAAGTGCCGCCTAAACCTGGGCTCAGTTCCAAATCTACCAGGTTAGGAGAAACTTCCAAGATATCTAAAGATTCCTTAAAAGGTTGACGTATTCCAACGATTTTGTTAAGCAAATCCGTTTGATAAAACAGATCACCTGACGGAAATTGAATGACAACCCACTTAACGTTGAGTGAGGTATCTATCTTAATGATATCACCCACTTGATAGGAATCTTTGATTCCTTTAAATTCAACACAAGCCCATTCTGCCTGAGTCGTATCACATCCACTTCCCTCCCGAATCCGAACTGATTTGGCTGTCAAAAATCCAACCTGTAGTGATGATGAAGGATTAGGGAAAACAAAAGGTTGCCCTATGGTGTAAGTCATGACTTTGTCACTGGCTACTATCCGATCACCACCTGCTGAGATAACTTGGCTATCAAGTGTATCTGCGTTGATAATGGTGCTGAGGCAGGAGAGTAGTGTGCATAGTAGCATCAAGGGGAGGGGGTTATTGGAGAGTTTAAGCATGGGGTTAATCCTCGTGTTCGTTGCGTATTTCCTCGTTTTCAAACAGAGCATGGAAACGAGGAAAAATTTGCGGAGATTAGTTTTCGACTGCCACCCAGTTGATGTGCCATTTTACTTCATTGGCTTTTTCTGGTGTGATTGTTTCCTCCAAATAATAAATATATATACGAAAACTATTTGCACTTGGCGTGTATATAGAACTTCCTCCAGTAGTATACCAATGCCACATATCTCCACCTATGCTTGATATATAAGTTGGTGTCGAAGTGAATCCACATTGGCTAGTATTGACATCGACATAAATTCCAGTGGCGGAATATTGTACCCAAGCTGTGCTGCCTATTGGTGTGCTTCCATTGCAAACCCGTAGTGGCCCAGGTTCACCTTTATCGCCTTTATCACCTTGATCACCTTTATCGCCTTTGTCACCTTTGCCACCTGGTGTGCCACTATCCCCGGGAGGCCCTTTATCACCTTTATCGCCTTTGTCACCTTTGCCACCTGGTGTGCCACTATCCCCGGAAGGCCCTTGTTTTCCTTGATCACCTTTATCGCCTTTGTCACCTTTGCCACCTGGTGTGCCACTCTCCCCGGAAGGCCCTTGTTCTCCTTGATCACCTTTGTCGCCTTGATCACCTTTGTCGCCTTGATCACCTTTGTCGCCCTTGTCACCTTTTCCCCCCGGTGTTCCTTTTTGTCCACTCGCCTTATCAGCACACCCCCAATGACTGCCATTCCATTCTGCCACCTGACCACTCGTACAAGCCAAGCTTTTTAAGGTGTCACTGTCATGTTCTACTGTATTCGCATGAAACGCATAAGGGACGCTGGAAATCGGTATCGGTTGGGAAATGCCATTCGCTTCAATGTGCAATTGAAGGATTCGAGTGAAATCAATTTCCGCTAAGCTGTTTTTTTTACCTAGCACAACATTAAACACGCCGTTATTAACGCGCACTGCTGAATAGTACTCATTCCAAACCGTGTCAGGGATCGAAAAATTGATTTCGGTTGTGCCATTGATTGGATTACCCGAATCGTCTTCCAGATATCCTTGGAAACTGATTGTGCCGGGGACTTCGGCATAGCCCAAATAGGGTATGATGCCAAGTAATAGCACCAAAAGTGCTTTGGTGGGTTGTTTCATAATATTTAATTCTCCTGTAGTCTTTGTGTCGGTTGTCAGTTGTAAACCGATGTTCAGAAAAATAGCCGATTAATAAAAGTCAATGGTGTCTAAAATCAGCCGTCACAGACCCGCGCATTTATATCATATAATGAAATTTAGGTCTACAAATTTCTGCCCGGTCTTGGCGAGTGCCATTCAGAATTTGAAGGAATGACGGATTAAGTCATTGTTTCGTATGATATAATACCGTTATGAACGGTTGAACAATCATGATTTGGAAAATGCGCTCAAATTGCAAACCTGTTGCAGACAATTTGGCATAGCACGGTCATCGCATAAGCCTGGGCGAACACGCAGGTTCGCCCCTACAGCCCTTACTTTTACAGGGTTTTGTAGGGGCCGACCTGCGTGTCTGCCCGATACGATATGGCATTGAAGTACCAAATAGAGTACATTTGATGTTAAATGCCTTTAACTATTTGTGTGATCTCTTCCACTTCAACTGGCTCGCCACAGACCCGCGCATTTATACCATATAATGAAATTCAGGTCTATAAATTTTTACACGGTCTTGGCGAGTGCTGGTTAATGCTAGGATTTTAATCAAGGATGATGCTGTTTTCGCAGATTGCATATATAATATTGTGACATATTATTAATTATTCATTATATTTTAATTGAGGGATAGAACGCTGATTATCATGACGCCACGCAAAAGTTTTTGCGCGCAAAAACTTTTGCGTGAAAAACTGATTTACGCAGATTTAATCAAGGGGCCGTATGTTTATCCTTTCTTCTAACTAATCCTTGTAGTTATAGAGTGATTGATAGAACGCTGCTTGTCATGATGGCCGACTGATTGACACTGATTAATTTCCTCAGTCGAATACTTATCAACTATACCTATTCATCCCCACTATCTAGTGTTATTTGAATTATCGTTATCTTCTAAGTACGCTATGCCATACTGGAATATTTCAGTCAATGAATTGGCTTTTTTTTGTTTTATCAGTTGATTAGCAGCCTTCAAATCAGTGTCATCTATATAATGCATAAGAACATTGGTGTAATTTGCTTTAGAAGGTAAATTGTTGAAGCGCTGAGCGTAACCGCAATTGGGGTTTGTACAATGGTTTTTGTTTTTTATTTTCTCTATGTCATAAAGCAATGATGAGTAATCACAAGAAAGGGGGCTACAATCATTGACTTTATAATGATGACTTTTGGCGGGTTGAATATTATGTAATGGATCCACAAGAACAATATTGAACACATTAAATTCATCCCAAAAGCCAACGATTCTGCCAAGAGATTTTGAAATTTGAAATTGAAGTAGTGGAAAATCCATTTCATTTTCTCTATAGTCTTCATCGATCCAAATCAAATCTTTTCTCTGTATAGGGATATTCTTTTGGTTCCAATCAATCGTGTGATAACGATATGCCTCTTTTGTAGTGCTGTCTGATATAAAAGATTTGATTTCTTGATTCGATAAATCTTGTAATCTTTCTAAAAAAGAAACGAACCAAGAAGGCGAACAACGATCTAAAGCGAAATATTCAATTTGTCTCCAAAATCGAAAAGAAAAACGCCATTTTTTCTTTTCAATGTTTTGAAGAACCGGTTTCTGTTGTTCTTTGGGTTGGTAGTTTAAAACAGGTTTAAGTGCCATTATTCACCTTTAATCTTGCCGCGTAATATTCTCTCATCACATCAGCGTTAATCGGTTCTTCACATCTTTGACTTGAGCGGTAACCTTTTCTCGCTTCAATCCAAGGTGTTTCTTGATGTGTCATCTCTTCTAGTTGGACACCACTAAATTTGGCGTAAGTCTCCAAAATAGTCTCAATGTGATTTCTATCTTGTTCAGACAAAGAATTGAGTTCAAATTCTGGGGAAATATCATCCCTTTCTATATCAGAATACAGCGATTTAGTTGAAGCAAAGCGATCATATAGGGTTCGATTAATGGGCCCATGAATCCAGGCTTGAAAATAGTCAGAAAAGAGCTTTTTGCCGTAAAATGCTAAATACCATGCTTGTGTATAATAAAGCAGTTTATGAAGCTTGAGATGATTGAGTTCTTCTCCAGCTTCTGTTAATTTCAGTATAATGTAGTCTCCGGCTTGATTGATATGCATATTTCTAGTCACCTCATTTTTTTTGTTGCATTCAACATTTTAAAACCTGTCAGGTTTATACTGTGGTGTAAAATTTCAGGTATTTTGATGATTTTTTTCACACCTGATTTGTAGGGTGGGTAAACGGGCCGCAATGAACTCAATTTCAGGCAAAAGTACAGCAAAGCGAACCGAAGGTCAGCGAAGCTAAACTTTTGCCTGAAAACCCAGATTTCAGCCGCACGGAAGCCCACCATTCCTCCTTCTATTATTTTTTTCGGATGCCCCATAAAACTAAAAAGCCCCTTGTCGAAAGACTTGGGGCTTTGTACAAATGCCTACGGGGGCAATGAGTAATCTATTTGAATGGAATGGGCAGTGATGAGAGATTCATTGTTTTAGATTCTATGTTTCCAATATTCAGGGTGCTGATGAAGATGCATCACTGCCACAATATATAATTCTTCATCTTCTGAGTAAAACACCCCATATGGAAAACGATTTACTAAAATACGCCGAACATTCCCTTCAATAATTTGCCATGCTTTTGGAAAAGATTTAATTCTTTCTATGGTTGCATAGACTTCAAAGGCAAAATCTAAACCAAGGCCTTTTTCATCGTAGTAATCTATTGCATCAAGAAATTCTTCTTCTGGGTGAAATGAATATTTCATTTAGAAAAGCGACTCCTTATGTTTGAAAACACTTCTTCGCCGGGGATGGGTTTTACCTCACCAGAACGTATTTGTTGAAGACGCGCCTTGGCTACCGTAACCCACTTTTGATCAATATCTGATTCAGGTGTATTTAGGGTTTTTAATAATGAGTCAACAATTATTGCTCGTTCTTCTACTGGCAAAGAATTGGCTTCTTTGATTAAAATTTGTGTATTCATATTCTGTCGGAAATGGCATATTGGAGATTTTTTGAGCGGGCAAAAACGCAAATTGTAAAAAAAACAGTATATCATACTCAAATCATAATAATTTAATCTATCAATGAACAATTATCAATTATCAATTATCAATTATCAATTATTAATTATTAATTATTGCTGAGGGATAGAACGCTGATTATGGCCTGATTTTCACTGATTTAATCAGCGTAAATCAGGCCATAATCAGTGCAATCTGCGTTCTATTGATTTTTATATTTGAACGCCCATTCATTTTCCGTTTAACATTCTATTTGCTGATTATACCCCAATTGAGGGATAGAACGCTGATTATGGCCTGATTTTCACGCAGATTTAATCAGGGCCGTATGTTTATCCTTTCTTATAACTAATCCTTGTAGTTATTCTTGTAACGAATCCTTATAGTTTTGTATGTCATCAATCAATCCCATTCTAAACACGCCTTATCAAGAACCTCTGTTTCATTACGCTACCCATAAC
>Ga0180298_1000044_pt1 | contig 22739 bp, 20 predicted proteins | sample GuaBasSediGuay13_FD_121800 | JGI IMG/M metagenome (GOLD analysis project Ga0180298, IMG submission 121800) | Subseafloor sediment microbial communities from Guaymas Basin, Gulf of California, Mexico - Guay13, Core 4488-10 , 4-6 cm | ecosystem: Environmental > Aquatic > Marine > Hydrothermal...
AAACACGCTACCCACCCTACAAATTGGTGGGCAGCATAAACACGCTACCCACCCTACAAATTGGTGGGCAGCAAAAACACGCTACCCACCCTACAAATTGGTGGGCAGCATAAACACGCTACCCACCCTACAAGATATGCCTTACCTATATAGACAGAATGGTGGGCAACCACGTTACCCACCTACATTATTTTTTGGAACTTCCTTCTGGGAATTTTGAATTTAAAACCATCGTCGTACTAATTCAACCTGAAAACGATAACCGTCGTTATCGACTGGCTCAATCAATTCGCGGCGTAGCAATAACGCTAAAGTGGGTTCAAATTCGGTTGGTAATTGGGCCGCTAATTTTTCTCGGCTGATGATTGCGCCTTCGCCGTGAGAGGCGATAAAGCGTAATATGGCTTCTCCATTTTGATCAATTTGTTCTTCCCGAATTTCGGCGAACAGCAATTTACTATGTTCCAAGACGAGAGGAATCGCTGCATCGACATCGGCTACATCGACTGTTAGACGCTTATAAACGGCTTGTTCATCCTTAATCGGCACTATCTCGCCACATAAGGATTGTAGTAGTGCTGGCTGACAACGTGTTAATGTCTTCACTCTTTGAAGTGCTTCTGGGGTGTAGCGTAGCGGAAAATGTTTGATGGGTTGCTCAATCAATTGATGGGCTTCCGCTTCCGATAAGTAGTTCAAGTGTGCAATTTGCACATTGATCATATAGTTTGCCCAGTGCTGTAATTCTTCAAAGGTATGAGCACCTGAAAATAAAAACCGGAATTTGGGGCGATGCTGGATGATATTCCGAAACAGGCCTAATAGCGTGGCCACTTGTAATCGCCCTTCATGGAAAGCGTGATCCAAGGTGATAAATTCATCTAAGGCTAATAGCAGGATTTTGTCCCCTATCGCTTCTTCAATCTCATCTAGCCATTCATCAAAGCGAGTCGCTGGATCGGAGCGCAAAGTGTCTTCGCTTAGTGGGGGTAATGTTAAGTCGGGGTACTGTTTTTGAGCTGACTTACTCATTGCCCGTCCAAGATTGTAAAAGAAACTTAGATGATTTTGAGCCGATGATAAGGGGCCTTGAAAGTCCACAAACAACATGATGAAATTATCGGGTAAGCGTTTGACCAGGTTGTTTAATAATGAGGTTTTACCTGTGCGCCGTTGTCCATAGAGCAACAATGGGGGGCTTGAACGATCCAGTAATAAACGTTCAATCCGTTTATTGACTTTTGGACGAGGAATAAAAACATCTTGACCCTCTTTTAACGGTATGCCTACAATGTAAGGATTGGGTATTTCCTGCACTTCTTCCAGTTTCTTCAGATATGTTTTGACTAGATTCAGCCAAGTCTTTGCTATTACTCCGAAACGTTGTGCTTCAGTCGATTTCTGAGTGGCAAATTTTAAGATGGTTTCCAGTCCAATAAGCATTTCTTTGAATGCGATTTGTTGTTGGTAACTGTTTTGCTTTAGTGCTTGGTTGAGTTTTTGGCTGATTTGAAAAAGGCCTTGTAACCATTTACCCACATCGCTTTCTAATTGATCGCTAACAATCAATTCCTCATGGACTTCTGCAATGTTTTCGATAGTCTGACAAGCTTCCAAACGCTGCATATTGGCCTCAATTTGCGTGGCTTGCACAGCCCAACTTTGTAACCCATTACTCAGTTGCATCATTGCATCTTGTGCAGCGGATTGATTGTGTTTATGAACACTGACTAATAAGCTTTCTAATCCACGTAATGGTAAACGCTGATGTTCGTTCCAAAATGCGGAATGCTGAGACAATAGCTCAACACTACGCTCTGGGTGTCGTTTTTGGGCGCGATAAAGCCATAAATTCCATGCCGATTCAATCGGATAGGATAAAATCGGTAGCCAAGATTTCTGGCTAAATCCCAGTACAAAAAACAACAGGCCCCATAATACCCAATAGATTGAACCCTCTGCCATTAACATCACGCCTAAATAAAGGCCACCACTGCCGAAAATGCCGGCAATGACACCTGCCCTGATACTCGCAAAACGTTGTGCGAGTAAATAGGGTACGGCAAATAAAATGCTAAAGGCTGCGGCATTAACGGTTCCGCCAGTGATGCCTGAGAGTAAACGTTTGATCAAAGTATGCTCTTCCATTTGGCTGACGATGCCCAAAATGAGCGCCATCAACAGGGTTATTAAGCTGCCAAATAATAGGCCCCATTTTAGGGCATCGCGCCAATTCTTTTTTAAATAGCCGCCTAAAAATAGCCCGATTGTGACGGCCATCCCAATGATTTGTGCATAACTTTCAAAGTCTTCTTCCATTTCAGGAAAGAAACTGGCAATGATCCAGCCGACACTCGCACCGATAAGCAGCGTGATAGCGAGCATGATAATACCGACGACAATGGCACTGACAATACCGAGTCCAGTACCAATAACGAAGCTACCCATTTGCCAACTGAAAGTTCGGTGATGGCTTTCTTGATGCCAATGGGTGATCACGCTACCTGCGATACTGAGGGTGAAAATGCCGAGTATAATGGCCCAAGCGTTTTGCTCTGACAATCCAGAACCCAGAAACAGGCCGACTGAAAATCCCCCTAATACGCTAGCCATTAGGGCAAAGGGAAAGGAGATGATAAGAGTACTGAATACGCTGCTAATGAGACATAACACCATACCGTAGCTGACACCTAAGACTAAGTTTGACACAAAATTTTCAGGCAGTTGATAAACCACTTTAACCAGCTCATTATCTGAAATCGTTTTAAGAGAGTCTGGTTCTGAAAGAAGCTGTGCGAAAAACCACGGAATGAGGTGAATCATTGACAACAATAGTCCAATTAAAACGCCTACCAAAAGAGGTAGTACAATATAGGCGAGATATCGTAAACGCCGTAATTTGGGATCATGCTTATAATTGATTGGCACGTCACTGAGTACGAAATTGGGCTGAAGACTGGGGTGAATTTGGCTAATATAGTCTCGCCAAGCTGACGGGTGAAATAATAACCACGCCAGCAATTGAACACTCGCAATGAGTGAGTTGTTATGTAGATAAACTTTAGTAAACATGGTTAATTACCCAAGTTGTTGCGAATTATTGGAGTACAACGGATTAACGGTATAAACGGATTTTTTTTTATGAAGCTGTTATTCGCTATAAACCTATCAGTTACTTTGCTATTTAGCATTCGCTTGTTATTGAAGCAGATATAAAAACGGTTCAATCCGTTTTAAGCCTTCTGCTTTCCAATTGTCAGTGGTTTCACCACTTTCCAAAGCATGTATTCGTTCATCACACAGGATTTGCAATAATGCTGGCCAACAGCCGCTGTTTTGTATGAGCCAATTCGTTTCTTCTGGTGTCAAAGCGTTAGAAAAACTGTTGATCAAATCTTGTGCTTCTATTTCTGTTAAAGGTTTCAAATGAACGGTATGCCCGAAAATATTGAAAAAGGGCGATTCTTTGCGATTATCCTTAGCAATTTGATGAATGGGCTCATGAGCCGTGACAACAAAGCCCAATCTGCCATCCGCGCAATTGTTACCTAATGCGCGCATATTCGACCAAAATATCGCATCTAAGTCAGAGGCTTGTAACCCTGAACCAATTTCATCCATCAAAATCACTGTTGGTTTATCCAACATATCATCAAGTACAGTTGAAAAATTGATCAAATCACACTGTTTGGGTACGGGCAAATTCAGTTGTTTCAAAATGTTGCTCAACAAGCTTTCAGGCTGAGACATGGTGGCTAATTGAAAATCGACAAAGGCGAATTGAAAATCAGTAGGCAGCCAATTGTTCCAGCCTTGAGGTTGTTCGACTCGCAAATCGGCTGCGGGTATTTGATTGACATACTGTAAATACTTTAACAGCGACGTTTTGCCACTGCGCCTGTCGCCAATGATGGCAATATGTTGTAATGCCGCAGGTTGTAGCCATGCCCGGCGAACCCGTTTTAAGACATCTGTGCGTCCAAAAAATTGTGCGGGATGAGAGGTTGGAATGCCAGGCAATGCCAAGGATTCAGGTTTTTCAGGTAATTCATGTATGACCTGTGTGTGTATTTTTAACCTCGAATTGCGGGGCCGACACCCGGCCGACAAAAGCAATTGATCTCCGTCATCATCCGTTAATTTTAAAGTGTTAATGATTTCCACGACGTTTTCACATCGCGGATTAGTCACATCTTCATTAATCCAACGATTGACGCTGATGGGCGCAACACCAATTTTCTTAGCCAGTTTGTGGCTGTTAAAAGACTTGTCGTGCATAAATTGAGCAAGCAATCGCCCAAAACTATGTGTAAAATCTTTGTTCATTACGAATTCTCCGTAGCGAAAAAACAGGGGCAATAATATAGCGTTTTTTAAAACATTTTAAGTCACATTTAAGAACATTCTAGGTGGCACATTTAATGTGACACCAGAGGAGTATGCCTATTTAATTTAATATGAAACATATTAAGTCACATTTAAGGACATTCTAAGGTGGAACATCAAATGTCACACCAGAGGGAGTATTTGTATTATTTGTATTTAATAAATACAAAAACGGTTCAATGCGTTCTAATCCATCCGTTTTCCAGTTATCAGTGGTATCACCATCTTCTAAGGCAAACAAGCGCGCATCACAAAGCAGTTGTAATAAGGCTGGCCAACAACCACTTTGTTGTAATATCCAATCGATATCGGCCTCGGTTAATGCGTGAGAAAAACTGTTGATCAAATCTCGTGCTTCTGTTTCCGTTAAGGCCGTGAGATGTGCGCTATCTCCAAAAATCGTGAACAATGATGGATCTTGATCACATTCTTGAGCTAATATTTGGATGGATTTCGGCGCGGTAATGACGAGTCCAAGTTTTCCATTCATACCGCCATTGCCATTTGTTTTGGTTAAGGCTAATAAACCTGACCAAAAGTGCCCATCTAGCGCAGGCGCTTGTAAGCCCCTACCGATCTCATCCATTAAAATGATTGTCGGTTTGTTCAAATGCTTAGCCAAGGTTGTTGAAAACTGAATCAAATCACACTGTTTATGGATTCGTACACCTAGTTGTTCTAATATTGAGCTCAACAACGTTTCTGGTTTAGACATCACGGCCATTTGAAAATCAACAAACACAAATTGAAAATCATGAGGCAACCAATCCTTCCAGCCTTGAGGTTGTTCAGAACGCAAATCTGTTTGCGGTGTTTGAGTAAGATAGTACAAATATTTCAACAACGATGTTTTTCCACTACGTCTATCCCCAATGACGGCAAGATGGCGTAATGCCGACGGTTGCCGCCAAGCCCAGCGGATTTTTTTCAAAACCGCGATTTGTCCAAAAAACTGGCAAGGATGGGTAATCGGAATACCAGGAATGGGGATCGGTTCAGGTTGTTTCACTTCAATGCGCGTTTCGAACTGCTCTTGATCAGTAGATGGGCTATCCGTTTCAATTGTGTCAATGGCATCAATTATTATGCCGCTAATCGGATCCAATCTAACTGGCGGCGTACAGCCTGCCAATAAGAAAAATTCGTATTGCCGTTCAGGGGAGAGTTTTAAAATCAAAGCCAGTTCTGCCACGTTTTCACAAGCAGGCCTTTTAACCACACCATCTCGCCAACGTGTCAGGGTAATTCGCGCCACGCCCAATTTTTGAGCCAACTCGCTGTTGTTAAAACCGTTTTCCGCTCTGTAGAGATCGAGCAAAACGCCAAACTGATAACATCCAACCAAGGAGAATAATTCGTTTCGCTGCTCATCATTCAATTTAAAAACACTAACGAGTTTGATGACGTGATGGCATCCAGGATTTTTGATCTCGCCATTTAGCCAATGCTCAAGTGTTTCAGGGGTAATATCAATTTGACTGGCTAACTCATTGACCATTAAGCGATTGATTTTCATATATCGAAACAACAATTCTCCAAAACTACGTTTTCTTTGTGGAAAATCTGTGTTCATGATGAACCTCCACGTCATTCGTGAAAAAAGTGATCATAGTGATTTTTGAATACATATCATGTCACATTAACATAGAACATCATTGTACTCGAAACCTCAGAGAAAAAGAGTTAGAATAAAAAGTTTTGCTAAAGAACTGTGCAATAGGATTTGAGATGGACTCGGTGAAACATTGTGAAACGCTGTGTACTGTGTTTTGAAAAAAAGCGACTGCACATGGGCATAGCTTTTCACTTAAGAAGTTTTGCGCGCAAAACTTTATTTAGCTTCGCTGGCCTTTAAAAACACGTTTCGCGCCAAAAGTTTTGCGCGCAAAACTTTTTTTGCTAGGGAGCCCTACAATGCCCTAAACTCTAAAAAATTATTTTGTAAATCAATGACTTGTATTAAATAGGTATAAAGTCTAATGTTAGGATTAAACAATGAAAGTGATTATTCTTGCAGGCGGTCATGGTACTCGCCTTGTGGAAGAAACTGAAAATCTACCCAAACCGATGATTGAGATTGGAGGTAGACCCCTATTATGGCATTTAATGAAAATGTGTTGTGCCCAAGGTTTTAATGAATTTATTATTGCTTTAGGCTATAAAGGCCAAATGATTAAACGTTATTTTCTACACTATCGCCAATTGGAATCTGATTTACAGATCAATTTAAAAACGGGAGCTATCCACACCTTGGAGGATCCTTGTGAAGATTGGATAGTGGATTTGGTGAACACTGGACGTAATACGATGACAGGGGGAAGAGTTAAACGTCTGCGTCATTTGATTAATGACACCATTATTTTGACTTACGGTGATGGCTTGGCTAATGTTGATCTCAATCAATTAGTGGCCTACCATCGGGCTCATGGTAAATTGGCAACCGTTACGGCGGTTTTACCACCTGCTTCACGTTTTGGTCAACTTGAATTTGACGGCAAACATGTGACTTCTTTCCAAGAGAAACCGAATCAGCCAAATACTTGGATCAATGGGGGATTTTTTGTCTTAGAACCGGCGGCCCTTGACTATATTGAAGGCGATTTAACCAGTTGGGAACGTGAGCCCTGTCAAAAATTAGCTCAAGATAAACAATTGATGGTATTTCACCATCAAGGCTATTGGCAATGCGTAGACATTTTGCACGAACTGAGACAATTGCGTGAACTTTGGAACAACGGGCAAGCACCTTGGAAAATGTGGTAAGCGCCTTGGAAAATTATCAATCAGGGGCAACCACAAGGGATTGCCCCTACCAATAGAATTGAGCCCCTTGATCTTAACATCCAACAATATGAATAATCTTTCCAGCGACTTTTTTGGTTTTCCAAAAAATCTTCTTTTTCCAAGAGGGCCGCTTGCGTCGATCAAAAACGATAAGCCAACCTTCGTTTAAATCCAGTTGATCCATATAGTCGGATAATTGCTTGATTCCTTCGCTATAAGTTTGATCACTATAGCGCAATTTTAATTCAATGGGATAATGGCCATCTTGATAATGAAGACATAAATCAAGCCGTCCCTTTCCAGAAGCCATTTCTCTTGAAATCTGACCACCACTATTGATTACCCTTTGTAAAAAAGCTTGTAGAATCAAATGAGGCGCGGCCTCTTGATATTGATATTTGTTCACCCAAATCTCGCTGTTTTTACGCCAAAAGGCTTGAAAATCAGAAAGCAGTTGTTTCATGTCTAGCCCATTTTCTTTAATATAGGCAGGTGCTTCAAGTGGAAAACCCTTATCTTTCATTGCCATTTGTGACTGGGAATTTAAGGTGCGAATAATCACATCAGCATAAATCGAATTAGCGGGTAGAATATGTCCCGAAACTTCACGTAATAATCCCAAATCCAGTACATATTGGTAATCATCATCTAAAACACTATATCCGTTGCTTTCTCCAAGAATCACCGGTTCAAGAATGCGTTGGACTCGTGCTTCGGTTAAGCGTTCCATCAGGCTGTCAATATGGGTATCTCGCCTTTTGATGATCGTTTGGATGGCTTTATCAATCTGTTCCAGTTGAATCAAATGGGAAAACTCGTTATTCAGCATTTTGACCACAATCTCATTCGCAATCGCATTGACTAACCAAGGTTGGCCTTGGGTATTGTCATAGACTGTGTCAATGAATTGGGGTGGAAAAAGTTGTCCCGTTTGTTCGGTATGTTGAGCATAGAGTCTTTTGATCTCTTCTTGATTGAAATTTCGCAAGGTCAAATTCTCAGAAACAATATTAAAGGGACTGGCACTCCCTAATGTTTCTCGTTCTTCACGGATTTTCCCTTTATAATCCCTGATATTTCGCATCCCAACCAGAGCGACAGACTGCACAAAGGGAATATCATAACGATTCACATACCCATCACGTAATTGGCGCAAAAAAGAAATCATAGTGCCATTGGACAAGCAATCAACTTCATCAAAGAAAATGACCAAGGGTTTGTCTAAGCTTTGGCAAAAATAGGTGAGTGCTTCTCTTAAAACGGTATTGAAATCTGCCTCATTCACTTGATCGGCAAAAGGATATTTGCTTAAGTGTTGATGAAATTTGCATTGGGTTTTCATGACCCTCAAAATGGCCGGTATGCCTTTTTCTGACTCAGTGATGCCTTGTACGCTTTCAAGGGAACAATATAAGGCGTAATAATCCCCTTGTTCATTCAATCGTTGCGTTAATTCAAGTAATAATGTCGTTTTGCCCGATTGACGTCCCGCATGAATGACAAAATAGTGTTTTTTTTCAATCAGCTCAAGCAAACCTTCACATCGTTCTTGGGCCGACAACATGTAGTGTTCAGCCGGGTGACAAGGCCCGGCAATATTAAAGGTTTTTTTCATATCAGTGATCAGTTATCAGCTATCAGTTATCAGTTATCAATACATTGATATTCACTATTGGAAAGGCCAACTTATGTATACTGTTCACCATTTCACGCAAAAGTTGCGCGCAACTTTTGCGTGAAATACAATTTGCGCTTTTGCTGTTAGTCACCTTTAGGTGACTTGAGCTTTTAGACAACTGCTTTCACGCCAAAGATTTTGCGCGCAAAATCTTTTTCACGCTAAAGTTTCGCGGAGCGAAACTTTAGCGTGAAAGCGTGAAAAGCTGTTGGCTTTAAATAAAAAGTAATAGCGACCTTATGATGATGCTAAGTATATCTGACAAACTATAGAAAATTTTGTTAATTAGTGTTTGAACGAAAACCTTTTTCTTTACGGCGAACACAGAGTAACACAGAGTTTCACAGAGGAGTTTCACAGAGATTTGACTAACAAAAAGCTTTTGTATTGTTTTGTGTGCCTCTGTATATTGAACATTTGAAAATGAGATAAAGCGTTTTCGTTCAAATGCTAATTATATAGCATTTCCCTTTTGCATGGAATAAAATAAAAAAATAAACGCAAAATACGCAAAAGACGCAAAAGACGCAAAAGATGTTTTCGACACTCTTTTTAATTCAATCGGATAATGACTTTTCGTTTCAACTTTAGTTTGCCATTTCGCAAGATTGACGCTGATATCAATTAATACTACCGAGAAAACTGATACGAATAACTTTTCTAATCATATCAAATATGATGCGATTAAACGATGCAAAAATATCAAAATTGGATATGGCAACAGGCCGATTGGCCTCATTTTAATTATGATATCAAGCCATTGCTATCATACATTAACACCTTATCACGTTTGATAGGTGCGCTTGAAATGACTTGCAGTGTACTTGCAGGTGAAGAATTACTTGACACTCAAGCACAGGTGTTGGCGGAGGATGCGATAGAAACCTCAGCCATTGAAGGAGAAATACTTCGGCGTAGTTCAGTGCGTGCTTCAATCCGAAAACAACTTGGTTTGCCGATTGAACAAGATGATTCTGATATCCGTACAGATAGTTTAGTTTTGATGTTGATGGATGTGAGGCAGAATGCTAAACGGCCTCTGACAGAGGAAATGCTTTTTGCGTGGCATGCGGCACTTTTTCCGACAGGTTATTCTGGTTTGCACAAGATTCAGGTGGGTCAATATCGGGGAAAAGAAGAGATACAAATTGTTTCAGGGCCTGTCGGAAAAGAAAAAGTCCATTATATTGCGCCCCCTAATCATCAACTTGAGGATGAAATGAAACCATTTCTGTTTTGGGTGAATGAGGAGAATGAGACAGAGCCGATACTGAAAGCGGGAATCGCGCATTTATGGCTAATCATGATCCACCCTTTTGATGATGGAAACGGCCGAATCAGTCGAGCAGTAACAGACTATCTGCTTTCCAAACATTTTCCGTTATTAATGCAGATCATTTCTTTTTCAAAACAGCTGAGTTTAGATAGAAAAGGTTATTATTTTATGCTTGAAGAGGCAGGAAAAAATGGCTTAGATATTACAGATTGGTTAAAATGGTTTTTGCAAACGCTCACCATGGCAGTGAATGAATCACAGTGGATTATCGAACAAGTGATCCAAAAAACGCATTTTTGGCATAAACATAAAGACACACCATTGAATGCGAGACAACGCAAAGTACTCAATCGCTTATTGGATACAGGAGAAAGATTTGAAGGCGGAATGACGACTCGCAAATATGCGAGTCTCAGCAAATGTCGTAAAGTGACTGCCAGCCGTGATCTCTCTGATTTAGAAAGTAAGGATATCCTGCAAAAACGTCCGGGGGGTGGCAGAAGTACGAGTTATGCGCTTAAACTTTAATACCCCTTTTTTCATGACAACTGAGTGTATTACAAGTTTATAATTTATTTGATATAAATTTATTTCAATTCTGCACTAGGCTCGTTGAATGGGATTGATTCAAATCGGTAAATGACATAAGAGAACCTACGGATTGGCGTGATAAAACACGATGGTTTGTAGGGCAATCCGAAGCATCTGTCCTTGTTCCCATTTAACGGCTCCAGTGCCAAAATGATAGGTTTGACATAGATTATGTTTGAAATTAGGATTACGCCAGAGGCTATTGAAGACATACACCAGTTCCGAAAATACGATCAGCAGAAAATCATTGAAGGAATAGAAAACCAATTGACACACGAACCGACACAGGAGACACGCAACAGAAAAAAGCTACGACCTAATGAAATTGCTGAGTGGGAGTTGCGGATTGGGGATTTTCGTGTGTTTTATGACATCAATCAGGAAAGTCAGTTAGTCAAAATTGAGGCTGTAGGTTACAAAACAGGCAGTCAGTTATTTATTCATGGTGAGGAGTATCAGTTATGAGAAGTATTGCCATTTCTATGGATGCTATTGATATTATTGAGCTTTTAAGGCAAGCCTATAAAGAAAATCTGATTTTGAAGGCACCGGATGGGCATGAATTTATTCTCGCGGAACTCAATGATTTTGATAGAGAAATTGAATTAACGCGACAAAATGAGCCATTGATGGCATTTCTTGAGCGACGTGCTAGGCAAACTAAAACCGTTCCACTTGATGATGTTAAAATTCAACTTGGACTCAGTGGGGAATAAACTCAACAACCACCCGCTAAAGCGGGTGGGTTAGAGAGTTTGGGTGCACAAAGCACGGATACTGAGCTTCGCTAAGTGAAATTTAAAACAACTCGAATCCTATTTTGTAACGTTTTAAAATAGGACTTTTTAGCAATATAAATAATCACTCATTTTTCATTTCGATTTGATGGCAACGAAAATTCCACATCTATAGACTTGGCTCAATGTTAATACTATATTGTAATGATTAAATTAAAATTTGAGATTGTAATTAGTCTCAAATTTTTGAGAGACCACGTAATGTGCTATCAGTGCTTCAAAACAGCAAATCTTATCGAAAATTGACCTTGAAAAACGGGTAATTTTAATACTGATGTTTGGAAATGAAATTTGCCCGTCTGAAAGACGGGGGTTTTAACCTTACGCTTGGAAAATAAATTTAGAACTAACTAAATTAGAGCAAAAATAAAATAAATTAGAATCAAAAATTATGCCTTTAAAATTTATCAATATGTGCCCCCTTTTGGGGGGAATGGTGGGCAACAAAAACCCGTTACCCACCCTACAAGAATGGGATAATTTATTTTTTGGATATTCCTTACTTAGCAGATAGTTGAGAATTACAAAATAATAATACCAAGATTCACAAAAATAGGAAACGAGCTTTGCTCGATCAAGTTTGAATTGGAATTTTAAAGAGTATAACAAATATTTATGTATAGGATAAAAAAATGAAGTCAGTTGTATCAGGTGCCATCCTTATCGTTATATAGATTTTCATAAAAATAATTTCATTAATAAGAACAACAAGGGCGAACACGCAGGTTCGCCCCTACAGACGAAATGTAGGGGCGAACCTGCGTGTTCGCCCTCCTTGGTGTGAAATTATCTTTGCAAACTCAACTTGGAACGTAGAGCTAAACAAACTCTTTATTGAAAAGACGATAGACATAAAAAAAGCCCCTTGTCTTGTTAGACTTGGGGCTTTTGGAGTTAGAAGTGGTAGAGAATAGAATGAACGAACAACACTTAGTTTGTTCAATGCTTTTGTTGAACTTAATCAACAGATGATGAGGATAACTTTAATTTGATGCGTTCATATATCTCATTGGCAACAATTTGATTGCCATTTGGCCCAACATGAATTTGATCGAAATAGACGGGTTCATTAACTTTATCAAATAGATTAGCCAAAAAGTAAATATTTTCTGCTTGTTTTCCTGAAAAGTTTTCTTTGGCAAGGCGATACACTTGTTGTTGAGATTGAACTTGGACTTTGGAAGCCTTATTTATGATTTCAGTTTCATAAGGAAGCATCAGCTTGCTTAAACTGAATAAGTTGGGTTGCCAAAAGAAAAAAACTTTAAAACCATATTCTTTTGCTATAGCTTTCACTTGTTTAATGTGAGCTTCATAAACCTCAATAGTCTGTTTAGCATTTTCGTCAATTTTAGAACCAATATAATTATCTGAATCACTAAAGATATTTTTTAAGTAATAATGGTATAAATAATAATAGTGTGAGTAACTGAGTAATTCACTAAAAAAATCCAAATTGCCCATAACGCCAGCAATCAATTTACCATTTGGATACCTTGGCTGAGTCAGTAGATAAGTTCCCATCATACTATCATTTGCACCATCATAAAAAATAACAGTATCAGGAATATTTCCTAAAGCGAGTTGATGTAACAAAAAATGAAACTCTTGTGCTGAAACCCACCCATTTTGGCCAAAATTATACACATCGTATTCACTTCCTAATTGAGATTGTAAATAGGAAGGTATGGTTTGCCAATCTGCTACACGGAAACCCCATACAGTTGAGCCACCAAATACAAATACCTTTTTATCCCCTCCCCCCAATTTTTCTGTACGCCTTATTCCATCAGTGTTTACGTTGATATATTGACCCTCTGTTTCATTCATTTTCCAATGCCAATAAGGTTCAGGATGATATTGATGTCCATTTGATTGTTCTTCCCAAAAGGCATCTGGTAATGCATTATATGCAGGCACATTGGTTTTGTAATATTCAAATATTTCCTGTCGTTTATAATAAATAACTATATCCATAAAATAATGGCCTACAATTAGCAATAACAACGCAATACCTGTCATTTTCCATAAATCACCAATCCATGAAAATACTTTTTCAATCTGACGCATCTGGCTCACTATATATTACTACCTCCGTTTACGTTTAGTTTAAAAACGCCGTATTCTTATGTTGGCTAGACATAAAAAGCTATTTAATGCCTAATTCACAATGATTAATTGTGCTGGTACTGTTTAGCATCATACTTACCACCTATCAGTTTATAAAAAATAGTACTTTGAAACGATAATAAACCACGCTTTGAGCTAAAGTCATAAATCATTGATATTATTGGGTTTATTCGTTTATCCCCGTCATCCGTTGTACTCGGTTTTCAATGACTTAAAACAAAACGGATAGGCGGTTCGGGCATCATAAAACACTATGCCTTTTATGCGAATTAAGGTGGTACAATAACCAAAGCCCCAATCTCAACCACATAACAACGATATCCGATATCAATCAGTCGTTATCAGTTTTATTTTGGACTATAATAAAGGCAGTCCATTATGTTAAATGAACAGAGATTAAGGCTTTGAGTAACGCGACGCATTTTACAAACAAACACTTTAGCCCACCACCAAGTTACACTGGGGCATTTAACCAGCTAGGATGTGTATTATGAAAGTACATGAAAAAATTCGTTCTTGTCGGCGAGAAAAAGGTTGGTCTCAAGAGGATATGGCTGAGAAACTGGATTTGTCTGTCAATGGCTATGCGAATATTGAGCGTGGCGAAACGGATGTGCAACTGTCTCGACTTGAAAAAATTGCTAAGACTTTTGGAATAGAATTATTAGAATTGTTTAATTGGGGGGAAAAAAACGTTTTTTGTATTGTGAATAATAATAACCAATTGAGTTGTTATTCTAATCAAGAGCATCAAGAGCATAATCAAAATCATTTTGAAATGACTGATTTGTCTAGTGAAAAAAAAGAACTACAACATGAATTAGAAAAAACTCGTCTTATCGTTACACAACAAGAAAAAGAAATTGCCTATCTCAATGAAATCATTAGTCTTATGAAAAAAGAGTAGTCCCTATTTTTTGTATAGTAATTTGTCAGGATTACCCGTTCATAGTAAGTGGGTTATCAGTTCTTTGAGGCGATGAATCAAAGTAAGCAAAACTCGAATGCAACGGGTGAGCAGGCAATTGAAAAAGACATAAACGCGTTATTTTTTTACTCTCAAAATAAGAGTACAACGGATGACGTGGATAAACGAATAAAGCAATCAATGAGAAACTCATCAGGTAAGCGGAAAAATTAATTCGTTTATCGGCCCGTAATTAGCTCAGCTTTCCTTCGTTTCGTTGTACTATATATCTATCTATTAACAGTGAAGACGCTAATGTTTGGATTTAAGAAAAAAACGGAACAATCTGAAGATAAGACACAAGAAGAGACTCAGAAAAAATCGGGGTTTTTGGCTCGCCTAAAACGAGGCTTGGATAAGACTCGTGAAGCTTTTACGATGGATTTAGGTGAGTTATTGCTCGGCAAAAAGGCGATTGATGATGAGTTATTGGAAGAAATTGAAACGCTATTGATTACGGCTGATGTGGGCGTTGAGGCGACTGATGTGCTGATGACGGATTTGAATCAACGCATAAACCGTAAACAAGTCGATGATTCTGAAGCGTTATTTCAGGCTTTGCGTGAAGATATGCAAGTCATTTTGCAGCCCGTTGAACAGCCTTTGGTGTTGCCCAAGGCGGGTGATAAGCCTTTTGTTATTTTGATGGTGGGTATTAATGGGGCCGGTAAAACAACGACTATTGGTAAACTGGCTAAACGCTTTCAGTCTGAAGGGCGTTCGGTGATGTTGGCGGCCGGTGATACCTTTCGAGCGGCGGCGGTTGAACAATTGAAGGTGTGGGGGGATCGTAATGAGGTGCCTGTGATTGCTCAACATACGGGGGCCGATTCGGCTTCGGTAATTTTTGATGCGCTGCAAGCGGCGACGGCGCGGGGTACGGATGTCTTAATTGCGGATACGGCTGGGCGTTTGCATACTCAAAGCAATTTGATGGAGGAGTTGAAAAAGGTGCGGCGTGTGATGACTAAAATTGATCCCGATGCGCCGCATGAAACGATGTTGGTGCTTGATGCGGGTACGGGGCAAAATGCGTTGGTGCAAGCTCAGCAATTTCATCAGGCGATGGGGGTAACGGGTTTGACTATTACCAAATTAGATGGTACGGCTAAGGGGGGGATTGTGTTTGCAATCGCTAAACAAATGGGTTTACCTATTCGTTTTATTGGGGTGGGTGAGCAGGTGGATGATTTGCGGCCTTTTGAAGCGAAGCGTTTTGTTGAAGCTTTGTTTGAATTGCCAATGAACAATTGAACAGTTATCAGTCATCAAGTGTATTTAAGTGCTTAACAGTTATATATACTGCACGCGGGCACAACTTAAACTTTTATGTAGGGCAGGCAAAATATTTAAACCTCAACACAGAGAACACAGAGGAACACAGAGGAACACAGAGGAACACAGAGGAAAAAGATAAACTTAGAAAAGTTTTTCAGGCAAAAGTTTATTCCCGTGTTGAGTATAATTACAAGGATTGTTTATTCGATGCGGATAAATATTGTGCAAGCGATGAGTTCATCAGTCTCAACTTCATTCATTTATCAATAAAACTCAATGACATGAAGCTTGCTATAATCTAATCCTTTCTTATAAACAATCCTTGTAGTTATTATATGATTATTTTTAATAAAGTCAGTAAACGTTATCCCGGTGGTTATACTGCCCTTAATCAAGTGAGTTTCCATTTAAATCGTGGGGAAATGGTTTTTTTGACCGGCCATTCGGGGGCAGGTAAGACGACTTTGTTGCGTCTTATGGCTTTGATTGAACGTAATACCGGTGGACAAATTTTTATTTATAAACAAAATATTAGCCGATTGCCTACGGTTCGTATTCCCTATTTGCGACGTAGAATTGGCATGACTTTTCAAGATCATCGCTTGCTGTTTGATCGGACTGTGTTTGATAATGTCGCTTTGCCTTTAGTCGTTGCTGGCTTTAGGCATCAAGAAATTCGCCGACGTGTGCGCGCCGCGCTTGATAAAGTCGGTTTGTTGAGCAAAGAAAAAAGTTATCCAATTACTTTGTCAGCGGGACAACAACAGCGCATTGGCATTGCGCGTGCGGTCGTGAATAAACCGCCTATCTTGCTTGCTGATGAGCCAACAGGTAATCTTGATCCTAATTTAGCTAGAGAAGTTATGAAATTATTTGTGCAATTCAATCAAGTGGGTGTGACGGTGTTGATTGCTTCACATGCTTTGGGTTTAATTAAAAGTATGGGGTGTCGTACCCTTATTTTGCAACAAGGTCATCTAATTGGAGATACGATCCCGCGCCGCTGATGAATCGTTCTACTCGTCCACCTAATCCGTCTCGTCGCAAAGCTCAACCGTCACAACCTAGTCAGGTTTGGTTCATGGCTCATGTTTACGTGCTGTTTAGCAGTTTAAAACTTTTGGCGCGTACTCCTTTGCCTAATTTGATGACTGCGGCAGTGATTGGGATTGCTTTAGCTTTGCCAACGGGCTTATATCTGTTATTGGAAAATGTTCAACAGGTGAGCAGTGAATGGGGTGGGGTGGCACAAATTTCCTTATTTCTTAACCCTGATCTTAATAAGGGGGAAGTTGAGAATTTATTTGAACAGTTATACAACCATCCTGACATTTCAAATGTGCGATTGATTAAGCCTGATGAGGCTTTGAAAGAATATAAGGAGTATTCGGGCTTTAAAGCGGCTTTGGAGGCGCTGCCCGAAAATCCATTACCAGCAGTGTTGGTGATTCAACCAGCGACAAGTGATGCGATGGCTATTGAACATTTGCTCAATACCTTAAAACAGTCTGATAAAATCGATATTGCCCAATTTGATATGCTTTGGTTAGAACGCTTGTTTGTCATTATGAAAATTGTACGGCGTAGTGTGTTGATATTAGCCAGTTTATTGTGTTTGGGCGTATTGTTGGTTATCGGTAATACGATTCGCTTGACGATTTATAATCGCCGTGAGGAAATCGAAATTTATAAATTGGTTGGGGCAACGGATATTTTTATTCGTCGCCCATTTTTGTATATGGGGTTTTGGTACGGTTTCTTCGGTGGATTGATGGCTTGGCTAATCGTTAGCCTCTCATTTTGGCTACTAAAAGGGCCGGTTAGACAGTTGGTGGGGTTATATCGTAGTCAATTTGAAATACTCACTTTGGATGTCTCATCGACACTCATATTATTATTGATCGCTGCATTACTTGGATTGGCGGGCGCGTGGTTGGCCGTGGGCCGCCATTTGAAAGCGATACAACCGCATTAAACGGTGTTCATTTTTTTTTCAACACAGAGAACACAGAGGGGCACAGAGTATCACAGAGTAATAAGTCTATGATTTTTAATGATATTTTAATATTAAATACACTGTAAATGTGTGTGCTTTTTACCGAATTTGTAAACTGATAGGTGGTAAGACTATAAATGATTTGCCATTCCCCATTCCTTATTTCTGTCATATAATGGCGAACCGTTTTACGCTGAGATAATGCAGAGGATATATTAAAAATGATGTTGGAAAATTATCTACCTATATTGCTTTTTCTTATCATTGGTATCGCAATTGGCATCGTTATGCCGCTCCTCGGTTTTTTTCTTGGAAATCGTGAACCTGATCCTGAAAAAAATTCACCTTATGAATGTGGTTTTGAGGCCTTTGAAGATGCGCGTATGAAGTTTGATGTGCGTTATTACTTGGTGGCCATTTTGTTTATCATTTTTGATTTAGAAATCGCCTTCCTATTTCCTTGGGCGGTGGTATTCAAAGACATTGGTTTATTTGGATTTGTCGCCATGATGATCTTTTTGGCAATTTTAGTCATTGGTTTTATCTATGAATGGAAAAAGGGAGCGTTAGAATGGGAGTAGAAGGCTTATTAGAAAAAGGGTTTATCACAACGAGAGCCGATCAGCTCATCAATTGGGCACGAACGGGCTCAATGTGGCCTATGAGCTTTGGTTTAGCGTGCTGTGCTGTGGAAATGATGCATACGGGGGCCTCGCGTTATGATCTGGATCGCTTTGGCGTCGTGTTTAGGCCGAGCCCTCGTCAATCGGATGTGATGATTGTCGCAGGCACTTTGACCAATAAAATGGCCCCAGCACTGCGTAAAGTGTATGATCAAATGCCCAATCCACGTTGGGTGATTTCGATGGGTTCGTGTGCTAACGGGGGGGGTTACTACCATTATTCTTATTCTGTAGTGCGCGGTTGTGATCGGATTGTGCCTGTTGATATTTATATACCAGGCTGTCCGCCTACCCCTGAGGCCTTGTTATATGGCATCTTGCAATTGCAACAGAAAATTAAACGGACTAGCACGATTGCTCGTGGCTAGTTAGCGTGTAGTACAACGGATGACGGGCCGATAAACGAATAAGGCATGACAAATTTAATCGTGTAGTACAACGGATGACGTGGATAAACGGATAAGGCATGACAAATTTAATCAGTTTCGTTAAACCTAACAGGTTTTGAAAACCTGTCAGGTTTGGCTTAAAAGTTTTAAAACGAGTTATTAAAGCCTTATTAGCTAAAACACATTAGGCCTTATTCGTTTATCGGCCCGTCATCCGTTGTACTCAATCACTGTGTAATAACAGAACATTGATAACTGATTTCCACGCAAATGTTTTTGCGCGCAAAAACATTTGCGTGGAACTGATAACTGATAACTGAATATGTCTCTTGAAACGCTACGTGCTGAATTACAAGAACGATTTGTTGATACGCCCTTTTCGTTCAAAATAGCTTATAAAGAACTCACAATGGAAGTGCCGACAGCGCAGATTCTGACTGTTTGTGAAGCATTACGCAATCGTTTTGAATTTTCCCAATTAATCGACTTATGCGGTGTTGATTATGCACAATATGGACAAGCAGATTGGGAAACGAAACAAGCCAGTAGTACTGGCTTTAGTCGCGGTGTGAGTCAAAATATCTATCAAAAGGATGTTGTTGAAACACCACGCTTTGCTGTCGTTTATCATTTATTATCCATTAAACGTAACCAACGTTTACGGGTACGCGCCTTTGCCAAAGGTGAACCACCCTGCATAGATTCAGTCATTAATATTTGGCATTCCGCCAATTGGTTTGAACGAGAAGCCTTTGATTTATTTGGTATTTTGTTTGATGGGCATCCCGATTTGCGCCGTATTTTGACCGATTATGGTTTTATCGGCCATCCTTTCCGTAAAGATTTCCCACTCAGTGGCAATGTGGAAATGCGTTATGATCCTGAGAAGAAACGGGTGGTTTATGAACCAGTGAGCATAGAACCTCGGACTTTGGTGCCCAAAGTGATACGTCAGGATAACCGATATGCCAATTAGCCCAATACATCGGTAGGGGCTATCGATGGGTGAGAACATTTCGCTTTCGCGATTGCTATCGATATAAACGCTAAAGACGCTTTCGAGCTAAAGTAAGAAAGAAAACACTTTGCGTCTATTGCGTCTATTGCGTCTATTGCGTCTATTGCGTCTATTGCGTTATTGTTTTTCCATCAATCAAATCATCCAATCCACTCAAATGCCAAGTTTCCACAGAGTTGATGCAATAAAGGAATACCAGAATGCCAGAAATTCGCAATTACACCTTAAATTTTGGGCCCCAACATCCTGCCGCGCATGGCGTGTTGCGTTTAGTATTAGAATTAGATGGTGAAGTGATTGAAAGGGCCGATCCGCATATTGGCTTATTGCACCGCGCCACAGAAAAACTTGCCGAAAATAAGCCCTTCAACCAAAGCATACCCTACATGGATAGACTCGATTATGTCTCCATGATGTGTAATGAACACGCTTACGTGATGGCAATAGAAAAACTGCTTGGCATTGAGCCCCCCATTCGCGCCCAATATATTCGCGTCATGTATGATGAAATCACCCGTATTCTCAACCACTTACTCTGGCTGGGCACACACGGGCTAGACATTGGCGCGATGACCATGTTTTTATATACGTTTCGGGAACGTGAAGACTTAATCGACTGTTATGAAGCCGCCACCGGTGCCCGGATGCACGCGGCCTACTATCGGCCAGGCGGTGTCTATCGAGATTTACCGGATCGTATGCCGCACTATGAAAAATCAAAATGGCATAAGGAAAGCGAAGTTAAACACTTAAATGAAAATCGTCAAGGCTCACTACTTGATTTTATCGAAGACTTCACCAAGCGTTTTCCCACTTATGTTGATGAATACGAAACCCTGCTCACAGAGAATCGTATTTGGAAACAACGCACCGTAGGCATTGGCGTTGTATCCCCAGAACGGGCCTTAAACTTAGGCTTTTCAGGGCCAATGCTACGTGGTTCAGGCATAGAATGGGACTTACGCAAAAAGCAACCTTATGAAGTCTATGACAAAATGGATTTTGACATCCCAGTGGGCGTGACTGGCGATAGCTATGATCGCTACCTTGTTCGCATGGAAGAATTTCGCCAATCCAATCGCATTATCAAACAATGTGTTGACTGGCTGCGCGAAAACCCAGGCCCCGTCATGGTAGCGGATCATAAAATTGCGCCTCCCCAACGGGAAACTATGAAAGCTGATATGGAAGGCATGATTCACCATTTCAAACTGTTCAGCGAGGGCTATTGCGTACCAGAAGGGGAAGTTTATCAGGCTGTTGAACACCCCAAGGGTGAATTTGGGATTTATTTAATCTCTGATGGCGCCAACAAACCGTATCGTTTAAAGATTCGCGCTCCCGGTTTTGCCCACCTAGCTGCCATGGATGAAATGGCAAAAGGGCACATGATTTCCGATGTGGTAGCCATTATTGGGACGCAAGATATTGTTTTTGGAGAGATTGATCGATAGAGTTAAAGGTGGACAGCACGACTTTCTTGTAGGGGGCCGGTAACTGTTTTTTGTTGCCCACCATTCCTACTGATTGTAACGAATTTTGGGGCACCAAATGGGGCTTTGAACGTCGTAAGAAAGGTAAATGTGTTATCAAAAAAATTAGAACAGCTTGCTTCAAATCAAGCCTTATTGAGTTATAATGAACTTCAAAAGACTAAGGCTTAACACCTATCTTGATATAGTTTGTTCGATAATCTATTCGTTTTGGCATATTAATAAACACCAAGGTTTTGATTTCCTTTATCTCAAAGACAGCCGTAAACGAAACAACAGAGCATTGAGCATTGAGCATTGATTGATAATTGATTGATAATTGATAATTTGTTCGATAATCTATTCGTTTTGACATATAATAAATACCAAGGTTTTGATTTCCTTTGTCTCAAAGACAGCGAAGCCGTAAACGAAGCAAAACAACTGATTGATAATTGATAATTGATCATTGATCATTGATCATTGATAATTAGCCATGTTGCTAAATTATTATCGTTTAATTTGTGCCATTGGTTATTCGATAATACTTTTTTTAACAATGCACAATCGAGTCGAGAACCAGAGATGAATATATATGTTGGAAACCTGTCTTATCAAGTGACAGAAGACGAACTGAGAGAGCTCTTTGCCGAGCATGGTGAAGTTGCTAAGGTCAACGTGATTACGGATAAATTTAGTGGTCAATCAAAAGGGTTTGCCTTTGTTGAAATGGTTAAGCAAGTGGATGCGGAAGAGGCCATCAAAGCCGTGAATGGTAGTTCACTTAAAAGCAGAAGTATCAAGGTTAATCAAGCCCGTCCACAGAATGATCGTCCTAAACGCCGAGGACCAAGATATTAAACGTCACTTTTAAGGCGAGATGGAAGCTCTCATTAATGAAGGCTATGGTTACCTGCACGACAAAGTCTATCAAGTGGTAGAACAAAGGGCGATTTTGGGTTTGACTTCAATTCCAACAATGCAAACCAGCACTCTCGTTCACCCTGCCGGTTTTACCCCTCTCGTCTCAAAGGCCTAACTAAATAGCTTCAACCCTTAGATTATTCTTAGGGTTGCTATTATTTGGTAGTGGCGTTTTGGAAAAGAGTGTACTCAATTAACAAGTGTTTTAAGGTGAGGCATTATTGCTCACCTTATTTTGTATTCAGTGTTTCAGTTTCTAAAGCAGCTAATCGGGCTGCTTACAGTTCACATATTAGACCAAATAAGCCAAAACGACGTAAAATGCCAAAACGAGTGTACAAAAAGTTCTTTTCACCAACAAAATCATAAT
>Ga0180298_1000047_pt1 | contig 22245 bp, 11 predicted proteins | sample GuaBasSediGuay13_FD_121800 | JGI IMG/M metagenome (GOLD analysis project Ga0180298, IMG submission 121800) | Subseafloor sediment microbial communities from Guaymas Basin, Gulf of California, Mexico - Guay13, Core 4488-10 , 4-6 cm | ecosystem: Environmental > Aquatic > Marine > Hydrothermal...
AAAGTCATTGAAAAGCGAGTACAACGAATAAACCCAATAATTTCAATGATTTATTCGTTTATCCACGTCATTCGTTGTACTCTTTTTAGCTATTACCCACAAGAGCTACTGTTATTTTGGTGCCAAGTATAAGTTCTAAATTCTATCAAAAAGGCATTTTAACATGACTCCAAACCAAACCATTAAGCATTACCCCCTATCTTCCCCGCAACTCGATTTTTGGTTTGACCAAATCCTGCACCCCGATGTACCCCTGTACAATATCGGTGGCTATGTGCGGATAGAGGGCCCGATTGAGCCAGCCATTTTTGAAAAGGCCCTCAATCACGTTATTGCGGAAAACGATGCACTACGCATCATTCTTCACGAGGGCGAAAGTCTGCCCACCCAAACCTTTGCCGAAAATGTCCACATCAATTTGGACTTTCAGGATTTTTCCACACAAGAAAATGCCTTTGAATCGGCCCTCAAATGGATTCGCTGTGAGTTTGTCAAGCCTTTCCAACTTTATGACGAACTCTTATTTCAATTTGCATTATGCAAATTGGAAGCTAATTGTTATTACTGGTTAAAAAAGTACCATCATCTTATCGTTGATGGATGGGGTATTTCTCTGATTGTCCAACGTGTTGCCGCAGAATATAACGCTCTGGCAACCGGGCAAGCTGGTGGACAATATTACTGTTACCAAGATTTTATTCAAAACGATCAAGCCTACTTTGAATCGACAAAATTTGTAAAAGCCAAACGCTACTGGCAAGAAAAATACCGCGAAGTGCCAGAACCGCTTATGGTACGCCGCTATGCGGCCCAATTTCAGGGTAAAACCATCCCAAGTCAACGCGCAACTTTGCGCCTCAAACGGCCTTTTTATAATCAGCTCATTGATTTTGCTTCCAAAAATAAAGTATCCACGTTCCATGTCATTTTAGGCGCATTATATTGTTATTTTGTGCGGACGTGTCACCGAGAGGATTTGAGCATTGGGTTATTTACTCTCAATCGGAATAGTGCCGCTTTTAAAAAGACTTCTGGCATGTTTACGAAAGCCAGCCCGGCTTGGTTTCGTTTTGGGACAGACTTAAACTTTGTCGAACTGGTGGAAAAGATTAGCAAAGAATTACAAAGGGATTATCGACATCAACGTTTTCCTGTCGGTGAAATCAATCGGCAAACGGGACTGCACAGCCATCAACCACTTTTTGACATCACGCTGTCTTATGCTAAACATGATTACGATACCCATTTCAATGGCAATTCCGCTATATCAATTTATCTCACCAATGGTTTTATCCAAAATGCGCTGGCTATCTTTATCGAAGAATTTCATCAACACGATGATGTCAATATCTATTTTGACTACAACCTTGGTTTTTTTGACGCTGATGAAATGGAACGTATCAAAGCGCGTTTTAAATTTTTGTTAGGTGAAATTCTCCATAAGCCTTCTGTGCCGGTTCGGAACTTGCAGATCATGCCGAATGCTGAGTTAAACCAAATTTTGTTTGAATTTAACGACACCGCAACGGATTATCCGACGAATAAGTGTATTCTTCAGTTATTTGAAGAAGCGGTGAAAAAAACACCGGATAAACCGGCTATTGTTTATAACAATACTTGTATGACTTTTGCTGAATTAGATTCAGCATCAACCAAATTAGCCAACTTTTTAAGGAGTATTACTTAAGTAATGATACAAAACAAACAATATCTTATCCCAAAATCGGAAATAAAAGACTTTGTCTCATTGCCCGATAAAGTAGCCAGTTTGGACAACGATTATATGCTTCGGTGGTACATCAGTGCCATAAAGGCTGATGAAATTGTTATCGAAGCAACCACCCTAAAAGATGGGGGCATACCATTTGCTCAAAGTGTCAATGATCAAATTTATCCAGGAAAGGATGCTGTCCTGAGTATCATACCGACTGGTATTGAATGTCAGATAGGCGGATATGCTGGGGATGCGGCACCAGTAACTAATCTTCTCGCCTCTGCCACAGACTATCTGATCACAAATCCAAATGCCGTCAATGCGTCGAATTTTATTAGTCTCCGCAACAACGTCGTGTATACCGAAGGGCATTCAATTGATTTGTTTTCTGAGGGGCGCGTTAATCTGTTTCTTCCATACACCAATCGAGTTGGGCTGATTATTGAGAAATCCGATAAAACCTCGCTTGATATGGTTTTTAACATCATCAATGCGGTTAGGGCAATACATGGCGTTGCCATAACGGATTATGTCATCACTGACGCACCTATCGGGAGCCGCTGTGTGCGAAGCCAATCCGGGGCATTTACTGGCACGATTGATAATCCGAAAGTGTTATTTGATGCTTGTACGCATCTCTTACAACGAGGAGTCACTGCTATTGCCATTACGAGCAATGTTCAAGAACTACCTTTAGAACTCTATGCCGAACATTTTGCCGGCAGGTGTCCAAATCCGGTTGGCGGCGTAGAAGCGGTTATCTCGCATTTGATAACTAACCAATTTCAAGTGCCGGCTGCCCACGCTCCCATGTTAAATGAAAAACGGATGGCACTGTCTGATACAATTGTGGATGCTCGCGGTGCTGGTGAAATGGCCTCTCTAAGTGGGCTTGCTTGTATATTGATAGGGTTGCACAAAGCACCGCAACTTAAAGTAGGACATGGGAGGCGGATAAGAGACATCATCAACATCAACAATTTGATCGCCGTTGTGACACCGATAGACTGTTTAGGCAGTATTCCGGTTTTGCAGGCTCAAAAATACCGCATTCCGGTACTGGCGGTACGCGACAATTCTACCATTTTGGATGTCACCCAAGCTAAAATGCAGCTTGATAATGTGATTGAAGTATCAAGTTATGCCGAAGCTGCCGGGATTATACTTGCCTTAAAAGAAGGAATACACCTTGAGGCTATATCACGGCCATTTGATACTTTGAGATTAAGCCAATAGCTCATTAACTTTAGTACAACGGATCAGGGGAGTGAACGGATTGATGAGGGGATAATTTCAACTCACCGAGTACAATTTGATATTGGAGCCATTTGATTGAGATTATTTTATGACTCAATACGCCCCATAATCAATCCGTTTACTCCCCTGATCCGTTGTACTTAGATACGAAAAAAAACCGAAAGATGATTGCTTATGATGAAAAACCTATCTGACAACTTAATCGGGATCCTGACTGATCCTTGCCCGGATTTACTAACCGGATTGTTTGGGATAATTAAGTCCGGAAATGGATTTGTGCCAATCGATCCAACCCAGCCGAATGAACGAATCGGTTTTATCATTGATGATTGCCAGATCGCTATTTTATTAACCCAAGATAAACATTTGGCAAAAGCCATTGAAATTTATGAGAAAAGTGCTTGTCTGCAAAAGATTGTTTGTCTTGACAAGATAACCCAGCCAAAGCCTAACTTTGTAGCCATATACGATTACGAGAATGATGTCATTGAGGAAACGCCCAACGAAACCTTTGAACTCAAACCAGAACAGCCGGTTTATGTGATCTATACTTCCGGTACTACCGGCGTGCCCAAAGGTGTGCCGATCTCCCACCAAAATCTGCTACCGCTGCTGGAATGGAGTCGAGAATATTTCAAGTTCGACGAACAAACCACGGTGTTACAAAATCTTAACTACGCTTTTGACTTTGGCGTTTTTGAACTGCTCACCACTTTATTGTTCAAAGGCACGTTGCATATTAGAGACAAAGAAGCGCAGTTGGATGCTTCAAGCTTTGTCGATTATGTGAATGAACTTATGATCAACACCATTCATACCACGCCATCGTTTTTCCGACACATTGCCAGCAGTGGCCAGAAAATGGAATCGCTGAAAATTCTCCATCTGGGTGGAGAAACATTAACTCCGGACATAGTTAATAGCCTATTTGCTATAGTTAACGATGAATGTCTGATGTATAACGGCTATGGTCCAACTGAAGCGACAATTAACTGCGCCATATTTGCTCTCGGCAATCAAGAAGTTTGGAAGGAGATGAGCCGCTCCAATATTCCTATTGGTAAACCTTCAGCCAATAATCGTCTTTATATACTTGATAAAAACGCTCGACCAGTTCCCATCGGTATCTCCGGAGAGCTTCATGTTGGTGGTGTTGCGCTCACTCGTGGCTATATCAACCGCCCCGATTTAACCGCCGAAAAATTTATCAACAATCCCTTTGATGATGAGCCTAATTCACGCCTCTACAAAACCGGCGATTTAGCTCGCTATCTACCGGATGGCAATATTGAATATTTGGGTCGCATAGATAACCAAGTCAAGATTCGGGGTTTTCGGATTGAACTGTCGGAAATTGAGGCGGTGTTGGCGACTCATCCTTTGGTGACAGAAAATGCCGTGATTGTTCATGAAGCATCTGAAACGGACAAGCGTTTAGTCGCTTATATCGTAACACATCAAGGGCAAGTCATTGAAAATACAGCACTACGTGATTTTTTAAAAGAACGGCTACCCGATTATATGATACCATCGGCCTTTGTCACAATTGATACTTTGCCACTTACGCCAAATGGTAAGATAGATCGTCGCGCACTTGTAGGGTGGGTAGAGCGAAGCGAAACCCACCTATTTCAGGTATCAGAAAAAACGTTTGTCGCGCCTCGGACACCGAATGAGAAATCGTTGGCGGATATTTGGGCGGAAGTTTTGGGGGGTGAACAAGTCGGCATTCATGACAGCTTTTTTGAATTGGGTGGGCATTCTTTGCTCGCTACCCAAGTTATCTCACGGCTCCGTGATCGCTTTGGCGTTGAATTGCCTTTGCGGGAATTGTTTGAATCTCCTACCATAGCTGAACTTGTCCAACAGATTGAAATGAATCGTGAGCGCGAACCTAACGATCAACTCGTCCAGACTATCCAACCCATTTCTAGACCACAAAAATTACCGTTGTCTTATTTTCAAGAACAACTATGGTTTTTGGTTCAAGTTAACCCGGGTATTCCTTTCTATAACGAATCCACAGCCATTCATATTAATGGTACACTCAACGTGACGGCTTTGGAACAAAGCTTCAGCGAAATTATCAAACGTCACGAAATTCTGCGAACAACTTTTGTGATTAAAGATGGGCAACCGGTTCAGAATATTATTATTTTGCCCCCAAAACTTAAGCTGCCCATTATTGATCTGAGGACGGTTCCGCATGAACAAGCCGAAGCCCTACTTTTGGCAAATGAACAAGCCAAACGGCCTTTCGTTCTCACCGAAGGGCCTTTGGTGCGAGCCATTTTAGTCCAAATTGATGAAGCTCAATTCCGGTTGTTTGTTACTGCGCATCACATTATCGCTGATGGTTTTTGCCTATACAATATATTTATGCAAGAATTAATCACCTTCTACAAGACTCTCGCAGCCGGCGAATATTTACCACTGCCAGAATTGCCCATCCAGTACGCTGATTTTGCCTATTGGCAACGACAACAGACTTTTGAAGAGCAACTCTCTTACTGGAAAACCGTACTTGGCAACAACCCGCCAATGTTACAGTTGCCAACCGATCACCCGCGCCCGGTGAAACCCACTTTTCGAGGGGCCAAACAGAATTTTACATTGTCTCAAAGCTTGACGACAAAACTCAAACAACTGAACCGGCAAGAAAGTGTCACTCTATTTATGACTCTGTTGGCTACCTTTAACACGTTGCTTTACCGCTACAGTGGGCAAGATGACATGGTCATCGGGAGTGTTTTCGATTGCCACAATCGACCTGAACTTGAGAATGTGATGGGGAATTTTGTCAATACTTTGGTACTACGCACCGATATGTCTGGAAACCCCACTTTCAAACAATTACTGGCGCGTGTACGTGAAGTCACATTAGGGGCTTATAGTCACCATGATTTACCTTTCCAAAAACTAGTAGAAGTCCTCAATCCGGCGCGAAATGCCAACCAAAATCCCTTCTTTGAAGTCGCATTGACGGTTGAACCCCCGGTGATGTCAGCCCTTGATTCTGATTTGGATTGGAAATCGTACCAATATGATGATGGTATTGACACCAATACCGCACGGTTTGATTTGTCCCTTTCCTTTGAGGAAAGAACCTTTGATATTATTGGTCGTATCGAATACAGTACCGATTTATTTGAGGCTGCCACGATTGAACGAATGATTGGGCATTTTCAGACATTGCTCGAAGGTATTGTGACAAACCCACTTGAGCGCATTTCAGAATTACCTCTGCTAACTTCACTGGAACGGCATCAATTGGTGGAATGGAATGATACCCAAGCGGATTATCCCAAAGATAAATGTATCCATCAATTATTTGAGGCTCAAGTTGAAATAACGCCGGAAGCCGTTGCGGTGGTATTTGAAAATCAACAACTGACTTATAGAGAATTAAATACCAAAGCCAATCAACTGGCCCACTATCTGCAAACTTTGGGTGTCAAACCGGAAGTCTTGGTGGGAATTTGCGTTGAGCGTTCAATTGAAATGGTGATTGGGCTATTAGGCATTCTCAAAGCGGGGGGCGCATACTTGCCACTTGATCCGGCTTATCCAACCGAACGTTTAGCGTTTATGTTAGAGGATGCACAGATTCCGGTGTTGTTGACTCAATCAAGCCTAAAAAAGAAACTGCCAGAAACTCAGGCGCTGGTAGTTTGTTTAGATGTTGAGGTAAAAACACTTTCACAGTTCGCTGAAGAAAATATCAGAAGTGAGGTAGGGCCAAAAAATTTGGCCTATGTGATTTATACATCTGGTTCAACCGGAAAACCTAAAGGCACTCTGATTATTCACCAAGGATTGGTCAATTACCTTAGCTGGAGTCTTGAACATTATCAAGTGGCATCGGGCTTAGGGGCACCGGTTCATTCACCGCTTGGATTTGATGCAACCATCACGAGTTTATTTTTACCTTTATTAGTAGGGCAACGAATCTTACTTCTACCCGGTTCGGACGAACCGGATGCGATTCTTACCGCCATACAATCTGGTCAAAATTGGAGTTTTGTCAAGTTTACCCCAGCTCACTTAGAAATACTTAATACCTTGTTACCTCAAGAAGAATTGTTAGGTAAAACCCGTTTTCTCATCTTGGGAGGAGAGGCATTATTTGGCTCAAGTCTATCATTATGGAAAATTGGTGCGCCGGAAACGCGAATTATTAATGAATATGGTCCGACTGAAACTGTAGTGGGATGTTGCGTTTACGAGGTAGATGCCAAGACACCTAAAGAAGGTGCAGTGCCAATTGGTCGTCCGATTGCCAATACGCAATTGTATATACTGGATAATTTTTTACAATCGCTCCCCATTGGAATACCCGGTGAATTACACATCGGTGGTGCTGGCTTAGCTCGGGGCTACCTTAATCGCCCTGAATTAACCGCCGAAAAATTCATATCCAATCCGTTTAGTGATGATCCTAATTCACGCCTGTATAAAACCGGCGACTTAGCCCGCTATCTACCCGATGGTAATATTGAATACTTGGGACGCATAGATAACCAAGTCAAGATTCGTGGTTTTCGGATTGAATTGGGTGAAATTGAAGCGGTGTTGGCTCAGCATCCTTTGGTGACAGAAAATGCCGTGATTGTCCATGAAGCGTCAAAGACGGACAAGCGTTTAGTCGCCTATCTCGTACCGCATCAAGGGCAAGTCATTGAAAATACAGCATTACGTGATTTTCTGAAAGAACGGCTACCCGATTATATGATTCCATCAGCCTTTGTCACGTTAGAAAACTTGCCACTTACACCAAATGGTAAGATAGATCGTCGCGCACTGTCTCAATTATCAGTGAGCAATTATCCGTTATCAGAAAAAACGTTTGTCGCGCCTCGAACGCCTGATGAAAAATTGTTAGCTGATATTTGGGCAGAAGTTTTGGGTGTTGAACGAGTCGGGGTTCATGACAACTTCTTTGAATTGGGTGGACACTCGCTCTTAGCCGTGAGCCTGTTAGCAGAGATAGAACAGCAATTTAGTAAACAATTACCCTTAGCTGCTCTATTCCAAGGAGCCACTATTGAAGAACTAGCGAGGCTTCTAAATCCATCAACCGACACCACAAACCAATGGGCACCCCTCGTAGCCATTCAACCCAACGGTTCCAAACGGCCTTTCTTCTGCGTACCTGGTGCCGGTGGCAATGTCCTCTATTACTATCAGTTAGCCCATCATCTCGGTCAAGATCAACCCTTTTATGGCTTACAAGCGGTGGGATTGGATGGCGAAACCGCCCCGGAGACAAAGGTTGAAGACATGGCGGCCCGTTATATCCAAGAAATCCAAACCGTACAGCCCCAAGGCCCATATTTACTGGGCGGTCATTCTTTCGGTAGCTATGTGGCCCTTGAAATGGCCAAGCAATTGCAACTCAAGGGCCATAAAGTGGGCCGACTGGCAATTTTTGATACCACCGTACCTTTTAACCAACCTATCGGAAGAGACTGGGATGACGCACAATGGATAACCGACATTGCCCATATCATCGGCAGCTTGTTAGGCCGAAAACTGGAAGTGTCTTATGCCGAATTTCAACAATTGGAAACCCAAGCACAACTAAGCTATCTCCATGAAATATTAGAACAAAATGGCTGGCTCATCTCCATCAAACAACTTCAGGCTTTGGTGAAGATTTTCAAAGCGAACTGTCAAACGAATTATGTACCACAGGAGATTCCAGCGATTCCCATAAGCCTCTTTAAAGCCAGTGACATTCCTTTGCAGAGCCAAGCCAGTGCCCAAATGGAAACTTTTAGCCAACACATCAAACAAGAAACCAGTTGGGGTTGGCATCAATATGCTGATGGCTCGGTGGATATTCATGTTGTGCCCGGTGATCATCACACGATGATGAGTGAGCCTTCTGTGCAAGTGCTGGCTGAAAAATTGAAGGTTTGCCTTTTAAAGGCTTGATGATTTGAGTATAGTAATCCTAAATGATAATTCCTATCAACTTATGTAAAGTACAACGAATTAGGAAATAAACGAATTTCTATTTAAAAAATGATTAAAAACCCTATTCAACAAAACACATTAATTGAACTGTTGCTTCAAAGATCGCAAAATCAACCCGATAAACGGGCTTATACCTTTCTTGCAGATGGTGAAACTGAAACAGCCAGCTTGACTTATGCAGTATTAGATCAACAGGCACGAATTATCGCGGCCAAACTTCAAAGTATGGTGGGTATTGGAGAACGTGCTTTATTATTGTATCCAAGTGGACTTTCTTACATTGCCGCATTTTTTGGTTGTCTTTATGCCAATGTGATCGCAGTGCCGGCTTATCCCCCACGTCGTAATCGTTCTGATCAACGACTGGCTGCCATTGCCGCCGATGCACAAGCTGCTGTGATCTTGACCACGACTGATATTTTCTCTAAAAAAGCACAGCGACTGACTTATGCCTCAGAGTTAGAAAACTTACAGTGGCTCGCTACTGACAGTCTAGCGGTGGAATTAGCCGATAGTTGGCAAATGCCGAAAATAGATAGTGATACGTTGGCTTTTCTTCAATATACGTCAGGTTCAACGGGCACTCCAAAAGGAGTGATGGTGAGTCATGGCAACTTGCTACATAACTGTGCATACATGACTTCAATTTGGCACTCTAACGCCGAAAGTGTTATGGTGACATGGCTACCGATATTCCATGATATGGGACTTATCTTTGGCATACTCCAACCACTTTATCAGGGCTTTCCTTGTTACGTGATGTCTTCTACTGCTTTTGTACAACGCCCTTTTCGTTGGCTTCAAGCGATTTCACGTTTAAAAGCCACACATAGTGGTGCGCCTAATTTTGCTTATGATCTCTGTGTCAACAAAATTACCGAGGAACAACGTGCTACTTTAGATTTAAGCCGCTGGGAGATGAGTGTGAACGGTGCTGAACCGGTAAGAGCACAGACATTTAGAAAATTTAGCGAATATTTTAAACGGTGTGGTTTGAAACTAACCACGCTTTGTCATGGTTACGGCCTTGCAGAAGCGACTTTAGTGATTGGTGGTGCCAAAAAACTAGATTTGCCAACTTATTACCAAATTCAAAGCGAAGCACTTGAACAAAATTGTGCCGTGGCAGTCACTGAAAATCAATCCAATACCCACACATTGGTCGGTTGTGGTCATCCAGCCGATGATGCTGAAGTTATTATTGTCAATCCCAACACATTAACCCGTTGCCCACCTAATTATGTTGGTGAAATTTGGCTTAAAAGTCCTAGTGTTGCTCACGGCTATTGGCAACGTCCGGTGGAAACCGCCGAAACTTTTCAAGCTTATGTTGCCGAGACTGGCGAAGGACCATTTTTACGCACCGGTGATTTAGGATTTTTGCGAGAAGATGGCGAGTTATTTGTGACTGGACGTCTCAAAGATGTGATAATTATCAGGGGAAACAATTATTATCCCCAAGATATTGAATTAACGCTAGAAAACTGTCATACAGCACTTCGATCCAGTGGTGGAGCAGCCTTTTCAATAGAAATAGCCGGTACCGAGCAGTTAGTTATCATACAAGAAGTCGAACGCACTGCACTCAAAAAATTAAATGTTAATGAAGTCATTAACACCATTCGTCAAGCCGTCTCGGAACAACATGACTTACAAGTCTATGCCATATTATTACTTAAACCAGCAACACTCCCCAAAACGTCTAGCGGCAAAGTTCAACGCAGTGCCTGTCGAGAGGGTTTTTTAACAGATACGCTTAAGACCGTTGCCAGATGGCAACAAACGATTTCTATCGAAAAATCAGTCACTCATCAAAATTCTCGCTCGGTGACGGTGGAATCTCTTCAAACTTGGTTATTAACCAAACTGTCTGAACAATTGAAAATGGCGGTTTCAGAAATAGATATTCGAGAGCCTTTAGCCCGTTATGGCCTTGATTCTATGATTGCCGTGAGCTTGTCTGGCGAATTAGAAACTTGGTTAGAACGTCCCTTGTCGCCTACCATTGTGTATGATTATCCTAGCATTCAAGCACTATCCCAATATTTAGCCGGAGAACCCAGTTATTCTCAAAAAACCAAGACACCGCTTGAACTCACAACGGCCACCGAAGCTATTGCTATCATAGGCATGGGTTGCCGTTTTCCAAGTGCTGAAAATCCCCAGGCTTTTTGGCAAATCTTGCATGAAGGAAAAGAGGCCATTACAGAAGTTCCCGCTTCACGTTGGGATATCAATGCTGATCCAAACCTACCCGGCAAAATGAACACGCGATGGGGCGGTTTTTTAGAAGATGTTGCGGGATTTGACCCGCTATTTTTTAGTCTGTCTCCCCTAGAAGCCCAAAAAATGGATCCGCAACAACGACTGTTATTGGAAGTCAGTTGGGAAGCATTGGAAAATGCCGGTATTGCGCCAAATAAATTGGCTGGTAGTGAAACCGGTGTATTTATTGGTATTAGTACCAATGATTATGCCCGTTTACAATCGAAACACAATACAACACCAGATATTTACTCAAATTTAGGCAGTGCGTCTAGTATTGCAGCCAACCGTTTATCTTATTTATGGGACTTACGTGGGCCAAGTATTGCCATCGATACCGCCTGTTCTTCTTCGCTAGTTGCAGTTCATCAAGCCTGTCAAAGTTTACGCCTCGGGGAATGTGATTTAGCACTCGCTGGCGGAGTCAATCTGATTTTGACTCCCGATTTAACTATCACCTTTTCTCAAGTCGGTATGTTAGCCGCCGATGGTCATTGTAAAACCTTTGATGCGAATGCTGATGGTTATGTGCGTGGCGAAGGTTGCGGCATGATAGTACTCAAACGCTTTTCTGAGGCGGTAAGGGATGGTGATAATATTTTGGCCCTAATTAAAGGTTCCGCTATCAACCAAGATGGACGTACTAATGGGTTGACAGCACCCAATAGTCTATCACAACAAGCGGTTGTTCGCCGAGCCTTAAAAAATGCTGGCATTGCACCAAACCAAATCAATTATGTTGAAGCCCACGGTACTGGCACGTCGTTGGGCGATCCAATCGAAGTAAATGCCTTAAAAGAAGTACTTATGGAGGGCCGTACCGTTGAGCAACCGTGTTGGATTGGCTCGGTAAAAACCAATATTGGTCACTTGGAAGCGGCGGCTGGCATTGCCGGATTAATTAAAGTGGTTCTATCATTACAGAATGAGGAAATTTTCCCGCATTTGCATCTGAACGAATTAAATCCACTGATAAAAATCGCAGAAACGCCACTATCTATTCCAACTGATTTAACCCAATATCAACCCCATTTTGCTGGGATCAGTTCCTTTGGATATGGAGGGACTAACGCGCATGTTGTGTTAGAAAAGGCTCATACCTCCGAGGTTTTGGAAACCTCGGAGGTCTTTTCAAAACGCCATACCTCCGAGGTTTTGGAAACCTCGGAGGTCTTTTCAAAACGCCATACCTCCGAGGTTTTGGAAACCTCGGAGGTCTTATCTATGGAACGTTCCAAACACTTGTTGACCCTATCGGCCAAAAATGAATCGGCATTGCGAGCCTTAGCACAACGCTATGAAACTTACCTTGATTCCAATTCACAAGACACTTTAGCCAATATTTGTTTTACGGCGAATACGGGACGTACCCAGTTTAACCACCGCTTGGCTATTGTCGCTGATAATACGACACAATTGCGAGAACAATTAAACGCTTTTCGCAGTGAAAAGTCTCCTATTGAGAAGGGATTTAGGGGGGTGTTAAAGTCCAACCACAAACCACCAAAAATCGCCTTTTTATTCACCGGACAAGGTTCACAATATGTGGGCATGGGGCGAGAACTGTATGAAACTCAACCTATTTTTCGTCAAACCCTTGAGCGTTGTGATAACATTTTACGCGATTATTTAGAACAGCCATTGTTAGAGATCATTTATTTGTCACTCGACGATCACTCAAAATTGGATGAAACAGTTTATACTCAGCCAGCACTTTTTGCGTTGGAATATGCCCTAGCTGAGTTATGGCAATCTTGGGGTATCAAACCGACTTATGTGATGGGACATAGCGTTGGAGAATATGTCGCGGCTTGTGTGGCGGGTGTTTTTAGTTTAGAAGATGGCTTAAAATTGATTGCAGAGCGTGCCCGTTTAATGCAAGCGTTGCCGCATGACGGTGAAATGGTGACAGCGTTTGCAAGTGTTGCGATAGTTGCCACCGCTATTCAACCCTATACCCGACAAGTTTCGATTGCAGCTATCAATGGGCCTGAAAATATTGTGATTTCTGGTCGGCGCGATGCCATCAACACCATCAGAACCACGTTGGAAGTCGAGGGTATCTCAATAAAATCATTAAACGTTTCTCATGCCTTCCATTCCCCGTTGATGGAGCCAATGTTAGCGGATTTTGAGTCAATTGCGAGAAAAATCACTTTTGGTACGCCCAAAATAGATTTAATTTCTAACCTCACCGGTGAACGGGCGACAGCGGATATAACAACGCCTGAATATTGGTGTCGTCATATTCGTCAACCGGTGAGATTTGCAAGCAGCCTAGAAACATTATATCAGCTTTGCTGTGAGGTGTTTGTGGAAATAGGCCCGAAACCAGCATTATTAGGTATGGGCCGTCAATGTCTGCCGGAAAATGTGGGGGTTTGGCTGCCAAGTTTACGGCAAGGAGAGGATGATTGGCAACAACTCCTACAAAGTTTAGGTGAATTATATGTACGTGGCACACCGATAGATTGGTCAGGTTTTGACCGGGATTATCAACGTAGTCGGGTGATCTTGCCAACTTATCCTTTCCAACGTCAGCGTTATTGGTTTGATTCACCAGTAGCGACGACACAAAATGCTCAATTACAAGATTGGCTTTATCAAGTCGAATGGCAGCCTCAAGCGCGTTTTGGACAACCCATTGATTACCTACCAACGCCAAGCGAAATCAATGCCAACCTTAAATCAGATGTAGCCAATGTTCTTGAACAAATTTCGTTTTACGAAACCTTCCAGTCCCAAATTGAGGCTTTAAGTGTGGATTTTATCTTGAACGCGTTCCAGCAGATGGGATGGACATGGGCCGTTAGTCAGCGTTTTAAAAAGGCAAACATAGCCTCGATATTAGGCGTTGTCAGGCAGCACCAACGGTTACTGGGGCGTTTATTGGAGATATTGGCGGAAGAAAAAATCCTTCAACAGCACGGCGAAGAGTGGCAAGTCATCTTCGTTCCGGTTATAAACGAGCCACCGGTGAAAATGAATCAGCTATTAACACAATACCCGCAAGCAAATGCAGAATTAATTTTGCTGGAACGTTGTGGTAGTCAACTGGCTGAAATACTGCGGGGAACCTGTGATCCGCTCTCGGTGTTATTTCCAAACAATGATTTAACTCAGTTAACTCAGTTATATCAGGATTCTGCCGGCCCACTGGCAATGAATACCATTGTCCAAAAAGTGGTCTCAATGGCATTGGCACGTTTACCACAAGGACGCGGGGTACGAGTATTAGAGATTGGTGCTGGCACCGGTGGCACAACAACTTACATTCTACCCCATTTACCCGTTCAGCAAACAGAGTATGTCTTTACAGATATTTCCTCTTTATTTACGACCAAGGCAGCAGAAAAATTTGCTGATTATCCTTTTGTGCGTTATCAAGCATTAGATATTGAACAATCACCGTCTGTGCAAGGGTTTGGTGAACATGAGTACGATATCATTGTGGCAGCCAATGTCCTACACGCGACTAAGGATTTAACAGAAACATTACAACATGTATACAGTTTATTAGCTCCCGGCGGCATGTTGATTTTGATGGAAGGAACTGGTCGCCAACGTTGGCTGGATTTAACCTTTGGTTTACTGGAAGGTTGGTGGCGGTTTACCGACCAACACTTACGTCCCAACTACCCTTTGCTTTCAGCTACCCAATGGCAAAGTTTGTTGCAAGAACAAGGATTCACACAACCCATAATTCTACCGGGTGAGGAGAACAAAGCTTTGCAACAGGCAGTGATTGTCGCCCAAATAGCACCTCTATCTTCTCAGTTGCCAGTGAGGGAAAATGAACAATGGCTCATTTTTGCAGATACGCAAGGCGTGGGGCTGCAATTCAGTAAATACTTGCAAAACCAAAGTGCCGGTTATACGCTGGTTTTGCCGGGCAAAGCGTATAAACAAGTCGATGAGCAAACCCTCAAAATAGATCATACCAACCCAGAGCACTTTCAGCAGCTTTTAGAAACCCTGAGTACCAAACCAAGTCGCCTACGGGGAATCGTCCATTGTTGGAGTTTGGACACCGTCACATCTGAACAATTGACAAGTGAGGATTTAGAATCGGCGGGGCGGCTCAGTTGTGGCAGCCTATTATATTTAGTCCAAGCCTTAGGCAAAGCTAATTTTTCCGAACCGCCCTCATTGTGGTTAGTGACCCAAGCTGCAATGCCGGTTGCTCTTCCAAATTCAGACGCGAAGGGCCAATTACCCATTATCAATATCGCTCAATCTCCTTTATGGGGAATGGGGAAAGTCATTGCTTTAGAACATCCAGAATTGAATTGTGTACGAATAGATTTAGATCCAGAAATGAAAGGAGATGAGGCACAAGCCCTTTTTGAAGAAATCCATTTAAATAGTCAAGAGGATCAAATTGCTTTTCGCCAAAATGCCCGTTATGTGCCAAGGCTCGTACATTATCAAAACAAGAAAGCCTTTGATCAAGTTGACTCTTTTTTCCATGCTGATAGTACTTATCTGATAACCGGTGGTTTAGGCGGTTTGGGTTTACAAGTTGCGAACTGGATGGTAGAACAGGGTGCCAAGCATCTGGTGCTAGTCGGACGCAGCGGTGCGAAAGCGGCTGTTCATAATCAATTAGAGGCACTTGAGCAAACAGGCGCAACAATCAGGATACTCAAATCCGATGTTTCTCAAGCGAAACAAGTGGCTCAGGTATTAGCTGAGATTGAGCAATCTTTGCCACCGTTACGAGGGATTATTCATGCCGCTGGGGTACTTAATGACGGTGTTCTTATGAATCAAACCTGGAAACGTTTTTCTCAAGTTTTTGCCCCCAAGGTACAAGGTGCTTGGAATCTACATGCTTTGACTTCGCATCTGTCTCTGGATTTTTCGGTACTTTTTTCGTCAGTGTCTGCTTTACTCGGTTCAAAGGCTCAAGCTAACCATGCGGCTGCCAATAGTTTTTTGGATGCTTTAGCATTTTATCGTCAAGCGCAAGGATTACCCGGATTGAGTATTAACTGGGGAACTTGGTCAGAAATAGGTGCTGCTGCTCAACGTGGCGCTGATGAACAATTGAAGCAGAAGGGTATAGCCCCAATTACCCCAAAACTGGGATTACAAGTTTTAAAAAAGTTATTCTTAACTCAAGCTTCAGTCAATGCAATAGCGCAAGTGGGGGTTGCACCTATTGATTGGTCTAGATTTATCCAACAATGGCCGGCAGTACCGCCTTTGTTTGCTGAGTTGGTACACCAAGAGCAACAACAAGATAAATCACCACTAAAAGCAACGCTTATCAATCAATTGCAAACGGCTTTTCAACAAGAACGTCGCAGTCTGCTAATTGATTACCTGCAAGCGCAGGTGGCTGAATCTTTAGGGTTGTCTCAACCAGATATCCAGCAACCTTTGAATAATCTGGGACTAGATTCTTTGATGGCGGTTGAATTAAGGAATTATATCAGAACCCAATTAGGGGTAGAATTGACGATTGGAACGATCCTAACCGGTGCGACTTTCTCGGAACTCGCCACCGAAATTGAGTTACAACTCGCAACCACAGAAATTCAAACGAATCAGACTCACAAAAACAATATTATAGAACAGTTGCCCGGGCATCAGGATGACTTAGCCAGTCAATCCTCAAATGATCCAAAAATCATCTTGTATTGTCTACCATTTGCCGGTGGGCACACATTATCGTACCGTGATTTTCAAGCTCATGTGGCTGAAAGTATTCTTATTAAGCCGCTAGAATTACCGGGCCGGGGCCAAAGAATAAACGAACCCGGTTTGACAAATTTAGAAACCATGGCAGATGATGTCTTTGAGCAAATTCAAAGCGATTTGAATGACACGAGTTATGCTATTTATGGTCATAGCATGGGAGCGACATTAGGCTATTTGTTGATTAAGCGTATTCTCAATGCTGGCAAACCAGCACCAACGCATTTATTTGTCAGCGGACGAAAAGCCCCCTCAGTGCTCAATGATGTTCCCCCAATGCATCAACTGCCCAAACAAGCATTTCTCAATCAGATCAATGAACTAGGCGGTTTACCGCCTTCAATCGAAGGAGATGCAGAACTCATGGATTTTTTTGAACCTATTTTGCGGGCGGATATTCAGGCCCTTGAAACCTACATTTATCAACCAACTTCACCTTTTGATATTCCCATAACCATTTTACAAGGTTTGACAGATGGGGCGGTTGCCTATCAGAATTTGTTACCGTGGCAACAAGAAAGCACTCAACCCATTGCGATTCAAACCTTGAAAGGGGGACACTTTTTTATTTTTGAACAATTGTCGGGGTTAGGGGAGTTATTTTCTCGGACTCTCATTAACACCAAGACAACTGATTGAAAATATGATCCTTTATGACACCAAGCGTTTCTCAGATTCTTGGTGTTTTTTGGTGTTTTTTTTAATATGAGGAAAGGCAAAAAAATGAGTAAAGAAAAAGCAACCGCTTTGGAAATCGTAAAAGATGTATACCGCCGTTTCGCTGAAGGCGACATCAAGGGGTTTTTAGCACTTTGTTCTGATGACATTGAGTGGGTAGTTAATGGCCCCGCAACGCTTGAAAAATGTCAAGCTTTCAAGGGACACAAGGGCGTGCAGGACTTCTTGAGTATTTTGGGAAACAGTTGGGAATTTAGTACCTTTACACCACAGCAGTTTATAGCAAGCGAGCAAACAAACAGTCGTGGTACTTGGAGAGGAAACCGGAATCGACAAAAAATCGAACCTCAAATTTGAGAATCGTTGGTCTTACATATTCGATGTACGAGACGGACAGATCATTCGTTTTAGTGAGTTTCTCTGTCACTGGACGGGAAAACAGAAACCACCAATAATGAGTTGGACTTCGATCTAACGAGTACCTGTGGTTGACGGTATTTCCTTTCTCGTTTTTTCGTTTCCAAACTGCTGGACTGAGTTTGCAACCAGACCAGACAGGTTTCAAAAACCTGTCTGACGCTTCTGTTGGCTTCTGTTGAAATATGCGTGTTGCTGAGGTTGCCAAAGATTATGGGAAGATTCCAGTGATTGAGGGGAATGTACGAGATGAAGAAATTTGAAGACAAAAATGATACTTAATTGTGATATCACAAATTTTATATCCTCTCGATATTTCTGACCGAAATATCACCTTCAACCACGCAAAAACGCACTTGAGTCAGAATGGTGCCATTCCTTACGCAAAAATTCCGTGCTATTTGATGACTTCGATTTTTTATATGTTGACTGATGATAGCCCGATTGGTTATTTACATCTGGATTTTTGAAATCAGGAGTAAAAATGTCAAACCAAACCGATTCCGAAAAGGTTAAAGATTATTTTGACCAATGGAATCTCTACCAAAAAATTATCAATTTTAATTACATGGTACATAACGAGATTTTTGAAGTCTTGCGTCAGTTTTTCGATGCAAACTTTCATCAACCTTTTTCTTTACTTGATCTTGGATGCGGAGATGCCTTTTATACAGCACGACTTTTGAAAGATACTCATATAGCTCGTTACGTAGGTGTCGATCTTTCTGAAACTGCTTTGGGTTATGCTAATAAAAATATGGATTCTATCTCCTGTGAAAAGGTTTTTATTGAAGGTAACTTGATGGAAGTCGTGCGTGATTTTCAAGCGAGATTTGATGTCATCATAGCTGGTTATTCGATACATCACTTAACTTTGGAAGAAAAAGATGCTTTTTTTGGTCATTGTTGCACCGCGCTCAAACCAAAGGGACAGTTTCTTGCTTACGATATTGTTCGTCATCCTCATGAAACTAGAGAAGCGTATCTCAAGCGGCAATGGGCCATTTATAAAAATAATTGGACAGAACTGACGAAAGAGGAGTTAATGCGGCTTCATGATCATATTTTTGCCAATGACTATCCTGAATCTATTGATACTTTGGATGAACTGGCGAAACACAATGGATTTAAGCACTTAAAGTCATTATTTAAAGAGCGCAACAATCTTTTTGAGCTTTGCTGTTTTTCAACATAATATGACACTACCCTACACACCTTCATGACACCAAACGTTTCTCAGATTTTTGGTGTTTCTTGGTGTGTGTTTTTGGATTCGCAATTAACATGAGGAAAGGCAAAAAAATGAGTAAAGCAACCGCTTTGGAATTCGTAAAAGATGTCTACCGCCATTTCGCGGCGATCTCAAAAGATTTTTAGCACTTTGTTCTGATGACATTGAGTGGATCGTTAATGGACCCGCAACTCTTGAAAAATGTCAAGCTTTCAAAGGACACAAAGGCGTGCAAGACTTCTTGAAGATTTTGGGAGACAGTTGGGAATTTAGTACCTTCACACCACAACAGTTTATCGCAAACGAGCAAACTGTCGTGGTACTTGGCGAAGAAACGGGAGTCGATAAAAAATCGAACCTTAACTTTTCAAATCGTTGGTCTCACGTATTCGATGTATGAGACGGACAGATTATTCGTTTTCGTGAATTTCTTTGCCACTGGATGGGGGAACAGAAACCATCAGTAATGAGTTGGACTTCGATCTAACAAGTCGGGTAGGGTGGGCAACGTGTTGCCCACCAAAACATTGAAATATTAAGGATATTTATCATTATACCCCACAAAATGGCTACTCTATACACATAATTTATTTAGAACAAAATTAATTTTAAAATATAACACTAATGCGCGTGTATTCGCGGTACGAAAACCCACCATATCCATAAATTGGAATCGATGACATTGTCGAGTTAAGTTGTTGATTTTTTATAGATTACTAGAATGAAGCGTCATTTAAAACTCATTTAAAAAGAAAATAATTAAAAACGGTGTGCATAGAGTCGCTAATTTTTTTTGGGTAACAACAATTGTGGAGCGTTCTTAACTCTAATTGACCTAATCAAAAATTGGATTATAAATCAAATACTTAAAATATGTGTGCATAGAGTAGACAAAATGGTGGGTAAACAAAAAGACGTTTGCCCACCTACCTGGCTCGAATAGTTTTCTTTCAAGCCAGCGAGGGGCGCATTCCCAAAAAAAGGGTTTTACGCAAAAGTTTTTGCGCGCAAAAACTTTTGCGTAAAACATTATCAATCTTGGCCGAAAGCAAAGTAACAGGCATTCCAGTCAGGCCGCAAAATAACATGCATTCCAAGAGGGACGCAAAATAAATTTGGAACGATAATGATTTGTACTTCATTCAATCGGGAAACGCTATAACCGACTCAATGCGACGATTGAAGTCGTCGATTGGCCAGAAGGCCATTTGCAATCCCGTTGGTACATTGATTTGGCTAATCGCTTTGATAATGGGGCTTATCAAGCGGGGCCACTTTTTCACTTACAAGGTGGTGGACATAAACCTAAAGGGGATCGGAAAGATGAGTTAAAAATCAGTCTCCCTCGTTGGGAAATTCCACCAAAAGAATTGATTTTGAGTTGTGAGATGATTATCGCTAATTTTTACCCAGACAAATGGAATATTATTCGAGAACAACGAGGCTGGCTTGACCTCATTCAAGTTGCCCAACAATTATGTTATCCAGCCTATTTTCAATATATACAAAATTGCTTATCAAAGCAACCACAGTCAGTATTGAAAGCATTATGGGCCTCGGAATGGGGATAATTCCTTTCTCAGACAATATTCACCTTGCATTTATAGTACATTTTTATCGCCGAGGACATTTTAACCGAAACCTCATCCGGTATTGAGATGGAGCGGTTGCGGAAAACCCTCAAACAACAAGCCGATTGGGGCTTTCGCCAATATGCTGAAGGCCCTGTGGATATTCATGTTGTGCCCGGTGATCATCACACGATGATGAGTCAGCCTCATGTACAAGTGCTGGCTGAAAAACTGAAGGTTTGCTTTGAACAAAGCTTGATGGTTTAAGTATAATAATTTCTATCAACTTATGTGAAGTACAACGAATTAGGAAATAAACGAATTGCTATTTAATAACTTGAAGTTAAATGTTTGATTCGTTAATTTATAATCAAAAACTTTTATCATGATTGGAAATTGGGGTTGTTAATAAAACCGTTAACGACAGGATTGTATATCATAAAGGATTTAAACTGAGTACTACCACGATCCAATCCTTTATTTGTTTTACGCAAAATTTTTTATCGCGAAATACTTTATTTCGATGCGTCGTTTCGCTACACTTGTGAAATGTAAAACCCTTTTTTTGGGAATGCGCCAGAGGAAGTGCGCGCTTGCCCACCCGGTGCTTATCAAGTGCTTTATCATTACTCGGCATGGTGGTTTGACATTTGTTGTATGGCATGAAAAATGTCATGAGAATGAAGAGCTTTGCCCATTGAGTTGAGTCTATCGAAGATTTCACGCACTTCTTCCTCATTAGAGTCAACTCTGTAAACGGGCATTTTATAATCACGAATCGCTTTGGCAACATTGTCTGTCATGTCAATCAAATCTTGATTGTCACCTAAGCTTTTGATCCAATTCAAATATTCAAGTGTGTCAGCAACAACACTCATGGGAAATAACTGATGTTGAGGTATTGTTTTGTTGTTGGGAAAAACGAAATGGCCCGTTTTGAGATCGAAATGGAGGGCCCATTTAAGCCGTTTTCTTTCATCTACAATCGTATGTTTAAATAGCAGTACATTAGCTAACGATGTCAGGCGTTGTTGGCCGTCTATAACCACATCAACGTTACCCCATTTTTCCCGATTGAATTGCAAGTTGCCTATTGCTTATCGAAAATAGCACTTTTCCTTTTCCATAAAAGCAAATAGCCTACAGGATAACCACGGTAAATACTCTCAAAAAGAGAGCAAATATCGGGTTTTTCCCAAACAAAGTCACCTTGAAAAATAGGCATAATGATTTTCCCATTTCTAACCCGCTTGAGAAGATCATCAATACGCTCGATTTTAGCTTCTGGCTTACTCAGCACAATGGGAGGTGTTAATGACTCTAGTGATAAACGTAGCCCTTTGATATTATTGAACTTTTTGTATTGTAGTCCCCATGTTACACTATAATCTTGGTCCAAAAGGAACGGCACCCAATTCAATTACCCATTA
>Ga0180298_1000048_pt1 | contig 22145 bp, 13 predicted proteins | sample GuaBasSediGuay13_FD_121800 | JGI IMG/M metagenome (GOLD analysis project Ga0180298, IMG submission 121800) | Subseafloor sediment microbial communities from Guaymas Basin, Gulf of California, Mexico - Guay13, Core 4488-10 , 4-6 cm | ecosystem: Environmental > Aquatic > Marine > Hydrothermal...
ATTGTAGGGTGGGTAACGTGTTTTTGTTGCCCACCAATTATATTATTCAAATCAAATAATTGTAGGGTGGGTAACGTGTTTTTGTTGCCCACCAATTAAAAATATTATTAAAATCAAATAATTAAAGACTTATGTATAACGATGATGGGGGGAAAGAAAATTTAAAATTCTGGGGTAAATTCCAGCTTTCGCCACTGTTTAAAGTAGTAAAAAACACTACCGCTTTTAGTCCGCTTAATTTTTGAGTAGCTGCCATCAGGTTCAATCATGACAATCTTTTTATCAAGCACTAAATTGCTCAAAGGCGCATAAAGAAAAGTATAAGGCTGATCCTCAGCAAGAATGCGGTGCAGTTGGTGAGTCAATTTTCGTTGAACGTTAAAATCGTATTCCCTGCGAATGTGTACAATCAGTTTATCGGCCTCTGGATTATTGTAGCCAACAAAGTTGAGTTGTACAGGGCCTGATTGGCTTGAATGCCATATCTGAAAGAGATCAGGATCGATTCCCATACTCCACCCTAAAATCAGGGCATCAAATTCAGCCGTATTCACAAAGTCTTTGAGAAAGACTGCCCATTCAAAGACTTGCGTATTGCATTTGATACCCAGCTTATGCCAACTGTTCTGGGCAATCGTCATTATGGCCTTACGTTGCAAATTACCATTATTGGTAATCAGGTTAAATTCAAAAATTTTACCCTCCTTTTCAAGCCAGCCATCGGCGTTTTTTTCCCAACCGAGTTCTTTCAGAATACGCTGGGCTTCTTTTGGATTATAAGACAGGGGGGCTATTGTGTGATCATACCACTGGGTATTTTTTGGATACGGCCCAGTAATTTGTTCACCTTCACCATAGAGAATATACTGAATAATTTCCTTGACATTGATAGCCAACCCCAGTGCCCGCCGTACACGTTTATCAGTAAAAAGTGGCCTCCGATGATTATACCCAATATAAGTATAAGCGAAGCTGAGGCTAGAAAAGGACTGATAAGTATCATCTTTTTTATAACGGGCCACTTGATGCGGTTGAGGGCTGTAAGTATCAATCGCACCGGTGCGAAATTCAACTTCTTGAGTGATGGCATCTGGAATGACGCGGTAATAATATTCTTTGTATTGGGGTGGGCCTTCCCAATAGTCGTCATTGCGAACTAAATGAACAAATTCATCGCTTTGCCATTCTACGAAACGAAATGGCCCGACTCCAATGGGATGCCGATTAAATTGGCTCTCACGCATACCAAAGTTAGCTTGCGCTTTGGCTGACAGCCCACGCTGATTCATTTCTGCCTGTAATGCGGCTTCGTTGAGTAAATGCTTTGGCAAAATCCCCATCGACCAAGCGTTGATAGCGGGAGAAAACAAGCGTTTGTAAACGACGCGCACCGTATAACGATCCACAATCTCGACCGTTTTAATCGGTTCAAAATCTGAAGCGCGTGGGGAGAGGTTTTTGGGATTCATGAGGGCTTCGTAAGTAAACTTGACATCACCCGCATCAAATTCATGCCCATCATGGAAACGTACCCCCTTTCGCAGGTGAAAGAGAATAATCGGTTGATGTTCAAAGAGAGGTAACCATTGTGCAAACTGAGGACGAAGTGCGTCTCGTTGTTCCGCCTGTTCGGCATCCAAGATTTCAATCCATTTATCAAGTGGTGCCTTTTTCTGGTAATCGCTACCGATAATCGGTTCGAGTTGCTCAAAGAAATGTTGATCAACGCGCCGCAGGGAAAACTGTATGCGTTCTGGTATGTGAAGCTTGACTTGAATCGAAACGGGCTTATCATCCTTTCCGGGTATAGCCTGTTCCTCAATGCGTTGTTCTTTCGGCAGTAAGGTGATATCTTCCACTAAGGCTTTCAATGCGCCTAAGCTGCCGTTTTCAATAGCCGCTTTTATCCGACTGAGCATCGTATTCGCGGTGATAGGCGTGCCATCTGGAAAATGGGCCTCAGTATTGACGATCAAATAGGCCTTTTCAGTAATTGTCCACTCTTTAGCAAGAATACCGCGTAGATTCAAATTCTCATCGTGATCCAGCAAACCTTCAAACACCATATCGACGATTCTACCACTGGCCGAATCCGAATGGAGGACAGGGTTCAAAATTTTCGCATCGCCAATAGAGGCTTCAATAAATTTGTGAACTCTTTCAGGATTGCCCTTAGTTTGACTCTCGTAGCTGGGTACCCAAAAATAGGATTGGATGAGTGCCAAACTTAACAGAGTCGGGGCGAGTATTAAAAACCATTTTATTTTCATATTTGTAATGATTCAGTACAGCGAATGACATTTAAAGTTTATGATAACCTAGTGCAGGATCGCTCCAGTTTCCATACCATTGAAAAACGGGTTGCCCCTCTTCTTGGTTGTTTATTTTAATTAAAATACCTGAAAATTTATGGTTCAGTACTTATTCACTTGCAACAATCACTTTTCTCATGGTATTGAAAATTCCGCTTTCCTGTACTAGTGCAAGAGAGCCAAAATTTCCAGACCATCGGAAAACCAGCTTTTTAGCTCATTTTTTATTTATGATTAGCATAAACGGCTCTTGCTTTATTAACGAGATATGCCATGCTTTCCTTCAAATCTTGCCTCAGCAATTCTATCTCGGATTGCGTCAAGACTGGGGGCTTTGGCAAGATGTCCCGCTTCGCCTTGAGTGAGGCAGTCGATTCCAAAGCCAAACTGTGTTTTCCACCAGTTGTCAAGTTCATCTCCATGTTTCTCCTGCAATTTGCGTAACATTTTAGATTTTATGTTTATACTGGCTGCGCCCAAATGGCCTGTTAAAGCTGTCGCCATGATAACGTGCCCACCCTTGAATTCAAGATAGCCACGAAGCGAGGCCAATGTTCCTCCCATTGTCAAGGTATCGTCAAGTATCAAATACTCTTGTTCAAGATCAACATATCCATCAAATATCGGATAATTTGCTAAACGGTAATATGCACCTTTACCGGTTCGACATGGCTTATTAATCTGAACAATATCAGTATTATAAGACAGTCCCAACTGAACAGCGAGAATAGCCGCAAAAGCAACCGGAATTTTATTTGTTCCTTCTGCTTCTTTAGCATGAACCGGCACTATAACAGGCTTTTTATCGCCTAGTTTTGTTTGTAGTTCATCGCGTTTGTCATCAGGCAAAATATCATTGACTAACTCAAAAGCGGCATCTGAATTAGCACCCTGTTTTGCTGCCAAGTAATTTGGGTGCTTTGAAGCTGTTCCAAGTGGAGTCATGATATGCACGGGTGGAAAATCTTGCCACGGGAAACGAGAGTTCATATTTTATCTTTCAAAACTTTAAGCATTGTTGAAATGAGAAATCTCAAAAATAATATACGAAGGCTATCATCTAAAATGACTCGTTTTTCACCGCGCATCTTTCGACGGCGGCTAATACATCTTTTAAAACGGGTTTTTTGGTAAAAGTGAGCACTTCGCCAGCCGAAATGTCTTCAAATACGCCTTCTGCCACATTCGCACTGCTATAAACCAATAAAATCAAATCCTTACGGCCGGCTTGACGGACTTTTTGCAATTTGCGTTGCAAATACTGTGGATGCCAAAACCCAATAATTTCAATTAAAGCGCGTCGCCCATCTTTGTGATGTGTCAATGAAAAATCGGGGATCATCACTGTGTCACCCACCACAATGAGTTCATCCTCTCGCGCTAATATCCATTTTCGTTTTGCGCCCCCATATTTGGCTTCAAATTCGGCTGCAAAATCGGCTTCTAATCGGCTATCAAATAAATTTGAGGCTTTAAAGTGGCTGCGTAATGGCGTTCGATCATCTAAGGTATAGTGCAATGGCCTTTGAAAATCAGTGGGTTGCACTTGGGCATCCATACGCCACGTTTTGCATAACAATAAGGCTGGTAAAAATTTAGCAAATTGTAAGCCATAACGCATCGTTGATTTAACAAAAGGCGAAATCGGCCCATGTAAAATGATATTGTATCCCGCTTGTGGAATGGGGTAAACCGTGTGCATCAGCTTGAAAAGCTTAATATATTTAAAAATATCTTTATAACTGTCGCGCACAATCATATCGACTTCACTCGCCCAATACAATAACCCTCGCGCAACTTCTAAATTATAACGGGCAATCAAATCCATTGGCGTTATCATGTCACCGGCCGAGAGTAAAATGCGTTGTTCAAGTAAATCGGCAAATAAAGCTTGTTCGACTTGTTCAGTGGTGATGTTCAATTGAGCGGCCGTTTCAGCCAGCACTTGTTGTCGCGTCGTGACAGTCAATAAATCATTTCTAATGGTGACGGGCCCTTGATTAAATAAGATGGTGCGTAATTCGACGGGCTTGACGGGCGGATCATTTCCAAAAAGGCAACGATTCACTAGCACATTCGCCAGGCCCCGCATAATGCGATAATCTAAACTCTCCCCCTCATAAACGCGCAGCGCATCCTCCATTTCTCCCCGACTACGCCCAATATGCGCCTTAATTAACTCAATTAAATCAGTAGCGATTTTTAAATAATGATAATCGGCCGGCAAAGCGAGAGGCTCAACTTCATGGCGACGTTTTTTCAAACGGGGCAATATCAATTCAGATTTAAGCATTTTTTTTATCAGTTATCTTCAGTTATCAGTTATCAGTTATCAGTTATCAATTAGCTTCACAGGCTTTTGTTAAAGGATTGGGGGATTTTGCGATTATTTTAAGTTAAAATCCAATGTGGGTGAGATGATAGAACGCTGATGATACTGATTATCATGATTTTCACGCTAAAGTTTCGCGGAGCGAAACTTTAGCGTGAAACGCTGATTTTTTTTTTGATTTTTAATCAGTGTAAATCATGAGAATCATGAGAATCAGCGTTCTATCTAATCTTTAATCAGTGTAAATCATGAGAATCATGAGAATCAGCGTTCTATCTAATCTATAACTTTTATCGCTTTTATTGTAGCACTGTCGAATTATAAATTAATTTGTTCAATCCCACCCACACCCATTTTTCACTTTTCTTCACTTTTCACTTGCAACGCTCACTTTTCACTTACAATAATGGATACCCTAGATCGCAACATTATCAATCATTTACAAGGTGGATTTCCTATCAGTACACGCCCCTATGCTGAGGCTGCTGAACAACTTGATATCACTGAAGCGGAACTCATTCAACGCCTAACCGAACTATTAGAACAAGGTTTATTAACGCGCTTTGGCCCGATGTATCATGCAGAACAATTAGGGGGCGGCCTCACGCTCGCCGCTATGCGTGTGCCTCAAGCCGATTTTGAAGATGTCGCGGAAACCGTTAATGCTTTTCCAGAAGTAGCCCATAACTATGCCCGTGATCATGAATTGAATATGTGGTTTGTCTTAGCCACCGAGCATGAAGAACGCATTGATCAAGTGATTCATGATATCGAAGCCCAAACGGGGTTACGGGTTTATAATATGCCTAAACAAGCTGAATATTATGTCGGGCTTCGTTTTGAAGTTTAAGTGTTCAAATGAAAAAGGCTCAAATTCGAGTATGAACAATAGTGATACTGAAACCCATAAAACGACAAGGCCCCTTGATTCAGATGATCGACGCATCATACAAGCCACTCAAGCGGGCCTACCCCTCACGCCTCGCCCTTATCATACCATTGCTGAACAACTCGGTTTATCCGCTGATGAAGTGATGGCACGTTTCCAACGCATGTTAGCTAACGGGATTATCCGCCGTATTGGTGCAGTACCGAATCACTATGCGCTTGGATATCGTGCGAATGGGATGACGGTTTGGGATGTGCCTGATGAACAGATTGATGAACTTGGCCGATGTGTGGGGCAATTAGATTTTGTCAGTCATTGTTATCATCGCCCCCGGCATTTACCAGAATGGCCTTATAATCTATTTGCAATGGTACATGGACGTACTCAGTCTCAAGTCGAGGCACAAATTCAACAGATTGCTGATTTATTAGGTGAATACAATCAAGGACATAGGACGTTATATAGCACTCGAATTTTGAAAAAGACGGGGTTGCGAATTAGGTGATCTGACAATATAATAACTACAAGGATTTGATATAAGAAAGGATTTAAAACCGATAACTACAAGGATTTGATATAAGAAAGGATAAGTAGAGATGCGATTCGTAGAGACGCGATGCCTCGCGTCTCATCTGATACACGCGATTCGTAGAGACGCGATGCAGAGACGCGAGCATCGCGTCTCTACTGATACCCGGTGAATGGAAACCGTTCCCTCATCATTGATACAGATAGAACGCAGATTTGACTGATTAGACTGATTTCCACTGATTTATCATTAGAACGCCAAAAGGTGAGGTATGCGCTTGATTTGCTCGTGTCGGGGGGAGTTAAATCATTTGCCAACACCCATAAAAAAAGCCCTTTGACTTATACGGCCAAAGGGCTATTGTTTTATATTGGGTGAAGCATGGTGAGCATTTAACGATATTGCGCTACCTATTAACCCATGCAACACTGTCTACCCATTATTCTTGAGCTTTTGGTAGATTCAGTTAAACCAAAGCGACAACTCCGGTTCGCCCCTACAACCCTTCAAAATGCAGGATTTTGTAGGGGCAAAACAACCAGGAAAGCCCTTAACTTAAGGGCAGTGAGCCTACGCTTGCTTTAGAATTGATGGCAATCATTATCATCAGGAGCAGCAGCCAAAGAATCGAAATTGGCGGACACATTCACCCAACCCAGATTGTCATAAAACACTGTAATTTCAATAACTTATAAAATCAATCAACCTAGCTGATTTTCAAGTCAAATTAAACTCAATTAAACTCAAATTAAACTCAAGATAAGCCAACACAATGCAAATTCATCGTCTTTTTCTTGGGCGCGATTTGCTCGTTCAAAATGGGGCGATGTGATTATCAATACAGCACCATTTCAATTTGTAAAGCCTTTTTAATTTCACGCTAAGACGCTAAACAAAATCGCTGGAACTTGGGGTTCCTAGCCATGCCGTTTTAATCATACCCATCTTCTGTAAATTATTTTACTTTTTGCATTTACTTTTTGTATTATAGCGTTACCCCTTTTTGAAACTAAGGGGAAAATTGGCCTACAAAGCATGATTATCAGGAGTCAAACCATGTTTGAAGTTGAAAGTGAAGAGGTATCATTAGAAATGGGTTCATTACGCCATAGTTTTATCCAAGCAAGAATGCCGATGTTGCTTTTTGCTTATGAAGAGAGGTTCACAACCTTTGTTGAACTCAGCTTAGATGTGAGTCAAGACGATTTAGATTTAAGTCAGTTCGGCCTGAAAATCAACGAAGAGCTTAAACCGGATGTTTGTCTTTACGAAAGCGCCTCTGTTCCTGCCTACACGGAACCATTAGATGACTTGATTAAAGTCAAACAAGTACCTCACTTGGTTATTGAGATTCTCTCTCCCACACAGAGTATTGATCATCTTCTCAAAAAATTTAAAGCTTATTTTTATTTAGGTGTACAATCCTGTTGGCTTATTGTACCCACATTAGAATCAATCAGCGTTTATTCAGAACCCAAAAAACGTCAAAGCTTTAATCTTGAACGTGATAACGAAGTCATTGACGAAGTGCTTGACATTCGTTTACCCCTTCAGAAAATTTTCAGAACGGGAACGATTTGAAAATCGGCACAATGCTGATCGTAACCAGAAGTTAGGAAGGAGTCAAAAGTGAGGTATGCGGTTGATTTGATCGTGTCGGGGGGAGTTAAATCATTTACACCCCTAAAAAAAAGCCCTTTGACTTATGCCAAAGGGCTTTAATATTATGGCCTGGTTGATTGGGTGTTTATGTCGTTCTGTCTATCACATTGATTTGATAAGATCGCAGATTTGACGGGCACATTCCCAAAAAAAGTCATTATCAATCTTGGCTGCAAGCAAAATAACAGGAACGAAAATCGCAAAGACGCAAAATCAATTTGGAACGAAAATCGCAAAGACGCAAAATCAATTTGGAACGAAAAAAACAAAATCAATTCGGAAGGAAAATCTGGAACGAAAATCAGAACGTCAAGATTTTAGAAGTGCCTTATGACTTATATTATTACTCGCGTCGTTTCTTCTTAGTTCTTTTTGCAGGGAGGGCTTTCGGTTTTTTCGATCCAAAGACACCAATCTGCTGGCCCAGCGGGATCGTTACGGATGAAATACCTTGCTCAATGAGCGTGATCACCATTGAGCCACCATAGGCAAAATGCCCAACCTTCTCGCCTTTATAGATGGGCTGAGGATTAGCAGGTGTCACTTTTTTCAGGCCCTCTTCAAACACGACAGAACCAATCGTATCCAATCCCACTGGCACCATTGCCACGTAGCCATAATCGCTTGTCTCAATCACGACATAGCCGCGACGAAACTGTTCAAAAACACTGTAATTGTACCCGTACCCGATATTCCCATTATTAAAGAACTTCTCAAAATCTTCGATTCCCCAGTAGGCACCGGCGATATCTTCCTTGGATTCTACCACTGTGCCAGAAACGACAGCGTGATAGTGATGGTAGGTATTTGGCAACAGTATGCAGGAAATCGCTGTGCCATTTTCAAAATATTGAGCATACTGAGAACCGTTTAACAGATCACTGACATTCAGTTTCTGATTCAGTTTGGTTGGGATTTGGGTTTCTGGGGTGAGTGCTTGAACCATATTCAAGACACAGTCGGTTGGTGCCACCAAAACGGCATCATCCGTTGGACTCGCGATCTGTCTCGTACCCGGCTTGAGATCACGAATGAAAAATTCATTGAATGATTGAAACCCTTCTGGCGGCACGATGTATTCTTCAATATGAATCGTCGGATCCGCCATCCATTGCGGAATCGTTTCCGTTGAGTCTTGACTATCCATGAATACCCCGCGATCCGTTACAAACTCCTTGCTCCAGTCTAATCCGGGGTTGCGTCCAACGATCCATTGACCGAATTTATTGTTGTAATAGAACCCTGCGAATTGGGTAACGTAGACAAATTCGTCTACATATTGGCCTGGCGGAAAAGCCGTTGGATCTTTTGGTTCCCCAGCGTTGATGGGCAGCAATATGAACCAGTCATTGAAGAAATCGCAGAAATCATCAAACGTTTTCCCTAACCACGGGTTTGCTGCGCCGTTGTACGGGCTTTGGATGTTTTCCAAGGCATGATCCATTGTTAGCCGAAAGGCTGGATTGTTGGCGTATAAATCCCGCAAACTCTCTACAGGAGGCGTATCCTGTGCTACCGCAATATACGACGAAGAGAGCATGAAACAAGCTACCATGTAGTTCATGGTTTTTTGCGCGAATGTCATCACAATTTTCCTCTGTTAGTTATGAACAAATTGTATAAGTATACTTAGCACTGTCATAAATTGCGCTTTTTTTAACAGAAGCAGCCAACTAGACTTAGCATCGTCATAAGGTCGCTATTTATCAAACCCTCTCAAAATAACAAGGAACGAAAATAAGACGCAAAATAACAGATGCACTCCAATAAGACGCAAAATAACATGCATTCCAATTCAAACGCAAAATAACATGCATTCCAATTCAAACGCAAAATAACATGCATTCCAATTCAGACGCAAAATAACATGCATTCCAATTCAGACGCAAAATAACATGCATTCCAATAAGACGCAAAATAAATTTGGAACGAAAATCTTAAAAGCGCAATTTATGGCGATGCTAAGTATATTTTTCCCCAAGTCACCCCCAACAATTTTAATCTCAATAGACTACTCGTTGATATCATTAAGTCATTTTTTTATATCAGTCAAACCCAAAACAGGCATGAAATGTTTATTTTATAATATTGTTCAAGTGTTCATGTGTTATAAAATATGTTTTGCTCGTGACTAAAAAAAATAAACGCAAAAGACGCAAAAGACGCAAAAGCGCGTTTATTTTTCTATTTTTAGTAACGGCCAAAACAGTGTTTTTTGAACAATTGTACTTTTGAACAATGCTATAAAACTGAACAGTGACTGTTCATGCCAGTTTTGAGTTTTACTGATATTAAAAACTATCGCACCAAAATTCAAAGTATTTTTTGCCATAACTCTCCATTTTAGCCTCAATTTCAAATCGCGCTAATTAACAATTGCTTTAATATTATGTTTATCGACGCAAATCAGAAAAATAAGGCCAATCTGATTTAGGCTAAAAAAATGAATATCAATTTTTATTATGATATCAATAAGAGAAAGTGGCTGGTGATCAAAAACGAGCGCGAACGACACTGAAGCGAATAGAACAACATGCGCTTATTGGGCATTTTCGATATCGGGTAGAACAAGGTTGGGGGCGGTATTATGCCTTGTGTGGGCATTATGAAGCGGCCTTCAAGCATTATCAAAAGGCAGTTGAACACGGTGTTTATCGAGTAAAGAAAAAAGTTTTCGTTAATGCGTTGAACTTGATGCGGTATTTTCGCCTTGTATAGGCTCATTGTAAGCCATTGTCGCAAAATCAATTTGGAACGAAGGCCTCGCAAAATCAATTTGGAACGGAACGATAGAACGTTTTTTGCGCGCCCATTTTCGTGAGTTTCCAAACACGATTTCGCAGATGATATCGTTAAACACTTTTTAATTTATTATCTTGTCGAATCAATGTATTATGAATTGGGTAGTCATGCAATGTGGGTGATATGATAGAACGTTGATGATGCTGATTATGGCCTGATCTGCGCTGATTTTTATTAAGTTTTAATCAGTGTTAATCATGATAATCATGATAATCAGCGTTCTATCTAATCTATCACTTTCATCACATTGATGTAGCACTACCCAAAAACTACCCAAAATATTAAAAGTAGCGCCTATTCAATCTGATAAATCAATTTAAATTTACTGATATGTTTCGTCTGAGCCAATATTTAAAAGAACTGATTAACCCAACGCCTATTAAACCGGTACGACAACCTCCTGGCCCTGTCGTGATTTGGAATCTGATTCGCCGCTGTAATCTGACTTGTAAGCATTGTTATTCTATTTCGGCCGATACCAATTTCAAAGGCGAATTATCGACTCCTGAAATTTTTGAAGTGATGGATGATCTAAAAGCTTTTGGGGTGCCTGTGCTGATTTTATCGGGCGGTGAACCGTTATTGCATCCTGACATTTTTGAGATTTCTCATCGCGCTAAAGCGATGGGCTTTTATGTGGGCCTGTCTAGTAATGGTACTTTGATTGACCAAAATAATATTGCAGCTATTGCGGCTGTCGGTTATGACTATGTGGGTATTAGCCTGGATGGATTGCGAGAAACGCATGATGCTTTTCGCCGTCGTCAAGGGGCCTTTGATCAGTCTTTGCAAGCGATTCGCCTTTGTCAAGATCAGGGTATCAAGGTGGGTATGCGTTTTACCTTGACGCAAGATAATGTGCGCGAATTTCCTCAAATGTTACAACTGATGGACGATGAAAATATAGATAAATTTTATCTCTCTCATCTTAATTATGCTGGGCGCGGTAACAAAAATCGTGGGGATGATGTTGTACACCAAATGACACGGCAAGCTATGGATTATTTATTTGATACGGCTTTAGACTGGTTAGAAGCGGGTAAGGCGCGAGAATTTGTGACGGGCAATAATGATGCTGATGGGGTTTACTTACTTTTCTGGGCACGATATCGCTTCCCACAGCAGGTTGAACATTTACAGGCGAAATTAACCCAATGGGGTGGTAATGCTTCGGGGGTTAATGTGGCGAATATTGACAATTTAGGCTATGTTCATCCTGATACGTTTTGGTGGCATTATTCGTTGGGGGATGTTCGACAACGCCCGTTTTCTGATATTTGGGAGGATACTTCAGATTCACTGATGGCGGGGTTAAAACAAAAGCAGCGGCCACTGAAAGGCCGCTGTGGACAATGCCAGTATCTGGCTATTTGTGGTGGGAATACTCGTGTTCGCGCACATCAGTTGACAGGTGATTTTTGGGCTGAGGATCCGGGGTGTTATTTGACGAATGAGGAAATTTTTTTAATTCTGATCAATAATCAGTAGATCGAAAAGGCGTATAAAAAAAAGATTATATACTGCACGCGGGCACACCAACTTTTAGGTAGGGCAAAAATCAAAAACTTCAACACAGAGTACACAGAGTACACAGAGGTACACAGAGGTCAAAAATGAACCTAGAAAAGTTCAGTTTATTCCCGTGTTAAGTATATCAATAAATCTTGAAGGCCTTCTTTTCGTTCCAAATTTATTTTGCAGCTTGATTGGAGCGCAAAATTTATTTTTTTTGCGCTTTTTAGGGAAGTAAAAATCCATTTAAAGCTTATCACCTATCCGTTTTCAAATTCCGGGTAAAAAACACATACATTTACCAAGCATTTTGTATCACAATATCATTAAAAATCATAGATTTATTCTCTGTGGTACTCTGTGCTACTCTGTGTTCTCTGTGTTGAAAAAAAGTATCAGGCCAAACTGATAGGTGCTAAGCTTGAAAAAAATAGCAAAAAAAACGCTCTATTTCTCTATTTCCCCTTTCCTACCTTCTAATTCTTCCTGACGAATTGAGGCCTGATCGTACCATAACAACAGTTTTTCGTCTTCTTGTAGAACAAATTTCGGGAGTTTTTCGGACATTTGCAAAATCAGCGAATAATCGCGTGTACTCCACGCTTTTTTAAAGCCCGCTCGAATCGCTTCTAGGCGAAATTGTTTGAGCCGTTTTTGAGTTTGTTGACGGTAAGTTTCAAATTCACGCAATAGGTGTTTTTCGCGTAATTTTTCCAGATCATAAGCTTGCTGAGGATCGGGTACATACCAACATTCTGTCGCCCGTTTTTGTAATTCCGGATCATCATTGGCAAGATTGCGTAAGTCTTTGAAATCATTTAAATAACGGTGAACTTGTGCTGGCACGTTGCCCGTGCCATTGTATTTGAGAAAGTTAAATTCTAATAAGGTGTCCAGTTCAGGTAGGATTTCGTATTTTTTCCAGCCCGCACCCAGTAATCTCATAAATTCAGGATGTATCTCTTGGTAAGTCGCTGCGCGTTTGTTCAGAAAATTGTTCAGCCAGTCGATGGCGCTACGCTCGTCTGAAACGGCTATTTCAAGTTGGGGAATTTTGTTGGTTAAACGGCGATGACGTTCATATTCTGTCACTTGTTCAGGTAGAAAGATCATACCGTCGCGTTCTGGAAAACGTTGTCGTAATCCGGTTTGAAAGGCCTGACTTGATATTGGTACGGGATAGCCATGTAGAATAAAATAAGCCAGCATTCGATCATATAAAATACGCGGTTCTCTTTCCGCAATAAATTCTAGTGTACCCGCTTTGCTTTTTTTACTGGAAGGTAAGTATTTCAAATGGCTGTTGACAAATGCCCATACGCCAGCTTCTGTGCCATTCGCTTTTTGAAAATGCTTTGAAAGGCCGCCATTGGGTTTGTAAGCGGAGATAATCAAGTCTTGTTTAACGGCCGTGCTAGTCGTCACGGCTTTAAAGCTCCCTTGTTTTTTGTCTAAGGCGGAAACATTGGCGACGACAAAACCCACTTCTTGCAAGGCCGTTTGGAGGATATTCCAGACACTTGCTTGCGTGTTTGAAAATTCGACGGTCATCCAGCGCCCTGGCTTGAGTAAGCGAAACGCTTCTCTAAAACAGTTCGTCATTAAAGCATGATAGTGCGTTAAGCTTTTTCTCTGGATTCTGTTGACAATCGCTTCTGGTTCTTTATTCGTGAAGATTTTCAGCCACGCTTCCCATAGAAAATTGAGTTCTGAATACATCAGATTGGAGCCAAAAGGCGGATCAAGAAAAATGTAATCAAAACAGGCCTCTTCCAATTCAAGCGATGTGGCACTTTGCGTTGAGATTAACGCCGTTTTGAGCTGAGTTTGGGCAAAGGCCTTTTTAATCCGTTGAAGTTTTTCAGTGAATGCGTAGCGTGGCGATACTTCCGATATTTGTGATCCAATATAGAGTGTGCCGCTTAAATTGCGATTATTTTGCGAAAAGTGGCTAGGGGAATAACGGTTGAGTTTTGAAAAGCCAACTGCCCATTGTTGAAACAAAAAACGACATAAGCTTTGTAAAGCGTGAGATTCAGCTTCTTGGCTTTTGTGTATCAATGCACTGAGTACCCATAAACTTCTTTTCGTATAAAAATGATGAACATGCGTGATGCCGAGCCGCTTATGAGATCGGGCCTCATGACTGTCTATCATTTTGTCAAGAGGAAACCAGTATGGAATAGGGCTTTGCTCTATTTTTTCCAGTAGAGCAAGATCAAATTGATCCGGCGTTTTTTCATAGCGTTGTTTGCCAACCCTGTAATTGATCAAAACGGGAACTTGTTTAGATTGTTGAATGGTTTGCCCCAGAATCTTATCAAATGTGGTGATAAGGGCCCTTTCCATTTTGCGTTTTGTTAATCGAACATCACAGTGAGGGCAAGGAAATTCTTCGCGTACCTTGCCAGTGTCTTTATTGATAGCGACAAACGAAAAGACGATTTCGCCGGCACATTCTGGACAGGTAAAAACATCGGACCAGACAGTGTAATTGATTTTGCCTAAGGTGATGCAGTCAAGGCAATCTATTTCACCTAACAGTATTTTTTTGATCGTGGTTTTGTCAATCTCTTTGGCGCAAGTATGCAGGGTTTGATACATCCAGCCTAATGCGGTTTCAATTTCTTGCAAGATTCGCTGTGCGGCTTGTTCAAAGGCGAGTGCGGGCGCAGGTTTGTTGTAGTTGTAAGCGATAAAGGTTGCGACGGGCGATAAGTCATTTAAAATCGCACGCCGTGCGCCAAGTTTAGAAAAGGGTTTCCAAGTGCTTTTATCCTTCTCGTCTAATTGTGATTCTAAAACGGTGCCATCGCTTGATACGCGATAACCGAGCGATTCAACAGCGGCTTTATCGCCACAGAGTTGGGCCGCGACACCTGTCATACCAGTGCCACAAAATCCATCAAAGACTATATCGCCAGGTTCAGTGTAGTGCAGAATGTAGCGCATAATCGCTTTGTGGGGCACTTTGGTATGATAAGCATGGGCAGTATAAATGGGATGATTTTTACCTTCGCTGATATCAGCGGTAAAAGGTTCACGGTGATAGCTATGCTTGTCGTTTTCGCTTGCTGTCCATTCTTTTATGAAATCGGGTAGCCAAGGGTTAGGGCAAGCGGTGTAGTAAGGGGGATCCGATAGGGCTAAAATAGCCTCTTCAGTGGCCTCTGGAAAACCGGATATCTGTTTAAATTCAAGTTGTTGTATTTTCTCTTTGAGTTGTTCAGTGAAATAGGCGCGACGAGCAGCCTCGTTTTCAAAGGTATTGCCTAAACAGTCAACGGGTAAGTTATCAGTGGGTAAATTTGATGCTGCAAATGTGAATTTTTGATTGGGGTGAGTCATAATTAACAATAAGGAATGTGAATGATAACGATTGCTTATTCTAACGGATTTTGAACTGGGATCGTTTTGGATCAGCATCAGACTTTACTTTTATCTCCATTGCTTTTCCTGTCATTTTTGACTTTTAAATTAAACCTGTTCCCAAATAATGTCACTTATTGGCGTGTTATACGCGAAATAAATCACTTATTTTTATTAAGGAATAATATTAAGTACTGAAGCACAAACCGGTATTTTACAACAAAGGGCAACCACAAGGGATTGCCCCTACATGACATTGTGTAGGGGCAATCCCTTGTGGTTGCCCCTTTCTGTTTTTTTTAAATACCTGAAAATTTATGGTTCAGTACTTATTATAAAGTTTTGCGTGACTTTTTTTTGACACAGAATACCACAGAGTAGCACTTCATCACAGTATAAAATTTACCCCCCCTTAGCACCTATCCGTTTTCTATAATCAGTAGATTGAAAAGGCGCATTTCTAAAAAAAGATCATATCGATAAATTTAAGCCTTGACGCTTGACAAAATTCTTTTATGGTATACTACGCGCCCGCTAATATTACTATTAAAACCAGTTCGTGTGATTGATAAAAATCCTATAATCAGGCTGTTAGGGCAGTTGGACGATAAAAAATGGAAAAAGTCGCTAAAGCCTTATGCACAATACTTGGATTATAGGATGCATTTCTTGACGATTCTACCATTTCTCTTGATGCTCAAGTTTTTTATAGAGTCAAACAATAACGGAAAGCGATTCGTATTATAAAAAAGGATTTAAACCCTAACTACAAGGATTGTATATAAAAAAAGGATTTAAACCCTAACTACAAGGATTGTATATAAAAAAGGATTTAAACCGAGTCTTATTATGAATCCAATCCCTTCTATACAATCCCTGTCGTTAACGGTTTTAATTCCTTGTGATATACAATCTTTGTCGTTATGGTTGTCGAAAAAGCGTTCTATTTGTTTTTAATTAAGGGCAACCACAAGGGATTGCCCCTACAGGCTACGATTATGTCAAAATTACAAATTCAAACCTATTACAAAACTCTCGATAATTTAATTCAACGTGGTGGCTCTCAAAATGAACAATCTATTCGTGGGGCATTTGAATATTTGCTGAATAGTTATTGTGAAGCCAAAAATTTGACGGTTGTTCCTGAACTCTATTATAAAACGACAAAAAATACCTCTGTTCGTATAGATGGCATCGTCAAGGATGCGTTACGGTTATCGTGGGGTTATTGGGAAGCGAAGGATACTTTTGACGATTTGGATAAGGAAATTGAAGATAAATTTTTCAAGGGTTATCCCAATGATAATATTATATTTGAGGATTCTCAAACGGCTGTCTTGATTCAAAATGGGCATGAAGTGTTGCGAATCAACATGAAGGTGCCGGATAAACTCGATCAATTCTTGACACAGTTTATTAACTATGAACGTCCAGAAGTTCGAGATTTTAGAGAAGCGATTGATCATTTCAAAGCGGATTTACCCACCATTGTAACCACTTTACGTTCGACTTTAGAGAGTCAATCCCAAACCAATCAAAACTTTATCGCGGCTTTTAATAAGCTATTTACGCTTTGTCAAGAATCTATCAATCCCAAAATCAATGCGTTTGATATTCGGGAAATGGTTATTCAGCATATTTTGACTGAAGATATTTTCTTGACGGTGTTTAATGAAAGCCAATTTCATCGCGAGAATGTCATCGCTCATGAATTGGAATCTGTCGTCAAGACTTTTTTTACGGGTCAAATTCGCCGACAGACGTTGCAATCAATTGAAAGTTATTATGCCGTGATACGGCGGGAAGCGGCTAATATTAGCAATCATCACGAGAAACAAAAGTTTTTAAAAGTGATTTATGAGAATTTTTATAAAACCTATAATCCCAAAGGCGCGGATAGATTAGGTATTGTTTATACGCCCAATGAAATAGTGCAATTTATGATTAAAAGCACTGACTATTTATTGGATAAGCATTTTAACCGGTTGTTAGCTGATGAGAATGTTTCAATTCTTGATCCGGCGACGGGCACTGGAACGTTTATTACTGAATTGATTGAATATTTACCCACAACCAGATTGCCCGCTAAATATAATCAAGAAATTCATTGTAATGAAGTGGCTATCTTACCTTATTATATTGCCAACTTGAACATTGAATATACTTACCGGCAAAAAATGGGACATTATGAAGAGTTTAGCAACATTTGTTTTGTCGATACGCTAGACAATGTCGGTTTTAAGCATGAGTATAAAAATCAGCAAACGGGTTTGTCATTGGGTTTAGGGGAAGGCAATGCGAAACGGATTGAGGAACAAAACCAGCATAAAATATCAGTGATTATTGGCAATCCGCCTTATAATGCCAATCAACAGAATGAGAATGACAATAACAAAAATCGGGCATATCCAGAAATAGATGAAGCCATTAAACGGACTTATATTGCCAACAGCACGGCGCAGAAGACTAAGCTTTATGATATGTATGCGCGTTTTTTTCGGTGGGCGAGTCACCGTTTATCCGAAAATGGCATTTTAGCGTTTGTCACTAATTCCTCTTTTTTGGATGCGCGTACTTTTGATGGGTTTAGAAAAGTGGTTGCGGAGGAATTTAATGATATTTATGTGGTAGATTTAGGGGGCGATGTTCGTAAAAATCCAAAATTATCGGGCACTCAAAATAATGTGTTTGGGATTCAAACGGGGGTAGCGATTTCGTTTATGGTAAAAACAGATCGAGACGCGATGCTCAGAGACGCGAAGCATCGCGTCTCTACGTGCAAAATTCATTATGCGCGCCGCCCAGAAATGGAAACTGCCGAAGATAAATTGGCCTTTTTAAGCACTTTCCAATTTAAGGAAATTGAGTTTGAAAGAATCATGCCGGATAAAAATCATAATTGGCTTAACATTGCTGATAATGACTTTGATGATTTATTGCCTTTGGCTAACAAAGAAACTAAATTGGCTAAGTCGCAGATGGAGGAACGGGCGGTTTTTAAGTTGTTTTCTAGTGGCATTTTAACCTCAAGAGATGAATGGGCTTATGATTATGATTTAGATAACTTAAAAAGAAAGGTTATTTGTTTCTTAGAAGATTACAATTTAGAGGTTGAAAAGTGGGAAAATTCACCTGATAAATCGGAATATTTTTTAAATTTGATGACTAAAGCGAGTAAAATAAAATGGAGTGATAGCATCAGGAATAACGTCAAAAAAAGACTTAAATCGAATTTTTATGATTATCATGTCAGAATTTCTGTTTATCGCCCATTTGTCAAAAAATATATTTATTTTGATGATGTCGTCACAAACACTAAATCATTACAATCAACCTTTTTTCCAAAAGTTGACAGTACTAATGTTGTTATATGGATGACAATTCATAAACAAGTTCCTTTTGTCATTCAATGTTCAAAAAACGTTATAGATCATGGAATTGGTTCGAGAATTAGCCAGTGTTTCCCACTTTATCGCTACGATTCCAAAGGCAACCGCACCGACAACCTTACCGATTGGGGTTTAAACCAATTCCACATCCATTATCAAGATGACACTATCACCAAGGAGAAGATTTTTCATTACACCTATGCCGTTTTACATCATCCGGCTTATCGGGAAAAATATGCGCTGAATTTAAAACGAGAATTTCCGCGCCTCCCGTTTTATGAAGACTTTTCCCAATGGGTAAACTGGGGAAAACAATTGATGGATTTACATTTAAACTACGAGTGTGTCGAAAAATACCCGCTAAAGCAAATAGATAGAGAGACTAACAAGCAAAACAAGCCTAAATTGAAAGCCGACAAAGAAGCGGGTAAAATCCAGTTAGATGAGATCACGACATTACAAGGCATTCCTACAAGCGCATGGGATTATAAATTGGGCAATCGCAGTGCTTTAGAATGGATACTGGATCAATATAAAGAAAAAAAGCCCCGTGATCAAACCATTGCTGAAAATTTCAATACCTATCGGTTTGCGGATTACAAAGCACAAGTGATTGAATTATTGCAACGTGTTTGTACCGTCAGCGTAGAAACGATGAAAATTATTGAGGAAATGCGTTAAAATGCCCGTTTCGTGTCAAACCTGACAGGTTTTCAAAACCTGACAGGTTTAATATTTCTACATGGTGGGCAACGATAAACCCGTTACCCACCCTACATTAGAACAACAGGCAAACTAATAATCGCTTCTAATCCCCCACCTGCACGATTACGCAAAATAATATCTCCCCCATGAGCGCGAGCAATATTTCTAGCAATACTCAATCCCAAGCCCGTACCACCCGTCGAACGATTGCGAGACTTTTCCAAACGATAAAAGGGTTCAAAAACGGTTTCTAAAGCCGCTTCTGGAATGCCTAGCCCTTCATCTGCAACAATAATATATAAGTGATCTGCCTGTTTTTTAAGGCTAATCGTTACCCGTTGCCCATATTTATGGCCATTATCGATGAGATTGACAAGGCAACGTTTGAGAGATTGGGGATGAACAGACAATGGCTGCGGTGTATATTCGTCATCAATTATCACAGGTAATCCCATATCTTCATAATCTGCTTGCAGACTTTCTAATAAAGCACGAATGTCTAAAGGTTGAAGCGGTTCGATAGTTTCCAATCCCCGCATAAAGTTTAAAGTCGCTGCCGTCATGGATTCCATCTCATCCAAATCTCTGAGAAAACTATCGCGGCGTTTTTGTTCTTCTAATTGTTCCACTCGTAAACGTAGGCGTGTGATCGGTGTTTTTAAATCATGAGAAATCGCTGTGAGAATACGGGCGCGATCTTTTACATAACGGGTGAGTCGCGTTTGCATGAGATTAAAAGCGTGAGCGGCGCGACGTACTTCTGTTGGGCCCTTTTCAGAAAGAGGTGGATGATGAATGTCGCGTCCCAAATGTTCAGCAGCATTTGCCAAAATGGCTAAGGGGCGGGTGAGCCAGCGCACTGCCCATAGAGAGAAAATTAACACCATGATTAATAATACAGTCAAAGTGATCACTAATCGCCAAGGTGTTGTTATAGCCTCCTGAGGATGAAAATGTTCAAAATTAACCCAATAACCATCGCGCAATTGGATTTTAGCAAAAAATGGGGGGTGCAAGCGTGTTTTGAAACGATCTATCAAGCGGCGAGTGGGCGCTGGATTGCTCTCTACAAGACATAAAGGCCGATCATTTCCTAAATGATGGTGCAAATTCATCACAATGGCGGCAAAAACGGGTGAATAGACTTTTCCCTCTAAACATTCAATATTTGAGTTCAAAAAAACCCGTAAACGCAAAGTATTGAGTACGACAAGAAGGGCTTCCCGTTTTTGATGTGGCAAAGAATCCAAGATTTTTACCGTTTCAGTCATACGCAAAATTAACTGTTTTTCTTGGCGTTTAAACTTTTGCCTGTGCTGATCTTTAAACAGAATGAAAATACTTAACACTTGTGCTAACAATAAACCGGTTAGTAGTACTAAAACTAAACGACCAAATAAGGATGAGGGTAAGAGGTGCATTGTTAATTGTGTGTGTTAATTGTTTTTCTTAGGCAACTCGCAAAAAATTAATATACCAATCAGGGGCAGCCACAAGGGATTGCCCCTACAAGCAATCAATTGACTTATGGGGCAATCCGAAGGGTTGCTCCTGACTGGTATATTGTTCTTTGCGAGTTGCCTTAGCGTCGTTTTTGCGCGCAAAAACTGTATTTCACGCGAAACTTTTGCGTGAAATGTGAAATGTGAAATTGTTAATGAATCAAGACTCTTTTTGCACTTCGGTAGCCAAGATATAACCTGCACTTCGCTCTGTTTTTATGATATTCGGCGTTTTCGCATTTTCCCCTAAATGACGGCGCAGCCTACCGACTAATACATCAATACTCCGATCAAAAGGTAGAGCTTCCCGCCCTTGACTCAATTCTAATAATTGATCCCGTGTCAACACCCGTTTGGGATGTTCCAAAAAGACACGCAATAAACGAAACTCGCCAGCACTCAATGGAACCAGAACCCCTGCTGGTGAAGTTAAATGACGTGTCACCAAATCAAGCGTCCAACCCGCAAAAAGTAATCGCGATTTCGTTTCGACTTCTATTTCATCAGTCGCCGGCAAAGTACGGGTACGACGCAATATCACCTTAATTCGCGCCAGCAATTCGCGTGGATTAAAAGGTTTAGGCAGATAATCATCTGCCCCCATTTCTAAACCAATGATGCGATCAGTTTCATCTCCCAAGGCGCTGAGTATAAGAATAGGCACATTGAAACGGGCACGTAGGTTGCGACACAGTTCTAAACCATCTTCTCCTGGCAACATCAAATCTAATATCAGCAGATCGATTTTTTTTTCATCAAACGTTCGCCATAAGGCTTTACCATTACTCACAGCGGTTACCCGAAAACCATTTTTTTCTAAATAATCCTGTAATAAGTGGCAGATTTCCAAATCATCATCAACGATAAGGATGTGATCAAGTCGATTAGTCATAACAGATTAAATGATTTCGAGGGTGCAAAAAAAAAATTGTAATCAAATGTAAAGAAGGGCTAATGAGACAAATTTTATAACAAAAGCGCCTTTTTAAGATATAAACCATTTACAACGTTTTGGTTTAATAAGTACTGAAGCACAAATAAACAGATATTTTAGCGCAAAGGGCAACCACAAGGGATTGCCCCTACATGGCATTGCGTAGGGGCAATCCCTTGTGGTTGCCCCATTTCAAAATACACGAAAA
>Ga0180298_1000049_pt1 | contig 22111 bp, 22 predicted proteins | sample GuaBasSediGuay13_FD_121800 | JGI IMG/M metagenome (GOLD analysis project Ga0180298, IMG submission 121800) | Subseafloor sediment microbial communities from Guaymas Basin, Gulf of California, Mexico - Guay13, Core 4488-10 , 4-6 cm | ecosystem: Environmental > Aquatic > Marine > Hydrothermal...
ATTGCGTGTTCGCCCTTTTAATTGCGTGTTCGCCCTTTTAATTGCGTGTTCGCCCTTTTAATTGCGTGTTCGCCCTTTTAATTGCGTGTTCGCCCTTTTAATTGCGTGTTCGCCCTTTTAATTAAAAACGAACAAACAAGTATAGTGTACTCATACTATAAAGCAATGCCAAAACAACCGTTTGTTCTATAACCGAAGGGATTAATCTCACGCCATGCGCCATTGCAATTGCCAACGCTGGAAAGGCGGGCATAAAATATCGGTTATCTGGAAGAATGAGCATGATTGGCACAAACACAACCGCAATCCACAATAGAATAAACCAATCAGATTGACTTCGCTTTCGCACAAGAGTCAAACCTCCTAACAGAAGTAACGGTATATTATAGACACCTAAAGCAGAAGGTATTTCGATAAACAGTGCTTTGAGCCGATACTGCACTCGCCACCAGCTAAACAAACTAGGTACACCATCATCTTGTTCTAAGCCAGCATGAAAAACCAGTCTTTGACTCTGCGTACTCAATAGTCCCATATCATTCGCAATGACTAACCAAATACCTAAGAGACTCATTGAGATTAAGCTTATTATCCCTAGATGAAAAATAAGCGTTTTGAGTTGATATTTTTTAAAGAAAAGGAGACTCAATAACATTGGGTAAATCAGTATCATGGTATATTTAGAAAGCAGCCCCATCCCAATCGCTACGCCGGTTTTGATTGAAAGCCAATAGCTTGGATGACTTTGTAATCGTATTAACAAGAATACCGCTAACGTAAAGAAAAAGGTAATGAATATATCGTTACCCGCAACCACCGTGCTATGCTGCAAAAACCGGGGTAATGACAATAAGCATAATGCGGCTAAAAAACCGGTATAACGATCATACAGTTCACAACCAATGAAGTAGATCAATAAAACAGTAGCGATACCTATTAACGTCACCACAAAACGCATGATAAACAGATCATCTCCAAAAATCTGCATAAAAAAACCCGTTACGATATGAGGCAAAGGCGGATGTTGACGCGCCATCCAAGTTTGAGCATAAGCCTCAAAAAATTCAACCTTCTCCACCATGATCATCGCCGCATTAAAAAAGGCTTCTTCATCAGAACCCCATCTCAAATTGTTGATATAAATACCCGCTACGATTAGCACAATTGCCCCTAAAACCAATAACAAGTGCATTTGATTTTTGAGCAAGTATGCTTTTATCTGTCTCATTCGGGATAGCACTTGAGTGGGTAAATAGATAATAATCAAGCCAACGACTAAGGTGAACGCGATAATAAACGACATTTTATATGGGTTTTGTAAACTGGGCACATAATCATACTTATAAGCCAACGCCCACCCCAGAATCAACCAAAGTGTTTGCAACAAAATCATTGCTGTTAATAGAAACTTAGGTTGTAAAAATCGTTCAATTTTAAGCATGAATTTTATCCTTTCTCATAGCCAATTAAAAAGACAGAATAATTAATTATAAAAACGCAATATTTTAGAACTAAAAATAAAATTCCCAGAATCTAAGAGCGTTTTATTGAATAAGTATCCCTTTTTTTAGTTAATCATTTCATTGAGTTAGGGTAAAAATCAAAAAAGTGTGTAAGGACTTCGTGAAAGGATAAATATCTGACAAGTTTTGAGATCATAAGTATCAACAAAGCGCATTTCTAAAAAATGGGTCATCAATTAAGATAAATCTTGAACTCCAATAAATCTTGAAGGTCCGCCTCATCCCCAACCTTCAATCCTAAATTTATAATTCCCAATTCAAAACTCTTAATTCCCAATTCAAAACTCTTAATTCCCAATGCTTGATCACCTCCATTAATCTTTTATGTTATGGCCCTAGAAAAAAAGTCTTGAGCTGACTATAACTTTATAGTTTAAGATTGCGCCTCGACAGTCCGAGGCTGTCATTAATACATGTTACAAAGTATGGAGAATATTATGAACCACGCAATGAATGTGGAAAAATGGGTTGAACTGTTTGAAACGGTTGGGCTTGATAAAAGTGCTAGGCAGAAATGGCACGCTGAATTTGAACGTCGATTTCCCAATGAACATCAAGCCTTTCTGGAATGGTTGCAGGTGCCGCTAGAGGATATTCAAGCGATCAGAAAACAGTCCACTACCTTATAATTAATTATATAAGAGTAGAGGAAAATTCCGCCAACATTTTTTTGGAGTGATTTTAATAGATGTTGGTCACGGACTGGGGGTGTTAAATTTCAGGTATTTTTGCTACTTTTTTTTCACCCAAGATTTGTAGGGTGGGATCGCTTAGCGACAATGAACTCAATTTCAGGCAAAAGTTTCGCGGAGCGAAACTTTTGCCTGAAATATAAACTCAGATTTCACCGACAGCGATCCCACCATCCCCCTTGTGATTCAGGATTATTTCATTTATTAAAAAGGTGTCAAAAACTATGCATACCATTGGTCAAGTTTCCAAGCGTTTTGGCTTATCAAGAAGCACATTGCTTTACTATGATTCTATAGGGTTATTAGTCCCTCAACTGAGAAGTTCATCAAACTATCGCCTCTATTCGGATAAAGATATTCAAAGAATGGAGTTCATTTCTCTCTACCGAAAAACCGGATTACCATTAGATGTCATCGCTAAAATATTGACTTCTCAAAAAGAGACCTTTGCCGCTGTTCTAGAAAAACAATTAAATCAATTGAATCAAGAGATAAGTCAGTTACGAAATCAACAACAGCTTATCGTCAAGTTGCTGGAAAACAACCAGAAATTTAAATTTAAAAATACTCGGGTGATGAATAAAGAACGCTGGGTGGGTTTATTAAGAGCCACGGGTTTAGATGAGGCTTTGATGCAGAAATGGCATGTTGAATTTGAGAAAATGTCACCCGATCTGCATCAAGATTTTCTAGAATCGTTAGGTATTTCTGTGGATGAAATAGCATTGATACGAAAAAATTCGCTTAAAAATTCGTGGTTAGAGAATAACGAATAGTGTATTACTGATTATAAAGGATTTTTGGGGCCCTTTCTAAATAATGGAAACGAAGTCACTACGCAAAGTGACGTTCAAAGCCCCATTATTTACTGGTGTCCCCAAAATCCATTACAATCAATTTTTTTCTGATTATAACGAATTTTGGGGTATTTCAAATAAGAAAAAAGCCTCATTATTTATGTCAATGAGGTTTTTCCATAAAATAATAAATCGCATAATAACGCCATGATCATCTTGATTTCAGCCTCCAGCATAAGCGACGACCTCCCCCATAGACCAACAAATAATGCCCAATATCAATAACGGCAAGGCGGCGATAAATTGAGGAAAATAAACCCGATTCCTGATATTATTGAACGCAACCTTACCAAAAATTCTAAAGGGAAGAAGCGGTGCGCCAACCACATAAAACGCTCTTTTCCAATGGAAAAATTTTTGAGCCTTAATCCGCACTCGACCAAAACTTCGCCCATGGTGAAATTCATGAGTTAAAAAATGCCTTAAATTTTCGATGCCGTGATGTGAAACTAAAATGCTCGGTTCAAATCGCAAACGCTGTCCATCTCTGCCCAGTCGCCAATGAAATTCCGTATCTGAACAATAGCTACCTTCTATGAAACTGCCATATTGACTAAAAAGTGTTTTTTTGTAAGACAAATTTGCTGTGGGCATGTCGTCTAACCATCTGGGCTGTGTGCTTGGCATCCAGTGACTGAATTCACAAAAGTAAGCCGCCCAGCTAACGTAGCTCTTGGGATTGGCATTAGCAATGGCTCCCCCAACGACAGGATGAGTTGATTCCTGAGCTTTTGCAATTTCTTCAAGCCAATTTTCTTTTGCTCGACAATCAGCGTCAATGAAAGCAATGTTCTCCCCTTTCGCTACGGAGATGCCAATGTTACGTGCATCACCAGGGTATTTTCTTTCCGAAAAGTGATGGACATGAACGTTCGGAAAGGCTTGTTCCACAAATTCGCTTGTGCCATCGTTAGCACTATTTACAAGGATGATCTCAAAACTTCTTGATGTTTTTTGCAGAGCAAGAGAATGGAGACAGTCACCAATGAGTTTTCTGGCATTGTAGGAAACGATAATGACTGAAATTTTAGGATTCATAGCATATTGAAATGACTACTGATATTTAACAGAATTATTAAAAAAGTGAACTTTGGCAATCGTTTCTGTGGCGCAAGAACCTCCCTTGAAGGCATACGTGCATCCTGCACAGAGGTTCAATTTTTGATAGTCCTTTTGAAACAGGTGACGAACTTGAGCAACAGACGTTCCCCACCATATTTCTCGAAAACTCTGTTGGTTCAGGTCTCCGAGGGGATAATTATCGTGGGGATCGAAATCACAGGGAGACAGTTTGCCGTCCCAAAGAAGTACTGGGTTATTCCAGAGACGTTTGCACGGGTTTCTTTTGAGGCAAATGCGGGAACCGTCTTTGGGGTTATATTCAAAGCGTTGGTAGCGAGGGTTTTCAGGAATGAATTCTAGCCCATCCGCCTTTGTTGAATGGCATTCGCCTTGATCGTAGGGATTCAGCGTTTTGATGGATAGCGCGTCCACCCCGAGTAACTGTGCAAACTCTTTTAACTTATGAATCTCGTGTTCGTTATGCCTCATCGCCACAAAACGAAAGTGAATCAACGGTGTTGTAGAATCTAGGGATCGCTTGGCGGCTACCACACGCTTTATAGCAGCTAGAACTGTTTTCAGCTTGCCGGATGTCCGATACCGTTCATACGTTTTTTGGCTGATACCGTCCACAGCAAAGATGATAGAATCTATACCAGAGTTGACCAATTGTTCTGCCTGGCTTTGCTTGGCAAAAACGTGACCGTTGGTACTGGAGACGATCTTGATATCCTGTTTTTTAGCGTATGTGATCATATCGTATATTGCCGAATTCAGAAAAGGCTCTCCCCAGTTCCAAAGCGTGATAATAAATAATCGCCTATCTCATCAATGGCTTTCTTAAAGGTTTCAAAATTCATACATCCCGTGGTGCGCTCCATGCCAGTTGTGACCGGACAGAATGTACAGTGTAAGTTGCACAACGCAGTGGGTTCAACTTGGAGATGAGTGGGCCAACCCCAAGGTTTTGTTGGTTTGACGAAGACGGAAGTTTCTACCAGAAGCCAGTTCATCAGTTTTTTCAGTGGTACCTGATGAAATTCGTAGGGAATGCTATCAGATTCTATAATTAACTTGCGCGTGAGCAATGCCCGCACTGCTGTCAAAGATTTTGAGATTAAATTGTTTTTCATAATGTTTGCTGGTGTGTTAAATTAACTTTATTGCCCGTGTCGGCGAAATCCAACGGAATAGCCGATGTACACGCCAGTTGTCGTTCAAATGGCAACAAAAGGCACAATCGCATTGTTCACCAATTTTAGTCAGCCCCTCCATCGTAATTGTCTGTCTACGAAAATCTTTCAGAGCGGCACTATTCCAGATGTCATGTAAACTACGTTCATTGAGATTACCCAATGGCTGATGACAGCTATAACAAGGCAATAGATTGCCATCCATCTTGAGACGGAGCTGCAACCAGCCAGCGTAACAGGGAAAAGTTTGCCAAACTTTTTCTCCTATTCGATAACTGAACAAAGTTGGTGCAATATTATGTTTGATGCCGAGCGCGTTTAACCGTTTTGTCATTTGGGAGAGTACGAAACATACTTGTAGCTCTTCATCGGACGAGAGAGCCATCGAAGCCAACTGGCCTCTGTTAGTATGAAATGGGGAAAATGACAAGGCATTGCATCCAGTTGTGTGAACCAGATTGATCATAGCCTCAATATGTTGAAAATTGTTGCGATTGATGGGGTGATGTAACGTCATAGCAGGCCATTTGCTTTTCCGTGCAGCCTTGATTGAAGATAAACATCGCAAACTATTTATAATCTTTTCAAAATTGCCGTGTTTTCCTTCCGGAAAGTTCAGCTTATACACATTTTTTGAGCTTCCCCAAAGGCTTACCTTGAGGCTATCAAGCCGAGAATCAATTAAAGATTGGCATCGTCTCTCATTAAGCAAAGTGCCGTTGGTAAGCAAGGTTACAAATAAACCAGCATCCTTGGCCGTTGCAATCATATCGAAAATACGAGGATGCAATAATGGTTCTCCTTCTCCAATAAGCGTTAGACTGCTTGTTCCCATCGTCTGCAGTTCGTCACAGAAGTGCTTGAACAAGTCAAAAGACATATCCAGAACATTTTGTTCCCCTTGTAAAGGTATAGTTTTCATCGCTGTCGAGTGATAACGACAGCCCATACAGTGCAGGTTGCAGCGGCGCGTTATATCTACAGCAGCGTAGAATGGACCAATGTATGCTGTACCATCGCCCATGAATAGACCTTTTAACAATCCGTATTTTTCCTGTAGTGTTGCCATATTATTAATGTAATAGATATCAATGCTTTAATCAAAGCTGTCTTTAAAAAGGTATCGTATCAGATGCCAATTAAAAGATTTATGAATAGTCACAAAATGATATTACTATTTTGTATTTTTAGCCCATATATTAATTTAGCTTTGTTTACGTTATTAGCGTATATTTGGAATTACTGAGGTTTTTTTTGGAAAGGAGATAACCACTTTAATACCCGATGGATACGTATGTTATCAGGAACATGCCAGCAAAACCGACAGTCACAGTCTAGGGTCATAAGCCTTTTTCGTGTAGCTACTTTGTTACGAAAAGCATGTATTGTCGAACTATTCCAAAAATTTTGGAATGACGTTAAATTAAGATTCCCAAGTTCTAGATCACATCGACAACAGGGAAGAACTGTACCATCTGCTCTGATTTTAGCGTGAATCCATGCTATATAACAAGGGAGTTTTTCCCATACATTTTCACCTATTTTAAAGCGAGTCAGCAAATTGCCTATGTTGTGTTGCATAAAGCAAGCATCTAATCGCTTTTTCGCATGGACAAGGCTATGGTACATTAATTTGTTTTCGTCCACCGAAAATGTAAGATTTAAAGTTTCTCTAAAAAAATTGAACATAGGAGCAAAAGATAATCCATTACATTTCATTTTTATTGCCAAATCGACCATAGCATTGATGGATCGGAAGTTATACAAGGTAATTGGATTATGTATCCATACTACTGGAAAATGACTTTTCTGTTCTGCCTTGATATCAGAAAATAACTTTAATCCATCAAGAGTTTTTTTAAAATTCTTAGTGGGATTCACGCCAGGATAATTCAGCCGGTATTCTTCGATGGAAGTTGCCCATAAGCTCACCTTTATCGTGTCAACTTTTGCATCAACAAGCCGTCGTATTACATTTTGATCAAGTAACGTGCCATTCGTTAATATGGTAAGCTGAAAACCAGCAGCTTTAATCACCGAAATCATGTCGAAAATGTGTGGATTTAGGAAAGGCTCTCCCGATCCTTCAATAACTATACTGCGAGTTTTGGTCGTTTTGAGTTCATTGCATAGACGATTGACAAAATCGACTGTCATATCCATCATACCCGAATTGCGTGGTTGAAGTTTTTTGGCTGACTCAGAATGATAAGTGCAACCTATACATTGTAAGTTACAACGGCGAGTGACATCCAGTGTCACGAAAATTGGGTATGTATTGACAACGTTGCCAGTAAGTAACCCACGCAAGAGTTGTACCTTTTGAATGAATGTTGCCATTAATTATATCTCCTTTGCACAGATGGGCTGATTCGTGGTTTAACTGGGGTACATCTAAGTCGCTGAAAACGTGAGCTTATCAATATCTGATATTTTTTAATTTTTAATAATCAGCCACTTCTATTCACAGCCTTCTGAAAATATCCCACTGTAATAGCGACTTGCGATATAAACATCAATGTCGCAAGCATGGATGCTTTAAAAAATGTAGCCTTTAAAAATGGATATCGTATAAGGTTCCAATAAAAAGATTTTGGCTCCGGTGTACTCTCACCAGCAGAACGTTTGGCACGGTGAAAAAGAAATGCGCCCTTACCATAATTAAATTGCTGTCGCCAAAAGGACAAGAAAGTGAGATGATGATTATGGGCACTGGGGTCGTTGAATGGGATTGATTCAAATCACCGGGCTTTCATAAAGGATTGCCCCTACAAAAGATTTGTAGGGACAATCCGTAGCCCTTGTCCTTGTAGGGGCAATTCGTCGGAAAAGCGTATGGAAAAGCCTTTGCAGCAGCCCTTGTGTGAAGTATTCCCATTTAACTACCCCAGTGCCCCTTGCCGTCAGTTTTCAGTTATTATCCAAATCTGAAATGAGTATTTTCATCACAAATAATTTCTTGTAACAAATCAACTAAAATTTGTGGGTTATCATTACGCTCTTGCTGCCGATTGGCTTTGGTTAATTCATTCGTCAGTAAGATAGTAATGTCTGTAGCAAATTGATAGCGTTTGTCGCGGAGATCAAAACGATCTATTTCTTCGCCACCGTCTTCTAAATCTTTTGGTATGGTTTCTGTAATATTCGTCAATTGGGCTAAAGATTGAGTTGTCACAATGTCTTTTAGCAACGGGGAGCGAACGACAATCGACTTGCCGTAATCCCAACCTTTCATAAACAGAAATTCCATAATTTTCTCCTATTCATCATGATAGGGTTGATCAATTTTGAGTTCGTCTGAACAGATATTTTCTCGGTATTGAATGCCAGCTTCATTGAGAAGTTTTTTGGCACCATTGGTGATATATCCATGACATAAAAGAATAGATGCGCCTTGCTTAATAAGTTTTTTGGCATCATAAGCCGTAAATTTCGCAGCCCATACTTTAACCTCAATATACTTGTCCTCGTCTGACATACCTGATCTTTATCTAATCCCATTATTTTCGTGACGATTTATTTCTACCGTTTTATCAATTAAATATAGCAGTTTATCTTGGTCACTTTTGGTCACTCGAATGTCTCCTTTACCGGAATTCTTGTCAGTGGGTTCTACATCTAATCCATGAAGCCGACCAATTTTGACCACACCTGAAACAATTTTTTCATGTTCGATATAGCTTTCAATGGCTTTTTGTGCCGATGATTTTGGTTTTTGTTCACTCATTTAAAAACATTATCCATAAAATTTAACGGAGTCTTATTGATTTTTGGGGTGAATCTTGGGAATGGGTATTTAATTCTAATTTTCAATCATTTTTAATTCCCAATTTCCAATTTTCAAAACAGCTTTAAGCTTTGATAATTAGGAACATTCCAAAATCCGTTATAATCAGAAATTTAAAAAGTGAGCTGTTTTTTGCTTTACGTTCTATTTATTTACGGCTTCCCAAAAATATCCCGCTGTAATCGCGACTTGCGATACCATCATCAAGATAACAAGTATAGATGCTTTAAACAAGTTCGCCTTTGAAAAGGGATATCGTATCAAATGCCAATAAAAAGATTTGGGTTCTTTTGTACTATCACTACGTTTGGCACGGTGAAAAAGAAATGCGCCTTTACCATAATTAAATTGCTGTCGCCAAAAAGAAAATAAGGTGAGATGATGTTCATGGTAAACGACAATCTTAAAATTGTAAATCATTCGATAACCATTATTCAACCAACGATGGCAAAAATCACGATCCTCTGCGGCGGCTAGGGGAAAGTGGGTATCAAACCCGTTTATGGCATGAAATAACTTTGCTGGTAAGGCTAAATTATTTGTCGTCAAAAAGCGGGCCTGATTACGTTCAGAATTGTAATAACTGTAAAGGTAATCAATCAAAAGCTGACTCGCCGTTGAATAGATATTTTTCGGTAATTGATTAATGGTTTTTCCGCCAATCGCATTATTTGGATTCTTTTTAAAAGCCGCAGCTAAATTTTTAAGCCAATTAGCGTCTGGTTGACAATCATCATCTGTAAAAGCGAAAAATCTACCTTTTGCTTGGGCCGCGCCAGTGTTGCGGGCCGCTGCCGGGCCGGCATTATCTTGTGTGAGCAGGGTAATGTCAAGTTGATCACGAAAACTCAATACCAATTCGGACAGCAGTACTTCACTACCATCATCCACAACAATAACTTCAAAACGCGGATAATCCTGACGCGCTAAAGATTGTAAGCACAGTGCTAATTGCTGTGGGCGATTGTATGTCGGGATAACGATTGAAAAAAAAGGTTGCTGAGTCATATCGATCTTTATTGTACTTTCTGCAAAAACTTCAGAAGGTATCTCGCAATGTTTTCATGGGCTAATTGATTGGGATGGTTTTCATAAGGAAACCTTTATTTTAACAATTTGTATTTTTCCAGTAGCGTTGCCTTATGTCAGTAGTCGATATCATTTAGTCTTTAGCGTATAATTTACCAATGACATAAGTTTTATGCCAAGAAAGTTGAGCGGCTGGACTCTCATTGTGAATAATTAACTCACCATCATGTACTTCTGCAACCATGTAATAACTATTTAGAGAGTTGTCAAAAAGATAAGCTCGATTAACCAACAAACAAGCCTCAAAAAGTTGACTCATAGTCCTTTTATAGCGTGGCGTTATCTTTTCTTCAGGCACACCATGACCACCGAGTTTTTCACGGTTTTTGACACGATCTTTGTTGATGTCAGGGTTTTCAACCCCGATAAAGTATAGGTAAGTCCGGTAACCCAGATTTTTGGCACGCAGTAGAAATTCTAAATGGGAATCATGTGACATAACACTTTCATAAGTCATGGTTTTACCCTCAAGTAGCAATTGTTCTCTCTGCTGTACTGCTGTTTGTTGGGCTTTCTTTGCGCGGCTTAGTTCATCACCGGCCAGAGTTTTGGCGATCTCGTCTGGATTGATATAAACGCCTAAATTAACATATCTTTTTAGGATGTTATCGGTGAATGTCGATTTGCCAGAACCATTTGGACCAGCAACTAACCTGAGTCTTGAAGTGTTCATAATTCACCTACTCTTTGTCAAGTTTATTGAGTGGTTCAGTATGACCATCAGGATAAACCCATACAATCTGACCATTTTGAAATTCTGTCACACGAAATCCGTGCTTTTTGGCTTTCAAATAGGCATCATGACCCGCTTCCCAAGCAATTGCACACAATTGTTCAGTAGTCAAATCCTCAATGTTCTTGCCAGCTACGTTACTTAAATCTACGGACATGTTCATAATAATTATCCCTAAAATTTAAAAAATGAGTTTTTGCTTAACATTCTATTGATGCCTTCCCCAAAATATCCAGCTATAACAACGACTTGTGAGATAACCATCAATGTAGCCAGTATAAATGCTTTAAACAAGGTGGCTTTTGAAAAAGGGTATAGTATCAAATAGCCAATAAAAAGATTTGGGTTGCGTTGCACTCTCACCGGCCGAGCGTTTGACACGGTGAAAAAGAAATGCGCCTATACCATAATTAAATTGCTGTCGCGAAAAGGAGAATAAAGTAAACAACAACTTCTGGCACATAACTCATTCGATAACCATTATTCAACCAACGATAGTAAAAATCCCGTTCTTTCGCGGCCGCTAGGTGAAAATGGGTATCAAATCAGTTTATGGCGTGAAATCACTTTGCTGGTAAGGCCAAATTGTTTGTCGTCAAACAGTATAAAATTCTGAACTAGCGAACGTTTTTTTGAGCAAAAGCTATATCTGTGAACAGTCACTGTGAACAAAAGTGGGCGCATTCCCAAAAAAAGGGTCATTATCAATTTTGGCGATCCGCAAAATAACATTCACTAAAAGCGGGCCGCAAAATGAATTTTGCACTCCAAGTAGGCCACAAAATGAATTTTTCACTCGGCCGCAAAATGACATGCATTCCTAGCGGGCCGCAAAATTTATTTTGTAAAATGACCCTTTTTTTGGGAATGCGCCCAAAAAATTTTTGAGTTTGACTGATATGAAGAACTATAGCCTATATGTCGCAAGGGGCCCTATAGCATTGGAAAAAAAAATGCTATTCATCTTCTGTTAATTTACTGACAAAACGCTTAAAAGAAGGGGAACGGCTTATTTTCTTCCAGTCTGGTAATGCTTTAATTATTTTTTCAGCGTGAACCTTGTCATTATAGTCTTTGCCCGTTTTTTCTGTAAAAATCTTTCTCAACTTTCCCTTCGGATTTTGGACTGAGTCAGGTTTTTTTTCATCCTTAATTTTCATCGGAAGTGTTTTCGTAGATATAACGGTAGAAAGGGCACGTCCATCGGCTATGAGCCACGCTTCAAGTTCTTCTCGAATACAAACTAAATACACCTCTTGTGAAGTCACGTCTGCTTTGTTGAGAGAAGATATAATCTGTTCTTTGTCTTCTTTACGACACGGTTTCTCGTGATGTCCACGCCAAGGAGGGTATAAATCCCAAATAATTAGCACACGCTCACACCCTTCTTCCAAGAGCATCGCGGTTTTTTCGCTTTCATTTTTAACGTTTCCTAGTGCAGTAAAGCGGAAATGATCAGACCACCCAGCCAACAGCTTTTCACGCCAAAGATTTTGCGCGCAAAATCTTTGGCGTGAAAAGCTGTTGGCTGGTTGGTCTTGGGATTGGAGCGATCCTGCACTAGTTAATCTACCCATTGTGTAAAGTTCTCCTGGCGTAAAACGTTCCGCCCAAATTTCCAATTCTTTTTGGGAGGCTGGACGTGTGAATGTCGGTTGTCCACTGTCGTCACGTTCTACTAATACAATATGTTCTAAAAGCAGTAAATCCAAAAAAAAGGGCGAATGAGTTGTCGCAATAATCTGAGTTTTGCCAGATTCGACTACATTGCGTATTTCTTCTACTATCAAATGAATAGTACGTGGATCTAAACCATTTTCAATTTCTTCAATGACAATCAAGGGGGGTGGTTTGGGATGCCGCAATAATGCGAGAAGAGCAATAATTCGCAAAGTACCGGTGGACAACAACCAACCCGCAATTTGGCATTCGCCTTCAGTCAATTCCAGATACACAGCGCGTTCTAGTTCTGAAATCAAAACCGCTTGTAAATCTTTAGCATACGGCAGTACATATTGTAATGTTTCTAATATCCCATCAAATGCAGATTGGCTTAAATGACGGATACTTGATAAGTATTCCGCAATGTTGGAACCCTCTTTATTAAGCTGTATTTCACCATAAATCCTTTGTTGTTGTATGGGTTTACCCATATTGTCTGGACTTAATGTAATAAATTGCCAAGAAAGATTCTGCCAAAACTGATCATTACTAGTGATAATTTCTAACCACTTTGTCAGCATGACAGGTTTCTTCGCGACATCTGGTAAATGCTGTGGTAATGCGGCCCATGCGGCAGCCAGTGTGTCTGACAAGACTGAAATACCATTTTTAGTGGTTGAGGAGTGCGTATTAAATTCGGGGAAATCAATTAAATTTTTGTCATTACGTTCTATTATCAATTTTTTGCCAAAAAACAGTTTTTCATTCTGAATAAAGAGTTCACTTTCTTTTCCAAGTGTGACAGACATAGTGGAACGAAATGTCGTTGTTCCGATTTGCCGGCGCATTTCAAATGCCATCGGATTCGTCTCAAAGAGAGTACTACCCAATGTTTTTAACTCGTGTCGATTCATCCGATTGCGAACATGTTCAAATCCCCGCCAACGATTCATAGCAACATCCAAACCGTGTTTAATAATGGTTTGATAAGTTTCTAAACCTTCAATAAAGCTACTTTTGCCAGAACCGTTATTGCCGATAAAAACCGTTAAGGGCGTCAGTTCAACTGTGCCACTCTCCCGAATGGCTTTGAAATTGTTGACTTGAAAACTTTTGATGGCTAAATGATTCATGGAATTCGTTTTCCTTCTTAGTTATGTATTGATAATGCCTGAACAAAAACCTTTTGCTTACTGATCATTGAAACACCTTTGTATTATAACATTGAATGAGATGGTTTTCATTCAGTTATCAGTTCCACGCAAAAGTTTTTGCGCGCAAAAACTGGGGCAAAGAAATCAGTTAAAGTGTAATTCGAGAAATCTACCTTTGGGCGCATTTCTAAAAAAAGGGTCATTGATCAATCTGCGTCTCGGCGACTGGAGTGCAAAATTTATTTTGCGTCTCGGCGACTGGAGTGCAAAATTTATTTTGCGTTTCGGCGACTGGAGTGCAAAATTTATTTTGCGTAGGCGAGATTGAAGTGTACTCGGCCAAAGTACTCAACCGAAATTGATAATGACCTTTTTTTGGGAATGCGCCCTCTACCTTTTGCTTGTGCCACGCCAGTGTTGCGGGCTGCTGCTGGGCCGACATTTTGTTGTGTGAGCAGGGTAATGTCAAGTTGACTGTGAAAATTATCAACACACAGTGGCGTTTGGCTACCCTCATCCACAACAATGACTTCAAAATGCGGATAATGCTGACGCGCTAATAAAGCTTGTAAGCACTGTGCTAATTCCTACGGACGATTGTATGTTGGGATAATGATTGAGAAGGATTGTATTTGAGACATATGCGAATACATTTTAATTATAAAATAATCCAATCATTTCGGCTTTGCGCCAGAATGCTTTTGAGACTTTCTCTAAAATAGATTTGAGTGGTCAACAGGAGTTAAACGAAAAATGAGTACTTTTTCAAATCTAAAAACAAATAGAACGCTGATTGCGCTGATTATCATGATTTGCGCTGATTAAAAAAAAATCATCGCTCACTCTGCGGGGCAATCATTTCAGCCATATACAAGGAACCGGTTGCGTAATCTTCCAGCAAATCTTGGACATCTTCAATTTCACTCACTCTTTTCATAACAGTTTGCCCACTGTCATCAAGTTCTACCGCTAAAAGATATTCTGGTTCAAATTGGCTCATAAGCACTGGAGAATGAGTGGCAATAACAACTTGCTTATGAAATTCCTTGGTTGCCGTTTCTATCGCTTTAGCGAGTACCGACAATGCCCAAGGGTGTAAGGATAAATCGGGTTCATCCAATAAAATCAAGCTATTGTCTTGTTCAGAAAACAAGGCTGTGAGTTGAATGAGCATTTGTAATTGACCATCAGAAATACCAGACGCTTGTATTGGTTTGCGTCGATATTTGTCTATAAAACTGGCATAAACACTATTCAGCCCGGTTTGTTCAGTGATCAGTGTCTTAAAAGAAGGAAAACTTTCTTTCATAAAACCCATAATTGTATCATAACGTGTATCAAGTACTTGCTTATCACGAAGATTGACCAGAGATTTTCACAACGTCCATAAAGCCTTGTTTCATAATGACTTTCCGAACCTAATGTGCGTAATTTATAAAAGTTGGCGGATCGTGCATGATAATAACGGATACCACGTAAGAGTTTATCCAAACCGGCAACTTCGTGTGTACCAGCACCCATCAGATTTAAAAAATCAATATATCGAGTTAAGCTAGGTTTTTCTGGCTCGATCCTTTTTCCGCTTGGTTTGATTTCTTGAAAATCTTGAGGCGAAGTAACGGAGCTTGCGATGTTCAATATGGCCTTATCGCTGCCTACTTTTCTGTCAATCAAGACTTTTTCTAGTGTTTTTGAAAATAATTTTTCTCCAACAAAAGTTTCTATCCGGCCAGATGAATATCCAAAGAGAATTTCATAGCGTGTCGCTGGTGTTTCAATAGCAATGGAGATCAGATCGCCATCTTCTGCACCTTCCCAAAGTAAACCAATGCCATGCCCTCTATCAGAAGAAGCAATATCGACTCCCCGAATGCTACAATCTCGCACAAACCACAGTGCCTCTAAGAAAGCAGATTTGCCCGCACCGTTAGGCCCAAATAGTACTGTCAAGCACTCTGTATTAATTGATACATTGGCTAATGAGCGAAAGTTTTTGACGGTTAAGCTCATTAATTTGTCTTGTAACATAATTATTTTTTGCTCCTAAGCTTTCTGAATCTCTTTGGAACGCCATTTAAAGACTTTATGAATGGGTAGTCGAATGTCCATAACATCATCAATGACTTCTATATCATTGATATTAAAATCCTTATAGCGCAAGGGTTGAGAAAAAACGCGAACCACCTCTAAAGAGGGCATTGCCAACCAACACGATTTAACCCCAAGCGCAAAGAAAGCTTCCATTTTATTAAGCAGCTCATTCAGTGTTTGGCTAGGTGACAACACTTCGACTGCCAAGTCAGGAATTTGGGTGACGCGCACTTCATCACTGCCCAGCTTATCATCAGTGGGTGGTGGTTCAAAATAGGCACATATATCGGGTATCAACTCGTCTTTAGCCTTAAGGGCAAATTGACTCAAATTGATTGAGGTGGCATCTAAACTCAATTCAACAAAGGTTGTGAACCTATCATCATTGCCAAATAGCACGGTTAAACTGGTTTGTGTCATGCTATGTTTCTTTGAAGGCATCTTTCTCCTCTCCTCATCAAGAATGCCATCTTCCAAGTCGATTACTTCGTTCATGGGATTCAGTTATTTTCTGCATTCATTATTTATCAATTTGTCAGTATATCAGAATTAAAAAGAAAAATTATTTTTCCATGTCTTCATAGTAAGCTTGATCCGTATTTTCCCGCCACAAGTCGTTTTTTTCGCCCATGATATTTCTAGCGGCCAACAGCCCCATCAGCATTGAATGATCCATATTATTGTAGCGGTGCATCCCATTGCGACCAATCGTTTGGAGATTGTCAAACGGTGTTAAGAAATCTTGGATGATTTGTAGATGTTTTTGGTACTGGGCATCGTAAACGGGATAAGCCTTGGGCTGCCTAATGACATAACCCGCTTCTATTTTGTCTGTGCAGATAAAACCCAGTTGACAGACTTCTTGCATTGCCAAAGCAATCAGTTTTTCGTCTGATTGCGTCCAAATTTCATCGCCTTCATCACAAAAATATTCCATTCCCAAACTGGTTTTATTGGGATCCGCTACCATATCCGCGCTCCAATTTTTAAAGTTCTGAATCCGCCCCACTTTGACAGACGGTTCGTGAATGTAAATCCAGTTGTCAGGAAAAATATCGGCTTTGTCAAGAATTAATCCAACTAGAACAAATGCCCTGTATTTAAGTCCATGAGCGGCTTGCAAGACTTCAAAGGGTGGTGCGGGATCAAGTTGTTTTATTAATTCACTGATTGGTAAAGTGGAAATGAGTTGTTCTACCGGCAATTCAATCGTTTCTGTACCATTATGGGCGATAACGTGCTTGATTCTATGAGCTTCATGTCGTATGCGTTTTGCTCGCGTACCAAGCTGTACTTGGCCTCCCGCTTGCTGAATTTGAGTTTGAAAAGCTTCCCACATCATGCCCGGCCCCAATATCGGATAATGAAATTCATCAATCAGCGTATGCGCGTTCTGTGTACCATTACCCAACGCATTCATTATAACTGATTTAAACGATAATCCTTTGATGCGTTGTGCGGCCCATTCTGCCTGAATTTGATCACATGGAATACCCCACACTTTTTCAGTGTATACTTTAAAAAAAGTGTCATAAAGGCGATGCCCAAAGCGATTGATCACCCAGTGTTCAAATGTGGTTTCTTCATGGCAAGGCCATAATTTGACCAAAAGATAGCTGATCAGTATCCGCGCACTTTCAACAAAACCCAAGTTTTTCAGTGTATTACCCAGCTTGAGTGGATAGTGAAAGTAGTGCTGATTATAGTAAATACGCGATAATCGTTTCACAGTGCCAAACGCGGGGCCTAGCATATCGTGCCACAACTTATTGATTTCTTGATTTTTGGTATAAAAACGATGGCCCCCAATATCAAAGCGGTAGCCCTTGTAAATTTCTGTACGAGAAATTCCGCCAACGTGCTGACATTGCTCTAGCACGATGGGCTTTTTATTGTATTTGAGTAATTCGTGTGCGGCCGTTAGTCCAGCCGGGCCGGCACCAATGATTAAAAACGATTTTTGCATATAAAAACGATTGTAGTTCACTGTTCAAGAATATGGTAGTCTCTCCAAACCAATGGATGTGTTCAAACAATGGGAATTGGGTAATTGAGAATTTTGAATTGGGATATTAGCCACGGAATGACACAGAAAGCACGGAATATTGAAGTGTTTTTCCGTGTTTTTCCGTGGCAAAATTTATTGGCCAATTCGTTGTACTATATCGTTTCTATAAAAAAAATTGTATTGGGATATCTAAAAGTATTTCAGACTATGCTAATATATCTAGGTTAGATGTCTTAAAAATTGTGGAGGAATCGCATGACTGATGTCGTTGCAACCAACCAGACTATTTTAGTCGTGGGCGGGGGAATTAGCGGGATGACCGCTGCGTTGGAGGCCGCTGAATGTGGCAAGGATGTGATTTTAATTGAAAAAAATCCGTCTCTTGGGGGGCGTGTGTCTCAATTGTATAAATATTTTCCTAAAATGTGCTACCCCACTTGTGGCATGGAAATTAATTTGCGTCGCATTAAGGCGAATAAAAGAGTGCGCGTTATGACGCTGGCCGAAGTCACCAGTGTGACGGGCGATACCGGTAATTATAGTGTGGATATTAAGCACGCGCCGCGTTATGTTAATGACAATTGTACCGCTTGTGGGGCCTGTACTGCGGCCGTCGAAACGGAATTTGATGATGAATATCATTACGGCTTGAAAAAACGTAAGGGAGCTTATTTACCCTTTTTTATGGCCTATCCACAACGTTATATCATCGATCCGCGTCTCATCGGCACGGCCGATGTGGATAAGGCGAAAGCCGCTTGTCAATATGAAGCCATTGATATGGATATGGCTGAGGAAAACCTGACGCTTAATGTGGGTGCTATCATTTGGGCTACGGGCTGGAAGCCTTATGATGCGAACAAAATTCAGCCCTACGCTTATGATCGGATTCCCAATGTCATTACCAGCGTTGAATTTGAACGTCTGTTGGATCCCATGGGGCCGACGGGGGGTAAAATCTTGCGCCCGTCTGATGGCAAAGAGGCTAAAGATATTGCCTTTATCCAATGCGCAGGTTCGCGTGATCACAATTACTTGAAACACTGTTCTCGGATTTGCTGCACGGCTTCGTTGAAACAAACTACTTATGTGCGTGAACAATACGGCGATGATGGCAAGTCTACTATTTATTATATAGACATTCGTGCCATTGACCGTTTTGAGGATCTGTACCATAAAGCTAAGGCCGATAGTACGGTCAATTTCATCAAATCCAAGGTGGCCAATGTTACCTTAGACAAAGCCACGGGTAATCCGATTTTGAATGGTGTGGATACGGAGGGCTATAACCGTTATAGCACGCCGCATGAATTAGTGGTTTTGGCGATTGGGATGGAGCCGAGTGTGGATTTCAATCAGTTGGGCGTGAAAATGGCCGTCAATGAACATGGGTTTATTGAAAATGATCCCAGTAATGGGGGCATGTTTGGTGCCGGTGTCGCGACTGATGCTTTGGATGTGAACCGTGCTGTGCAAAGTGCAACGGCCAGTGCATTACGGGCTATTCAAGTCGTTAATCAAGTTGCCACAACGGAGGGAGGTTAAACAAAATGGCAGATAAAAAATTAGGGGCTTATATTTGCAAAGGCTGTGGCATCGGTGAACGCCTCGATATCGCTCAATTGGAAAAGGTGGCGAAACGCGAGGGTAAAGTCGGTTTTGCTAAACAACACGATTTTCTGTGCAACAGTGACGGCGTGAAGATGATTCAGGCTGATATTGATGCGGGTGAAGTCAATCACGTCGTCATTGCGGCCTGTTCCAGACGGGCTAAAACGGATGCCTTTAACTTTGATGACATTGCGCTGTCTCGTGCTAATTTGCGTGAAGGCGTGATTTGGGTGCGGCCTGACAATGATGACGCGCAAGAAACGACGCAAGAAATGGCCGATGACTATATCCGTATGGCTTGCGCCGAAGTCAAATTTATGAATGTGCCGGCCGAAAGCGCAGAACAGGGGCGAACAGCTCATGTACTTGTCGTTGGTGGGGGCTTTACAGGTTTAACTGCTGCACTTGAAGTCGCTAAAGCGGGTTATTCGGCTACGATTGTCGAAAAATCGTCTGCATTAGGGGGTATGGCTGCACAATTGTATAAACGTATTCCTAATCGTGCCCCGTTTGTCTCACCACAAGATAGTGGTATTGCGGATCTGATTAAGCAAGTCGAAGGCAATGATAAAATCACGACGCATCTCAATGCTTTAGTGAGTCAAACCAGTGGTGCCCCTGGGCGCTTTAGTGCTGAGATTACCACTGAGGGGGGTGCCAATGTTACTGAAAACTTTGGCTCAATCATTCAAGCCAGTGGTTTTAAACCTTACGATGCGACGAAATTACCCGAATTGGCCTACGGCAAAACGCCCGATGTGGTAGATCAACTTGGCTTAGAAGCGTTAGCCAAGCAAGCCAATGGCGGTGCGATCAAACGGCCTTCGGATGGTAAAGAAGTCAAAAGCGTGGTGTTTATTCAATGCGCTGGACAACGCAGTGAAAAAGAAGGCCATTTGTCCTATTGTTCAGGCCATTGCTGCATGACGAGCGTCAAACAAGCGATGTATTTTAAAGACGCTAATGCTGATGTCGATGCTATGGTACTGTACACAGAAATGCGTATGCCAGGTGCTGGCGGTGAGGATTTTTATCGCAATGGTCAAGATAAAGGGATCACCTTCACCAAAGGTGTTGCCAGCGAAGTCGTGTCTAATGGCGGTAATTTAAGCGTTAAAATTAAAGACCTTATTTTAAATGATGAAATAATTTTTGAAACGGATTTAGTCGTTTTAGCAACGGGTATGGTGCCCAATTCTGGTGTTGATATTGAAGTCGCTGTAGACGAAAATGCAGAAGCTGTCGCAGCGCTTCAAAAACAATCCGTTTTAAATTTGGATTATCGCCAAGGCCGCGACATGCCACAATTGGTACACGGCTTCACCGATTCGCATTTTATCTGTTTCCCTTATGAGACGCGCCGCACCGGTATTTATTCTGCAGGGCCAGTGCGTCGCCCAATGGATATGGGGCAATCAACAGAAGACGCGACAGGTGCCGCCTTGAAAGCCATTCAGGCCATTGAAAATGCCGCACTTGGACGCGCCGCCCATCCCCGTTCAGGGGATTTAAGTTTTCCGCGTTTTCGCAAAGAAGGCTGTACTCAATGTAAACGCTGCACCGTCGAATGCCCCTTTGGCGCGATTAACGAAGATGAACAAGGTTATCCGCTATTTAATGAATCCCGTTGTCGGCGCTGTGGCACCTGTATGGGGGCCTGTCCAGTGCGCGTGATTTCCTTTGATAATTACTCAGTGGATACTGTTGGACAAGCCCTTAAAGCGGTTGATGTTCCTGATGAATTTGATGAGAAACCGCGCATTTTGCTACTGGCTTGCGAAAACGACGCTTATCCTGCGCTAGATATGGCAGGCATGAACCGGCTTGAATACAGCGCGTATGTGCGTATTGTGCCAGTGCGTTGCCTTGGCTCCGTCAACACCATTTGGATCACCGATGCCTTGAATAATGGCTATGACGGTATCATTCTGATGGGCTGTCAAAAAGGCGAGAATTATCAGTGCCATTTTGTGAAAGGCTCGGAAATGGCACACGAACGCATGTCCAAAATTGATGACACGTTGAAACAAATGCAACTGGAACCGGAACGGGTACAGACTCACGAAATAGCCATTACCGACATTCAAAGAGTGCCTCAAATCATTAATGACATGGCAGCCACCATCGAAAAAATTGGCATGAGTCCATTCAAGTTTTAATCTGAGGTTGGAATGGGGCAACCACAAGGGATTGCCCCTACAATAATTCGCCTGTAGGGGCAATCCCTTGTGGTTGCCCTTTGTCTATTAGAAATCAGGAGCTTCCAATGAGTGATAATACAATGACGCTGAGGTATCGCAATAGCTTTCTGCGTGAAGTCGAAGAGAATGTGGAGGCAGGGCAATGGGTTCGCATGTGTATGCAATGTGGCGTATGCAGCGGTTCCTGTCCACTTGGGCCCCATTGGGATCATCCCCCACAAGAAATCTTTATGATGATCCGTGCCAACAAGCGTGAAGAAGTACTGGGTTCAAGTTCTATGTGGATGTGTACATCTTGTTATAACTGCATCGCACGTTGCCCACGCGAATTACCGATTACCCATATCATGCACGGATTGGCGCACTATGCCAGTAAACTTGGGCTGGTTCCCAAGAACCAACAAACTCAAAAATTTGCCCAAAAATTTTGGGATAACCTGTATAAAAC
>Ga0180298_1000052_pt1 | contig 21843 bp, 17 predicted proteins | sample GuaBasSediGuay13_FD_121800 | JGI IMG/M metagenome (GOLD analysis project Ga0180298, IMG submission 121800) | Subseafloor sediment microbial communities from Guaymas Basin, Gulf of California, Mexico - Guay13, Core 4488-10 , 4-6 cm | ecosystem: Environmental > Aquatic > Marine > Hydrothermal...
AATGGTGAAAGTTTTCAAACCTTATTTAACCGCTGTCAAGATTTTTGGAATGACATACTCACAAAACCCTATCAAACCATTATTATTGTCACACATTTAGGCGTCATTCGCGCCTTACTGGCGCATATCTTAGAAATACCACTGAAAAAATCATTGTGCATCCAAAACGATTATGGCGCAATTAACAAATTCAAATACCACACTCATGAGAATCAAACTTGGATAACAATAGATTATTTGAATCGTTAGATTAAGCTTAAGGTGGGCAACCAAAAAACGTTACCCACCCTACATTTATTATCCTTGTCATCAAAATGTCATATTCGTTTAATGAATTAAGCTTAAGGTGGGCAATCAAAAGACGTTACCCACCCTACATTTATTATCCTTGTCATCAAAATGTCATATTCGCTTAATGTCTTTGTCATTATTATTTTGGATAATGCAAGATTGTTAAAATATTCATTTGGAGAAATTATGAAAAAAATAGGCGGGTACATCATCTTAGCCTTACTAACGGCTCCCAGTTTAGTGCTGGCAAGTGGGCGCGATGTCATAAACATTGTAGGCTCATCTACCGTTTATCCCTTTGCAACAGTGGTAGCTGAACGATTTGGTAAAGCATCCAAATTTAAAACGCCCAAAATTGAGTCCACAGGTACGGGCGGTGGTATTAAGTTATTTTGTACCGGTGTCGATATTAACACACCAGACATCACTAATGCCTCGCGCCGTATGAAGAAATCGGAATTTAACCGATGTCAGAAAAATGGGGTAAAAGAAATTGTCGAAGTCTTAGTCGGTTATGATGGAATTGTGTTAGCGAACACCACTTCAAAACAGCAAATGCCGCTCTCTCTTAGGGATATTTTTCTCGCCTTGGCGAAATCCGTACCGGCACCCAATGGCAGCCAAACCTTGGTTGAGAATCCTTACAAAACTTGGCGAGATGTCAACCCAAAATTGCCCCCCAACGAAATTGAAGTACTAGGCCCACCACCCACATCAGGTACACGGGATGCCTTTGCCGAATTAGCGTTAGAAGGCGGATGCAAAACGTTTCCCTTCCTTAAAGCGTTAAGGAAAACTGACAAATCTCGCTATAAAGCGATATGTCACGCAGTGCGTGAAGACGGAGCCTATATTGAAGCCGGTGAAAACGACAATTTGATAGTCCAGAAATTAGTGGCTAATCCAAAAGCGGTGGGCGTGTTTGGATTTAGTTTTTTAGATCAAAACAGCGATATCATTCAAGGCTCCCTTATTAATGGGGCCGAGCCAGAGTTTGACAGTATTGCAGACGGGGATTATCCGATTTCTCGTCCACTCTATTTTTACGTAAAGAAAGCCCATGTAGGCGTTGTTCCGGGTATTGCTCAATACATTGCCGCTTTCACCAGTGAAAACGCTTATGGTGAAGACGGTTATTTAACTGACAAAGGTTTAATTCCTTTGGATGATGCGAAACGCATTGCTGTGCGTAAAAGTGCCAACAATTTACAGGTTCTCGCTTTATAATCAGTTATCAGTATTTTCAGGTTCCATAGCTTTCGCTATTGAACCAGAAGAGTTTGGATTTCGGAGTCCAAGATTTATCTTGGGCTTGTGCCAAACTCAAGTTTGGACTCCAATAACTGACATCCTAAAATTCTTCTCTATTTTTGAGACTAGCATTGGCTTCATTGAATAACCAATTCAACATATTAAATACTTCTTGTAATTCTCTTGTAGCTGATACCTGATCTGGATCTTGAGTAAATAATTGATCCTCTAATTTACCAAATTCCCAAATTTTTCCGGTAGTAACAACACCATAACATATTCTGGCACCTTGAATAGAAGCGGCAACCATTTCAGCCAAAGCCTGTGCCCACCCTTCATCAAATTTTTCTTTCTTGGCTTCCATGACGCAAAGTGGTGGTATAGACATACCACCGTACTTTGTTTTAGGTGCGATTAAATAATCAGGTTCACCTACGAGATCATTTTCTTTATCTACATTGAATGGAATACGCGACCAAACCCGAAGCAACTCGTACTTTTCCACGATCAAATCTAATATAGGGGCAATAATATGTTCACAAATAGCATACTCATTTATAAAATATGTACTATCTGCTAACTTAAGTTGAAGACGTGAAAAATGGGATTCTGATATTTGAATTTCTATTTGATCTATGAAAGGCTTATTTTTTACCTCAATATCAAATTTCTCAGCCACCTTTTCAACTGATTCAAACTGACTGTATGGCATCATTATTCTCCTTTCAATAAAATACGATTTAACCCTATCAGATTATTAGCTCAATTACCAAGCACTTATCAAGTATCCTTACCACCTATCAGTTTTATCTAACTCATTGTATGTAGAGACGCGATGCTTCGCGTCTCTAGTTTATTGCTATGCTTCGCGTCTTTGTTGTAGAGACGCGATGCTTCGCGTCTCTAGTTTATTGCTATGCTTCGCGTCTCTGTTGTAGAGACGCGATGCTTCGCGTCTCTAGTTTATTGCTATTGCTTACGTATCTATATTGTATAAAAATATTTTTTATATATCTAATTTGTTTTAACGCGAAGCAGATTTGCGAAGCAGAGACGCGAAGCAGAGAGCATAGACGCGAAGATGAGACGCGAAGATGAGACGCGAAGATGAGACGCGAAGATGAGACGCGAAGATGAGACGCGAAGCATCGCGTCTCTACAGGCATGATAGAAAACTGATAGGTGGTAAGTCAAGTATCTAAATTTTTGGAATAAGCTATACTCATTTTGTAAAATAGCCAATTCAAAATATCAAACACCTTTTGTAGATCATCTGCAGCTGATATTTGAATAGGATGTTTAGTGAAAGTGCCCTCTTTTAAGTTACCAAATTCCCATGCTTTTCCTGTAGTAACAATACTATAACAAACGTCAGCACCTTGCAAAGATGAGGCAACCATTTCAGCTAATGCTTGCGCCCAACCCTCATCAAATTTTTCTTGTTTAGCTTCTATAATACAGATAGCGGGTCTTTCCATATCACCGTACTTTGTCCTTGGTGCTATTAAATAGTCAGGTTCACCTAATAAACCCTTTTCAACATCCACATTATAGGAAACATGTGACCAAATATCTAAATTATCATAACCTGCGGCGACTATATCTAGGATAGGTCTAATAATTGTTTCACAAATAGTAAATTCATTTATAAAATTTAGGCTTGTACCTAACCTCTTTTCAAGATCGGAAAAATAGATTTCTGACACTTTTATCTCTTTCTGCTCTATGAAAGCATTATCGACTACCTCAATATTAAATTTCCTAGCGACTTCTGATACTGATTTAAAATTACCGTATGACATTGAATCTCCTTAAAAAAATAACTCAGTTCCTCTAAAAATGAAGCTTTTGGGTATGACTCGTCTTTTGAGGCATTTCAACAAGTCGTTATGCTCTAAATCAATAGGAAAGAGTGACTTATATCTGTTATCGAACTCAATAATTTACCCTCTAAGATATTTGAGAACATATTAAATTTGAGGAGTACAGTTGGGCGAACACGATCGGGCTGCCCCTACGGGCATAATGTAGGGGCGAACCGACGTGTTCGCCCTCCCCAAAATCCGTTATAACGAGCTTTTCCCTAAGGACTACCAAATTCTTTTGCTATGTAACCGATGTTTCCAATAATCTCTGTTACGTTGCTTATATGACAATTACCGCTGTGGATAAGCAGTTGGTCGCCTTCCAATAAAAGAAATTCCCACACTTCACCGTCTGTAATGATACCGTATACTTTATCCTGTTCAAACTTTTTCCCGGTGGCATACATTTCAGCAATACATTGTCCAAGTCCGTCAGAAAGTTTGTTTGGTTTGACCTCTACCACTGATATGATCGGAGGAGAAAAATCTAAAACGTCAAGAGTTAATGCGCCGTCCCAAGCACCATTCAATTGATGTGGCAAATCAGGTGTGTCTTCTTTGGCTAAGTCTACTGGTTGTTCAAAAAATAACCCTAGATTATATGCAACACTAGCCTCTACCAATATTGGTGATACCAAAAGACCCTGCCTTGTTGCTTCGTTGGTATTAGCTATTCTGGTTCGTGTCGCCAAGCTATCAATCCTATCTTGAAACTCTGGATACGTGTCCTCATTCCCTTTCCTAATGTTAAAGAGGTTACTTAATTTAATCGTTATGTTGAAAATCTTTGCCAGTTGAGTTTTACCATAATCTTTGTATTCGCTGTATGACATGATAATCTGCTCCTAAAAAGTGAGACAAAGTGGGAAATTTTAGGTCATTCGCTCTCTGTTGATAATACTGAAGATATGAATAATTGCCATTAAATCTTCTATCAGTTCTTGTTGAAGACTTAATGTGAAGACGTGAAAAATGGGATTCTGATATTTGAATTTCTATTTGATCTATGAAAGGCTTATTTTTCACCTCAATATCAAATTTCTCAGCAACCTTTTCAACTGATTCAAACTGACTGTATGGCATCATTATTCTCCTTTCATATAAAATGCTATTTAACCCTATCAGATTATTAGCTCAATTACCAAGCACTTATCAAGTATCTAAATTTTTGAGTTTCCCTATTTTTTGATGACATCTTTAATACGGATGCTGAAGAAAACGATACAGGCTATCTCGTTGGTTTCAAAGTGAACAAAGCGAAAAAACCGGGTTCTTGGAATTTTCGTTATAATTATCGAGAGATTGAAGCGGATGCCGTTTTAGGAACATTTTCTGATTCTGATTTTATCGGTGGAGGAACAGATGGGAAAGGCCACGAATTAAACTTCGGTTATCAGATTGGCAAAGGTTCGAAATTAGCAGCCAGCTATTTTTATAAATGAAGTGGGTTTAAATGATGGAAAAGATTATGATCGCGTCCAAGTTGATCTCAAGTTTAAATTCTAAGTCAGTCAATTAACCATTAACCATTAACCATTGCTATATCAAGCACGAGTCGGTTTTCGTTCGTTTGCGAAACTTACGAGGAGAAGCTATGCGAGATAACGAATTATGCGTTTCCATTAGCCCTTATGTCATATAACTCGTCGTATTCTTCTTGGCATTGCTTGAGTTCATCCCTGAGCCTTACAGTTTCATCTGGTGAAAAACATCTGACTTTTGCAAAGTCCTCATGCCTTCTTACACCATACTTCTTTATCGGGTATAAGTTATGTGCCGGATCGAACCAAACAACATGAAACGTATTGTTCCATATGAAACCATGGATCCTTCCATAAGCTTTTGCCACCCTAACTTCAAAAGCCCTTTTTGACGTAAGATAAATTGCTTCAGAATCTGAAGATTCCCTATCTCTGCTTTGAACGAATAGATTGTCGCTTATTTTCTTGATAACACTATCTGGAAAACCATTTTTCGTACCACCCTCATTAAAAATTGATTTTGGTATTAAGCTTGGGTGAGTCTGCTCTACTATGTCTTTTTCTTTACAACGCTTTATCTCAGAAAGACAATCGAAAAATTTCTGATAATATTCAACCTTCAACCCATGAAAGAAAAATTCCTCGCTATCCCAGTCGAGATATTCAAATGAAACGCGCAAGCACTCATTAGCTACTGCTCTCGCATCTTCTGAAGCTATTTTCTCAAATCTATTTTTAGCCATGAGTTCTTAATTTAGATGAAAAAAATTCTTTAAGAGAACCTTTTGTTATTAGTGCGTTACTGCCAGCTGACTCATCAAGATCACCCCTAGCTTCAATCCAAGGTTTATCCCTATGAGTCATAGTGCTTAGGGCAGCCCCATCATAACGCCCATAGGCACTAACGATATCTCTCAAAAACTCATAATTTGCGTTATCTGGCTCATCAACATCCGCGTCAATTTGCCGCCATTGGTAATCTTGGTATTTTGTGTATAGATCATAAACAACTGGACCATGCTGCCATGCCTGAAAATCATCTGGAAATAATTCATTGCCTTCCGCCAGAGCATAGCCTTGAGCATAATAGCAGAGTTTTTGTAACTTCATTGAGGAAGGACTTTCATCAAACAAATCTCTATGGATGGAGATTATTGATCGTTGAATTTTATCTAACTTTGGTGAGAGCATTTTAGTAACCTCTTGATATAACAAAGAAACTGACATGACTTTCTGCATTAAAATTCGACTCATGTTACGTCATTTTCTATTGAGGAATATTTCGATAAAACCACGCCTGAGCATCCAACGAATTACATAGTCAGTCTCATTTTTTTATGATTCTTGGTTCGTAGGGTTGCTTTGAGTTGATCAAGATATCGTTGCTCTTGGTTCAATTCACGAAGAGCTTTCACTTGTTCTTCATCACGACCCATAGCACGAAAAATGGATTCTAACTTTATAGGGAATGAACTCCCATTTGGATCAGTCCATTCTTGGCAATAATCATGAGTAAACTCTTTAATTTGGAATCTACCCATTGTGCCATACTCGGCATAAACTTCATCAAGTATCCGCATTTCGGCTTTGCTCAACTCATCAAAGTCCTCGACATCTCTTGATAGGGACACTTCATAATTATCTTCATCTCTAATAAAATCGTGCCAAGGGCTAACTTCATTTGGAGAAGGCTGGGACTTTATTAGCTCGTAAGTTTGAGAAAGCACGGGGCCGTGGGGCATGGAAACAAAATGATCGCCACTAATAGGCTCACCCCACTTTGAAACCGCTTTTCGCTCTGCTAAATAAAGCAGTTTAATGAGTTTGATAAAAGCCATGCGACGACAGCCCCTTTTCTTTAAAAGGTATGCCGCCATTTGGGTGACAACTGGCTCTGAGAACATTATAGCCTCCGCTTAACACATTCCTGTTATATATAATTATAGCCTATACTTCAGTATATTGACCTTAATTGCTAGACACACTTATTTCCGCCTTTTTCCTCACCTTTTTTATTGTAGCATAACGCTGCAAATCAGCAGCCGACGATAGAATTATCAGATCGTTTTTTGCCGTTTGCGCTAAAGATTGTAACAAAGTTATACTAACGCAAAATAAATTTGTAACAAAAAATGAAATTTGTACTTCATTCAATCGGGAAACGCTATAGTTAGGCTTTGATTTGACTTAAAATTTAAAAAAAAGAGCGATCCCTCTCAACATCCGGGTAGCACCGAAAAATGGTGCTTACGTCCAATGCTAACACACCCTACCTAGCTTTTCCTACAGAAAGAAATTAAGTCTCCCACAGTTTCAAAACAGGGTGGGTATATGAAATTAAATTATTTTTTTCAACGATTAATTTAAAAACAATTTTCTCTAGTGATTGTAATAAAAACTCTTCTAAAATAAGAAGAACCATTGGTGGCATATTGGAATGAGTAAAATGAAACTCTGTTTCTTTATTGTGAACAATTGAACACCTAAATTGATAAATAAGTTTACTATAAAACCCCACAAATTCTTGTGAAGAGATGTTATTACAGGTTTGAATCATTCCTAACTGAGTAAACAAGGTATTGATATCAGCATGGTTAGTTGTATGATGATTTATAAAGCTATTCCATTCTGAAACGATTTTGTTTTTAAATTTATTCGTGGTATCGTAATTGACTTCATCAAAAACTTTCCTGATAAAACGTTTAAGAGAATCTAATTCATCTTTATTCACCTTAGAATACAGATTCCTAAAATCCCTTATAGAAAACATTTTTCCACCGGTTTTTTGCTCTAATTCGCAAATAGGGTATTTATACATAAAGTTTTCAATGATGTGATACATTCTGAGGAATTTATCCAATATGTCTTTCTGTTGATCATTATACTCACTTAAAATATCAATGACTTCGTTAAATTGCTGATATTCTTTATCCACATTCCAATTAAGGTTGGGAGGCAACTCAGGAAGATTAGTATATGGATGGGGAACATGAATTTTCTCCCCTAACGAAACCTTTTTTAGTTTTATAAACGATCTGACCTTATTCAGTTCGGTACTATTTTCAGGTTTAATCAAAATATATTGATTATGTTCAAAATCACTATCTGGCTTTATTTTAGCTAACAAATGATAAAGTAAATCAATACTCTCGGCTGAAAATTCAGTGGTGATCATATCCATAAAGATATTAAAGTCACTTGTAGAAATAAGTAATATAGAATCTTGAATATGACTCCCAATATCTAAAAAAAAGTGGGTATGGGGAATTTCTTTGTCATTGAATACAAGTTGAAAATCATCAGGTTCAATATTTTCCTCAACGTCATTATCAATACCAGTTAGTTCAAGGATTTTATTGACAATGACAGCAATACTTTTAATTTGTTTAACAGGTAATACGGGATAATCAGAAAACTGGCTTGCAAAATGGTCAATTTCTTCAACAAATTGACTTTCTATACTTGGCCTCTTGTTCTCATCTTTCAAATACCTATTCATTTCTAGCACATCATTTATTTTGCTAATCAAACGTTCAAATTGTGCTTTATCAGTTTCATTGCCAATGTTTGCAAGATAAGATTCCACAATCCTATCCTTTAGCATACGTTCTAAAAAACCGATTAAATTGTCGTATAATACATCTAATTTACGCATGACTTATCCTTCTTTCATTTGCAATTTTAAAAGTGTTTATGCCAATTAATAGAAGTATAATCATCACTATCGATATTCATCAAAAAATCTTTGAACCCCAAAAAAACAGCCTTTCGATACACGCTTCCAATGTTCCTCTTGCTTGCATCAAGAGACTTCATTTCTTGGTTATACTCTTGCAAATTCAACACATTTTGGGTTGTTCTAAGCTTATCAATCACTTTTGCAAATAACACATTTATCGATATCTGTTTTTGCTTTCTATAAAAGCCTAAAGCGCCAAAAATGCCGATCAAGGTAGATTCTTTGCCCAACCAAATGTCGTTATTCTCTTTAGCAACTTCTTCATCTAAATCAAGGAGAAAAGTGATAAGAACTTCAAAAAAATTGTAGTCAAAAAATTCCACTAACTTTTCAGTGTCATATTGAGCTTCCTGTAATTGTTCTACTAACTGAATGTTTGTAGCAACCGGCTTGGCTTCTATGAAAGACAGTATTGCTGAAATGACATGAGAAAAATGAAATTGACCCGATTTTCTCTCCTTACTATATACTAAGGGAGTTTTCTCTTTCTCTCGAAAGATAATTAGCTGCTTTTTCGATGCCTGCACAGATTTCTGCAAATGGGGGATTAAGTTTAAAAATAACAATTCTAATTGATGAGCGGGTTTGACTTGTTTATGTCCGGCGTTAAGGGTAAGCATTTTATTAACCTGTTCTTTGACAGACAAATTTGTCCAGACTTCAAACCATTGCTCATTTTTTTCAAATATATCAAACTGTCCATGCTCCTTATGAAAACTAACAATAGTATATAACAAATTTGATGAAGAATTTATCTGGTAGAGATATTTAGAGTATTTTTTTGATAAAGACAGTCTGCTTTCATTATAAAGCTCTTCTCCTTTTTTTAGGTATTCTTGAAATAATGCGACAGTATCCCATATCATTTTCAAACGATAGGTTCTTTGTAGACCATCAAGAATCTTAAATTCCGGTATTTGCAGACAATGGTTGCTATTATTTTGTATTTGTTCAACCACTAATACAATAGGTGGAATATGCCCTCTGCTTAAAACCGTGTCAATTAAACGGTCTAGATAACGATTTTTTTCTATGCTTCTTTGCATTTCATATTCATCGTAATCTTCCGGCAAATGTGAAAGATACTCTTCAAGCGTTGTCTTGCATAAATAGCATGTACTACTCTTTTCCTGTTTTTCAGATAGTATGTGTAAATCCATTTCTTTTTTCCTATGTATGATAATATTTCATATACACTACGAATTTCTTTTGATACTCCATAATATACTCAATTGTGAATTTTCATAAGGATAATAAGCAAACGTCACTTTTTTTAAATTTAACAGCCAACAGCCAACAACCAACAACCAACAGCCAACAGCCAACAGCTAAAGCCAACAGCTAAAGCCAACAGGCAACAGCCAACAACAGCCAACAACAGCCAACAGCTAAAGCAGTTGTCGCAACGCGAAAGTCAGGTGGTGGTGACTAACCAAATAGTTCTCTAGCATTTTATCCTCGTTCTTAAAATAGAGCTAAAGAGCGATACCAAATAATTTCCAATAAGTCAAATATTTTTCACTTTTTATAATTGGCCTAATTAATCCACATCACTTTAGGTGTTTAACAAGTGATAAAATCTATTAACCAATTGTTTTATAAAGATTAATATAAATTTTTACCCCCAATCAGTTTGTTATAAGACTCTAAATAAAGATTGCATCTTAAACTTAATGCTACTTGATGAGCAAGTTTTTTATAAGAAAAGGGCGCATTTCTAAAAAAAGGATCATTATCAATCACTAGGCATTGTTTCTCAAGATAAATCTTGAAGGCCCGATTTTAGTGAAAAATTTATTTGACGTAGGCAATTGGAGTGCAAAATTTATTTTGCATGTTATTTTGCAACAAAATTTGATTTAAATCCTGTCATCAAACTGTCATATTGGCTTAATCTATTTGTCATTATTATCTGAGATAATGATGATTTTTAATGTCAGGTGATATACTCCCCTTTGCTAATAACTGATAACTCTTCACTCATAAATGAATGTCGAAACACTTTTAGTCACGCTCGTTGCACTTGCCTTATTCAGTTATGTTTTTGGTAAACAACGTGCCTTATCAATTGCAAAACATAATCGTCATAGTCTGCAACTGGCAACCCAAGATTTAATTGATAGTGTTTTTGTTGCCCACCATTTAAAATTAAAATGTATTTAGCTTCGCTGACCTTCGGTTCACGCAAAAGTTTTTGCGCGCAAAAACTGTATTTAGCGAAGCTAAATGTGAAATGGTGGATAACGTGGTTGCCCACCATTTAAAAATATTATTAAAATCAAATAATTAAAGACTTGTGTATAACGTCTGTGGCACTCTGTGGTACTCTGTGTTCGCCGTAAAGAAAAAAAAGCATCGGGCCAAACTGATAGGTGGTAAGCCTTGAAACCGCAAATTATTTTCTACCTGCTCAATTTCTTGACGTACCACATTACCATGAGCCTTATAACGGACACTCCAAACTATTTCACCTTGAGTGTCCGTCATTTCTTGTGGCGTGCCTAAATGATCTAAATGGTAATAATAAACTTCACCATCTTGAACAAGAGCTAATGGTTTAAATGAATCTGGTTCATAAATGTCTGTTTTATGGATATTGTTGCGGGTTTCTACGAGCAAAACGTCGCCATTCCACAAAAACGTAGTTTCTCCAAACGCATCTTGTTTGCTAATGCGACGGCCTAAAGCATCATATTTATAAGTGATAACTTGGCCTTGATTGATGACTTGGATTAGTTGGTTTTCGGTGTTGTAGTTTGTCCATTGAGTTGAATCCGATTGTAAAGTACCGTGTCATGGCGCTAGGAAAGGATTTGTTTATCTGGTAATATTGTGCGAATACGATTTCCTAAGACATCGTATTCATGTTGTATAATAGCGTCGTTTTGAGGTTCTCGAATTAAATTGCCAAGGGCATCGTATTCAAACTTGAGCGTGCGATCTTCATTGCTGGCTTCTGTAAGATGGCTAAGAGTGCGTGGATAAATAACCGGTGTTTCATAAATTCAACACCGGCTACCAGCTAACATTACAAACCAAAATGAAGATTAAATTTTGCTATAACAGCAGAAACCCACTCATCTAGATCAATATCATCATCATCCACTTCAACAGGTAAAAGTTGAGTAAACATTTGTACGCTTGAAATGACTAACCATATTGCGAACATACCAGCATCGTAGTCCATTGAACTCAGTTCAGGATATTCCTTCATTACACTTTCTTTTAACGTTTCATTTTCAATGATTGTTTCAAAAATATCAGATACAAAGATATTTCCATTTTTCAACGCTATACCCTGACGCCAGACTTTTCCTGTATCATCATCATGTGAGCTAGACCAAACTAATTTACTGACTAATTCAAACGTCTCTTCAGAAGTAGAACCATGAAGCAAAAGACCAGCCCGCAACTTTTGAGTTGCCAAGCTTAGTTTCTTGTTATTGATTAACTTTGTTGAGAGATCATCAAGTATTTTATTAAGTACTTGTTTTCCGCTACCTTTTCTCTTTTTGCACATATCTTTTTAAACTTTTTTGTTAAATTTTTCGGTAGTCATGCAATGTGGATGATATGATAGAACGCTGATAACGCATGATTATACTTAGCATTGTCATAAGGTCGCGATTACTAATAGCCAACTAAAGCCAACAGCCAAAGCAGCCAACAGCTAAAGCAGTTGTCTAAAAGCTCAAGTCACCTAAAGGTGACTAAATACCAAAAAGCATTTTATTTTTATGGAAACTTTGGGATTTTTCGAGTGGGCAAAAGCGCAAATTATAACGGTGAACAGTATATCATGATCGGCGCTGTTTTTTCTTTTTAATCAGTATTAATCATGATCATCAGTTCAATCAGCGTTCTATCTAATCTATAATGACATCACCCACTTGAACCTGGAATGTTGAAAAAAAGTGTCAGCCCAAACTGATAGGTGCTAAGATTCTCGCTTATCAGCTTTTAGGCTAACGAGTGTTTTCATCACATCGGCTACGACAACTTCAAACTGTTGAAATGGTTCGGATATATCATCTCCAACCTTCAGAGCCTTTTCAAAATCCATTGTAACTTGGTACAACGAACTGATACCCAAGTTGCCACTGAGCCCTTTTAAGTTATGAAGCAAATATTTAGCCTTTTCGATATCGCCCTTTTCTAAAAGACTTTTCATCCTTTCAACTATGTCTTGATAATCAGTGTAAAATTTTTGTAATAATCTGTACAATGGGCGTTCGCCAAGCATTTTTATGTTTTCGGCTAAGTCAAAACCCGGCAATTTGTCTGGAAGCACTCTTTCAGTTAACGGTGAGTCTGTTTCAAAGGTAGGTGAGATAACCGCGCATTCCTGAATAACCGTATTTGGTGTTGTCCATTTTTCTAAGAGTTCAAATAATTGCGCCTTCTTGAAGGGTTTAGTTATATAGTCATTCATGCCCGCTGCAAGGCATTTTTCCCGAACATCACTCATTGCATGGGCTGTCATGGCTATCACCGGTAATTCATGATATTGGGGATTTTTCCTAATGAATTGGGTGGCTTCATAACCATCCATTTCTGGCATTTGTATATCCATGAGTACGGCATCAAAATCAGTCTCAGCAACCATTGCCACTGCTTTTTTGCCATTATCCGCAATCTCGACGACTAAACCTTGCCCTTCCATTATTTTTTGTGCCACGAGTTGATTCATGGGATTATCCTCAACCAGTAAAATCCGCTTTCCCTTGAGACTCTTTGCCGTCGTTTTGTTTTCAGTCTGTAGCACACTGTTTGACGCTTCAAGTTGTTGTTCAAATACGACGGTAAAATGAAAGGTACTGCCTTTGCCCAGTTGGGAGTCTACCCAAATCTCGCCTCCCATCATCTTTGTCAATTGTTTGCAAATAGTCAGCCCTAAACCGGTGCCACCAAATTGGCGGGTAGTAGATGCATCGGCTTGGGTAAACGGTTCAAACAAATGGGAGATTGTCTCTTGGGCAATGCCAATACCCCTATCTTTCACGGAAAAATGCAGTTTGACACCTTCCTTTTCCATGGAGACTGATTTGACATTAATGTCGATAGCACCCTTTTCCGTAAATTTAATCGCATTAGTTGTCAAATTAAGCAAAATTTGCTTTAACCGTAAAGCATCGCCTCGAAGATCACGGGGAACCTTTCCATCTACATTGATGCGTAATGCGAGTCCTTTTTCTTCACTCTTTATTCGGAGCAGATATGATAAATCTTGTAGTATGTCATCTAAACAAAAAGGGATCGATTCCAGATTGAACTTACCCGCTTCAATTTTGGCAAGATCAAGCAGATCATTGATAATTTCTAATAAAGATTCAGATGACGAGTCTAGCTGGGTTAAATAATCTCGTTGCTCATGGGTTAGTGCCGTATTTAAAGTGATTTGCGTCAACCCCATGATGGCATTTATCGGGGTGCGGATTTCGTGGCTTATGTTGGCAAGAAATTCACTTTTTGCTTGGTTAGCGCGTTCTGCAATTTCTTTAGCCGCGTTGGCTTGATTTTTAGCTTTTTTAAGATCTGCCATCATGTTGAACATGTTCTGTTGTGCTTGAGCCAATTCGTCAACACGTTTTTGCAATACCTGTTCTATCTTTTCGCGTTCTTTAATTTCCTGCATTAGCCATTCATTTTGTTCCTGAAAACGCTTTTGTAAGTTCCGCAAGCTCAAATGTGTTTCAACACGGGCGATCACTTCTTCTATCTGAAAAGGCTTGGTAATGTAGTCCACGCCACCGATAGAAAAGGCTTTGACTTTATTGAGCACTTCATTCAGAGCCGTGATAAAAATAACCGGAATGTCACATGTTTGTTCATCCGCTTTTAATTGTTGGCAGACTTCATAGCCATTCATTTCCGGCATGATAATGTCAAGCAAAATCAAATCAGGGGGCGCTGTTCGTGCAACTAATAGTGCCTGAGAACCACTACGTGTCGGTCGAACTTTATACCCCTGATCGTTTAACATCCTCACTAAAACGTGTAAATTTTCCGGCAAGTCATCCACAACCAGAATATTGCCTTTGTCTTTTTTTATTGGACTTTCAGTCATTTTTTTATCCCAATACTGATATAGCGTTTTCCGATTGTACACTTATGCACTTATGCAAAATAAATTTTGCACTCCAATCGCAAAATAAATTTTGCACTCCAATCGCAAAATAAATTTTGCACTCCAATCGCAAAATAAATTTTGTACTCCAATCGCAAAATAAATTTTGTACTCCAATCGCAAAATAAATTTTGTACTCCAATCGCAAAATAAATTTTGCGTCAAAGCAATCCAGCGCAAGCCCTTAAATTATTTTTCTGAAACGAGTAAGGCTGAAATTTCATCATATTTGAAATCATTCGCCAAAGTTTCTAGTGCATCAGCTAAATCCGCATTGTGACTGTGAATTTGTTCAATAATAAAGTTAATCATTTCCATATCGCATAAAGTGGTTGCTTTTTCCAATTCACTGAGCAATTCGCTGGGCAGAGCAGCTAAGGCGCTTGGTGTCAAAACGGCTTGATTTGTTTTTTTCGTTTCCGGTAAATTGTCCGTCTTTTCATACACATAACGCACTCCAAGGTGTTTTTTCATTAAATCAAAAATCGAAGCTTCGCGGAAGGGTTTGCGTAAAAAATCATCACATCCCGCAGATAAGGCTTTTTCGTTTTCGTTTTCAAACGTACTGGCACTCAATGCAATAATCACAACTTTTTGAGATTGAGCGTTTTTGGCTTTAATGTGTTGAGTGGCTTGATACCCATCCATGATGGGCATCTGGATATCCATCCAAATTAAATGCGGTTGCCAGTTTTCAAAAATATTTATCGCTTCTTCGCCATTGTCAGCTTCGCGTAATTCAAAACCTAAAGGATTCAGCAATTGAATTAATAATTGACGATTATCCACTTTATCATCCACTATTAAAATACGATAACGTGGTTGATTCGATTCTAGGGCAATGACTTGATGCGTTTGCGTATTGGCATTCTTCAGCGTTTTAACGATAGAGGCGTGAATGGTAAATTGAAATACGGTGCCTTTGCCAATTTGACTTTCGACACTAATCTCCCCACCCATCAGTTGAATAAATTGACGACTTATTGGCAAGCCAAGCCCTGTGCCTTCTTGTGCGACGCGCCCACTTGCTGTTTGGCTAAAAGGTTCAAACAGTTTATTCAGTTCTTCTTCGGCAACGCCGGCACCCGTATCTTCTATCTTAAAATCTAAAGTTGTCTTTTCGTCAGCGTCTGTTTCCTCCTTTGGGGGGGAAATGGCTTCAACATATAAATAAACGCTTCCAGTTTGAGTGAATTTGAGAGCGTTACTCAGCAGATTAATTAAAATTTGCCGCAATTTTTTGCTATCAGTACGAATATAATGGGGTACATTCTCTTCCAGTTTCACCAACCATTGAAGATGCTTATCCTGCGCTTTTAGATAAAATAAATGATGCACTTCATCCAAGAGGTGATGCAAGTCGAATTCTTGTTCATCTAAGGTGATTTTACCTGCCTCGATCTTAGACATATCTAATACATCATTAATTAATGAGAGCAAGTATTCACCACTGCGATGGATAATATTCAGATGTTTTTGATCTTGTGGTGGTAAGGATTGCCCACGCTGCATAATTTGAGTAAAGCCTAAAATGGCATTCAGTGGTGTACGCAGTTCATGGCTCATATTAGCCAAAAAGGTGCTTTTGGCACGGTTTGCTGCATTCGCAGCATCTTTTGCCTGACGTAATTGGGTTTCATTTTCACGTAATGCTTGAGTTTTTTCCGCAACTTCGCGTTTTAAGGTTTGATTATATTCTTTTTGTAAACGTTCAGCCTTTTTACGCTCAGTAATATCAAGAAAGGCTGAGATGGCATAAATAATCTTGCCTTCTTTATCAAAAATAGGGGTTCCCCAAGTTTCTACGGGAATTATGCAATCATGATGATGGATTTCTATATCGTCAGTGGTTAATTTTTTGCCTTGTAATGCTTGCACAATAGGTAATTCTTCTGACGGGTACAATTCATTTGTGTCAGCATGGTAAAGTTGATAAACGGCCGGTATTTGTTCCGGCGTTATGTTAGGAACTATGCTTTTGCCCAGTAGTTGTTTAGCCCTTTTATTGATATAAGAGGGTTCGCCCTTACAATTAAGCATTGCCACACCTATCGGTATCCCTTCCAAAATTTGTTTTAATTTATTCCTATTTTCTATGGCAACCTGCAAAGCTTTTGCTTGAAGTTGTAGAATGTGAACATGCGTTTTGATACGCGCAATCAATTCCTCTTTGTAAACGGGCTTCGTGAGGTAATCATTGGCACCGCTTTCTAATCCAAGCACTAAATCAGCTATTTGATCTTTGGCAGTCAATAGGATGATGGGTAATTTGTCTGCTTTCCAAGTTTCACGAATTTTGCGCGTGACATCATAGCCGTTCATTTGGGGCATCATTATATCTAATAAGATCAAATCAGGTTTGTTCTTCTTTTCAAAATAGGCGAGCGTTTCCATGCCTGATGCTGCTTCATGAATGGTATAGTTATGCAATGAGAGATGGTTGACGAGTACTTGTCGATTGATCTGATCATCATCAACCACCAAAATGGTAAATTGACGGTTTTCTTCAGTTGGTTGTAACCCAGTATTTTCTTCAGTGATTTGTAAGTGACTCTCTTGTGATGTCGTTGCTAATAAGGGTTTGGTGTCCAAGGGAAGCGTGTACTGAGAGGCTTGAGAGATTTGCACTGGTTCTGATAACTGTTTACTGATAACTGATAACTGAGAAGGCAAAATAAATGTAAACTCTGAGCCTACGCCGGGTTGCGATTGAACGCTCATTTTACCGCCATGTAATTGGACTAATTTTTGAGTCACTGCTAAACCCAAGCCGGTACCGCCATAAATGCGTGCTGTTCCGCCATCGGCTTGTTCAAAGGCTTCAAAAATGCGATCTAATTTTTCGGGTAAAACACCAATGCCCGTATCAGAGACGGTAATCGCTAACCCTTTTTCTAATGCTAATGCTGAAACGTCATCTCCCTTAGTTTCATTGTGAACGGATTCTAAATTGGTTTTTGCCATTGTCACGGTTTCAGCGGAGATTTTTACCTCTCCACGATCCGTAAATTTAATCGCATTACCCACCAGATTGTATAAAATTTGTTGTACCCGATTTTCATCTGCGTTAATGGGCGGTAGATCAGAGGGAATCGTGTTAGAGAGTTCGATTTTTTTTGAGCCAATTAAGGGCTGGGTTAGGGCTAACACCACATCAGCAATGCTTCGGATATCAACAGCCTTGATTTGTAAATTAATTTCTTTTTGTTTTAAATGCGAAAAATCTAGAATATCGTTAACGAGGCTGAATAAACGCCGCCCACTGCCAACAATCATATCTAGGTTAGAACGCAGTTGTTGATTGATCGGGCCGGCTGCCCCGTCAACTAGGGATTCGGCGATGCCGATGATACCATTCAGGGGAGTGCGTAATTCGTGAGAGGTATTAGCTAAAAATTCATCTTTTAGCCTATCGGCTTCTCTTAATTGGGCCGATATTTTTTGTTCACGTTCCAATTCTTGCTGTTCATGTTCTAATTCTTGCTGTTTTGCCAAGAGTTTGCGTTGTTGTGCCCGGATATAACTCACAATAATCGCTAAAATTGTGAGGACATAAAGCGTATAAGCCCACCACGTTTTCCAAGGCGGGGGCGGGATAATGATTTTGATCGTTGCGCCTTGCTCATTCCAAACATTATCGTTATTACTGCCCTTGACGCGAAAGGTATACTCGCCGTGAGGCACATTAGTGTAATGGGCATGGCGCAAAGTGCCCACTTGATTCCAGTCGTGATCAAATCCCTCTAATTGATAAGCATATTGATTTTTCTCAGGTTGTACAAAATTGAGCGCGGCAAACTCAAAAACAAAAAACGACTGTTTATAAGATAGCGTGATCTCTTTAGTCAGATTGATGTGTTGTTGCAAGGGCGAATGGGCATCTATGGGTACCGATTGATTAAAAATTTTAAAATCCGTCATCACCAGTGGGGGCCGATAAGGGTTATCCTTAACTTGTTCAGGGTAAAACGCATTAAAGCCGTTAATACCGCCAAAAAATAATTCGCCACGCCGACTTTTGTGGTGAGCAGTATTAAATTCATTGCTTTGCAGCCCATCGGCTACATCATAATGTCTAAATTGTTCAGTTTTCAGATTAAATTTAGATAATCCCTTGTTCGTACTCAGCCAAAGGTTGCCCTGATTATCCTCTAAAATGCCATAAACCGTATCATTGGCTAATCCCTGTTTTTTGCGGTAATGGGTAAAGGTTTCAGTAGCCCGATCAAATTTATTCAGCCCACCGCCAAACGTGCCAATCCACAACCCCCCATTTTTATCCTCGTGAATAGCCGAAATGTCGTTATGACTCAGACTGCTCAGATTTTGAGGCGCGTGTTGATAATGTACAAATTGGTTTGATTCGCGATCAAATTTATTGACTCCCTCCCCTTCGGTGCCAATCCATAGCATACCGCTGCTGTCTTCATAAATGGCAGAAATCGCATTATCACTTAAACTATTGGCCTCATTTGGATTGTGGGTATAATGCACAAATTGGTTTGAATCGCGATCAAATTGATCCAAACCTTCGCGAGTGCCAATCCAAAGTATGCCGGTTTTGTCTTCGTAAATTGACATGACATAATCATTACCCAAACTATGACTATCATTAGGGTCATTTTGATAAGACACAAACTGATTTTGCTCACGGTTAAAGCGATTCAAGCCCCCACCATAAGTGCCAATCCACAAAACCCGCTTTTTATCCTCATAAATGGACTGTACTTCGTCATGACTTAAGCTATTGGGATTTTCAGGATCAGGCAAATAATGGGTGACGGTTTGCCGCTTTTGATCAAACTGATTCAAGCCACCGCCCTCAGTACCCACCCATAGAATGCCCTCTCTATCTTCGTAGATTGATAAAATATCGTTATAATTCAAGCTATTAGGATTTTTAGGTTCGTGATAATAATGCTCAAATTTTTTCAGCCTTGGGTTAAACTGATTGAGTCCACCGCCTCCAGTACCCACCCAGATGGTACCCGCACGATCAGGATAAAGTGAAAAAATGACATCATTATTTAAACTGGTGGCATTTTGTGGATCATGCTGATAATGCACAAAGGTTTCGCTTTCGCGATCAAACTGATTCAGGCCACCGCCATCGGTACCCACCCACAATCTACCCAGACTATCTTCACAAATTGCCCAAACAGCGCGATAACTCAAACTATTCGGATTTTGGGGATCAGGAAAATAAGACACAAAACTGCCCACAAACCGATCAAACTTGTGAAGGCCATTAATCGTACCAATCCACAATATGCCAGTCTTATCTTCATAAATTGAGGTAATATAATTACTGAAATCATCAGGCACTTGTGCATTGGGCAAATAATGTGTAAACACTTGTTGCTGTGGATCAAAGCGATTGAGGCCGCCACCATCCGTGCCTATCCACAAAATGCCCGTTTTGTCTTGGTAAATAGGCCAAACGGCATCGTCGCTTAAGCTCTGCGGATTTTTGGGATCATGTTGATAATGCACAAAAGTCTCTTGCTGAGGATCAAACTGATTCAGGCCACCCCCATTGGTGCCAATCCATAACAGGCCGCTATTATCCTCATGAATTGACCACACCGTGTTATTACTCAAATGATTGGGTTTTCCCATATCACTTTGATAACGTATAAACTGATCCTGTTCACGATCAAAACGATTAAGCCCGCCGCCCGTACCAATCCATAACGTGCCGCTACTGTCTTCGTGAAGCGTGAAAATTTCGTTATGACTGAGACTATAGAGATCTTGAGGATCATGGCGATAAACGGTAAACTCATACCCGTCATATTTATTTAAGCCATCTTGTGTCCCAACCCACAAAAACCCGAGGCTATCTTGTAAAATCGCGTAAACAGTGCTTTGAGATAAGCCCTCATCAAGGGAAAGGGCCTTAAATTTCAAGTTTGAGTTTTGAGCAAACCCAGGTAAACTCAAAACGGTTAAAATAAACAAGCTGGTGATTTTGAGGTGTGCATTCATTGGAGAGATCACTTTTTTTGAGTATGATAGTTTATAGTTTGTAGGGGTTTTTTATTATACATATACTTGGCACTCTTTACTTATGCAATTCATTATAATCAGATTTATTTTAAATCAGTGTTGATCATGACAATCAGTCAAATCAGCGTTCTATCTCATCTAAAACTCTCTTCACTTTTATGTAGCATTACCAAAAATGTTAAAAGACTTATGTGTACCTACTTATTCAATGATGAATTGTTCAATTCAATATACCAAAATCATTCATAATTCATCATTCATAATTCATCATTCATAATTCACCTAACTAAGGAGTACGAATTAGATTATGTTATTACTACGCACATTCCTCATTTTAGCACTTGGTTTGAGTGTCAATACCACAATGGCCTCTGACAGCCTTGAAAACACCCTCACCGTTTACTCTCAAGGAGAACAGCCACTGCTTCTCGCAAAAAGGAAGGATGGCCGTCAACGTGGTGAGTGCGGTAGATCGCCTAGCCTTTGGGCATTGAATCTTTGCGAAAGCAACACGTTTTGTTATGTTACCCAAGAACAGGTGAGCTTATGGCTGCCTAAGGATGAACGCTTAAACAAAAGCGTTCGTGCTGTGATAGAGAACAGTCAAAGTGGCGCAAAAGCACAGTTGACTTGGAAAATATCGGCACCAACGTTGGCTTGGCCAGAAAAGGTGCCTCTCTCTTCAGAGGAGGTTTCTTTTTCGATAAAACTGAAGAAACGAGGTCATGCTGTATTTTCTAAAGAAATCTTCTTGTACCCAATCCCCGCCTATCGCCAAACAAATGCAGAGAGAGCGGATTGGATGACGCAAATGGGTTGTACATCACAGGCAGAAAGACTCCTTGAAGAGCAAATGACTTAAAAGCTTAGATGGTGGGCAGCAAAAACACGCTACCCACCCTACATTGATCTTAAGGAATGATCACGAAATAATTTCCCGTTTTATATATTTTCAAGGTGGATAAAGGGCGAACACGCAGGTTCGCCCCTACGACCCTATATGTTGTAGGGGCGAACCTGCGTGTTCGCCCATAAGAAATTCAGCAAACAATAAATCTCCAATTTATTTTGTGACGATTC
>Ga0180298_1000053_pt1 | contig 21821 bp, 14 predicted proteins | sample GuaBasSediGuay13_FD_121800 | JGI IMG/M metagenome (GOLD analysis project Ga0180298, IMG submission 121800) | Subseafloor sediment microbial communities from Guaymas Basin, Gulf of California, Mexico - Guay13, Core 4488-10 , 4-6 cm | ecosystem: Environmental > Aquatic > Marine > Hydrothermal...
ACGTTACCCACCCTACATTGATCTATTGGGGCCGGCAACCACGTTACTCACTCTACAAAGCTGTTTGTTTGTTGGCTGGTTCTTGAAAAAGGATCAGTTGTTCGTCAACGTTTTCTGCCTCTGTTTGATCTTTGCTTTCAGAGTTCAATACGTCTGTTGTTGGTTTGATTTCAGTTCCCGTCTCTAATTCATCAGTCGTACCCGTCTTTTCCTCTTTTCCCTCCATTTCATTTTCAAGCCTTTCGACAATGACGTTTATAGACGATGCTTCTGATGTCGGCGTATCGTTGCTTGTTGTCTGAACCTCTTCGGTGATCACTTGGATTGGATTCTCTTTAGAATCCGGTTCCTCAATGTCGCCTTTGGTGTTTTCATTGTCTTTGGTATCAAGCGTTTCCTCATTTTGTTCAGGCCCTTCAGATTCCGAATCAGATTCAAAGATATCGGAAGGCAATACCATTTCCTGTAGTTCTATCAAAGTAGGCAAATCGCTGAGATTTTTTAAATTAAAATAGTCGAGAAAGGTGCGCGTAGTGCCATAGAGTGCTGGACGGCCTGGACTATCACGATGGGCTAGTATTCTGATCCAATTATAATCTAGAAGTCTTTTTACCAAATCGGTACTGACACTGATACCCCGTATTTTCTCTATTTCAGAACGGGTAATCGGTTGACGATAGGCAATAATAGCGAGAGTTTCAAGTAAGGCGCGGGAATAACGAGGGGCTCGTTCGGGTTGTAAACGCTTTAACCAAGGAATCAGAGATTCTTGCGTTTGAAAGCGATAACCGCTGGCCACTTGCATGAGTTCTATGCCTCGTTCGGTATAATCATCACGCAATTCTCGTAAAGCGGCCCGGATGAGACTACGTTCAGGTTGTTCAGGCCCCGTAAATAAGTCAACTAAATGATCAAGGTTTAATGGTTTGTCAGCGGCAAAGAGAGCAGCTTCGAGGATAAATTTAAGAGGAGGCATTTGTTTCAGTTATCAGTTATCAGTTATCAGTTATCAGTTATCATTAAAAATATAAACGCAAAAGACGCTAAAGACGCTAAAGACGCTAAAGACGCTCTGTGTCAAGAAAGGAACCCTTTGCGCCTCTTGCGCCTCTTGCGCCTCTTGCGTTAACACGATGCTTGCTTAAAGGCTTCCAAATAATTGGTTGATTTCTTTTTCTATTTCGTCAAAACGGATTTGAATCGCACCGGTTTGTGAATCAAAATTTTTAAAGAATTTCAGAGGTATTTTCAGTTTTCCCAAAATGGTTTGACATTCTAATAGGCCTTTTTGATCCATTTTGTTAAAGACGGTATGAATTTTATCTTCTTGAGTCGCACTGCCTTTGCCATTATAAAATACTATGCCGGCAAACCGAATTTTTAAGCCTTTAAAGTCTTCGTAAGTGTCATGATCATTGATTGACAGTAAAAAATAAAACCGACTGATACTGTCTTCAAACTTTTTAAGCGTTTCCTCTAACAATATATTTTTGATTTCACTTTTTAATTCAATTAGATAAACGTTTAGAAATTTTTTTCTGTTTTTACCTTTGACAAAAGCTAAAGCAAGATCGACGGTTTTATTGCCTTCACCTAGTGGCGATAATCCTTGAACCTTATTTTCTAAGTTAATTCTCCAAAGATGATAGGCACTATTATCGCAAGGCATATTGTTGATGATGACTTTTTTTAAGACACCGCTTTTTCTCTTTCCGATATTCTTGTGTTCTGTTATTTCAATCTTATCGGTGGTGATTTCAATGACAAAAGCATCCGGTTGTTTGCCCAATTCATTTTGTAGTTCATAACGGATTTGGCTAACCAACATGATTTTAATCTTCCTTATTGATGACTTGATAGATTTGATCTGTCAATATCTCGCTGATATTTTTAATCTTTCTGATTTCATAAGAGAAATCTTTAAAATGCACGCCGTAATCCTTCTGTTCATAAGGGATAATTCGTGTTCCTTCAAAAAAATAAATCCCAATTTCTGTTAGGTTGAGGTTTGGGTTGATTTCGGGATAACTGTTTATTGCTTTGTCAATAGGTATTTGTTGGGATTTTAACCAACCTAAATAAATATAATTATTGACGGCATCCGCTAACAATGGGCTGTGCGTGGTAATCAACACTTTATTGTTGTTGTCATTAGCAAATTCGAGTAGCACATTGAGCAGGGCGATTTGATTTTTTGGGTGTAAATTTTCTTCAGGTTCATCAATCATTAAGAAATTATTGTGCTTCTCAGCCCAATATTTAAAATAAAGGTATAAGGTACTGAGTTGATTCACTGACGATGAAGACAAATACATGGGTAAATCATTGCCTTGTTCGTTCATTTTCAAGTAAAAGTCTATGGGGGCTAAGCCTTGAACCTGTTTTGTGATAATATCGCCTCCCATTATTTGACTCAGTTCATAAACCAGTTGCTCGTAATAACCGGTAACCTTGGTTTCTTCATTGAGCCGATAGATTTTATCAAATAGCCAATTCATGGGTTCTGTATAAGGGCTTTGGTAATGACTTTCAAAAGCATGAACAGGGAGCGATTCCAAGGCTAATTCTTCTCCTTTTTCCTTATTTTTCAGCAACTCAAATAGCATTTGTGATAAGGCATCTCTTTCTTTGGATAAGGCTTCTCTCTTTTCTTTTTCTAATCGGTAAATGTATTGGTAAAAGATAGGATAAAAAAGACGACTAGAAGGTAGAAAAAAAGGTTGATGAACATTATCCATTAGCACTGAGAGGATGAATTTGATCAGGGTGACTTTCCTGATTGAAGACGTTGATTGTTCAACGACATTCTCATTCAGAGACAAAAAGGGCTTTTGAAGGGTGTTCATTAATTCGATAGGCAAGTGTTTTTCTTCAAACGTCACCTTTAAAGTGCCTTGAACTTTGGAGATGATCAAAAATTGCCCTTTTTTTTCATTGAGTTGGAGAGTTGCTACTCCTTCCCTGTGAGCGTTTTTGATATCATTTAGGTTATATTGAAAGTCAAGCGACAATTGCTCTAGGGTAAAATGATGACTGTCAATATTCAAAGTTTTTGGAATGATATGACGGGTTAAAAAGTCTGAGAATTTCTCTAAAATAATGTCCAACAATTCGGACGTTAATTCGAGAGAATCTTTGTCTTCCAAATTCAATTCCTTAAGAGTCATTTCGTTAGCAAAACGCTCAATGGTTTTGTTATGAAACAAACTCCACAAAAGTTGCGACAGATATGTTTTTCCGCTATTGTTGTAGCCAACAAAAACATAGACTTTTTTGGATAAATCAATTTGCCCTTTTTTAATCGGGCCAAAATTTTGAATTATTAATTGCATGTTCGTATCTCAAGCGAAAGCAAAATAAATTTGGAACGAAAAACTCAAGCAAAATAAATTTTGCACTCCAAGCGTTGCAAGGTTAAATATATATTAAAATGTCATTGGAGTGCAAACTTTAGTTTGCGAATTAACAATTAATAATTAACACATACAATTAACATGAGCGATTTTCAACCTAAATTGGCTTTGGGGCCGGTTTTATATTATTGGTCAAAAGAGACTGTGTTTGAGTTTTATGAACAAGTTGTTGAAACGCCTGTGGATATCATTTATTTAGGGGAGACGATTTGTTCTAAACGTAAATTGCTACGCACTGCTGATTGGTTGGAATTGGCACAGCGTTTAGCGGGGGCCGGTAAGGAAGTGGTATTGTCCACATTAACTTTATTGGAGGCGGAGTCGGAACTCAAAACCTTGCGCCATTTGTGTGATAATGGCCAATTTATGGTAGAAGCGAATGATATGGCCGCTGTGCATCAGTTAGAAGGGACGGCCTTTGTGACGGGGCCTAGTGTAAATGTTTATAATACGCGCACATTGACGCGCTTGGCCGATTTAGGTTTGCATCGCTGGGTATTGCCAGTAGAATTGTCGCGCGAAACGTTGGCCGATTTGCATAACAATCGGCCCGCAGGTGTGGAAACTGAGGTTTTCGTTTATGGGCGTTTGCCTTTGGCTTATTCGGCACGCTGTTTTACAGCGAGGGCCCATAATTTGCCAAAAGATGATTGCCAGTATCGCTGTTTGGATTATCCTGATGGATTAACGCTGTCTAGTCAGGAGGATCAGGCTTTTTTGACTTTAAATGGTATTCAAACGCAGTCTGCTCAAACTTATAATTTGTTGCCCGCTTTAGCTGAGATCAAGGCAATGGGTGTGCATGTGTTACGCATCAGCCCTCAATCAAGGCATACGAATAAAGTGATTGATATTTTTCACCGTGGTTTGCAGGAATCGGAAAGTGTGAGTGAAGGGATGGCGCGTTTAGAACGTTTGATGCCGATGGGGGCTTGTGATGGGTATTGGTATGGTAAGGCGGGGATAGCGAGATCAGCAGGCTAAGGCATTGGCTATGGATTTGGGATAGGGATGGGCAACCACAAGGGATTGCCCCTACACCTTTACGTTGATTTAAAACGACTCATGGCTTGAATTTTTCCAAGCTTTTCAAATAGATTGGTCATCTTTTCTAAGCGTTTTAAAACGATACTGAATTGTTCTTCTTCTGGTTCCAGCGCGTCAAGAAAGTTTTTGAGGTAAAGCCCGAGTTCGGTATCGCCTCCTAAGCGTAAGCGGCGGTTGAAAAACAGCGTATCAGCATCTTCACGGCGCGTGGCTAACAGAAGAAAATCATAAGCCGTGCCTTCAATGCTGAGATCATGCCTCCGATAGTGGTTACAAGCGACTAATTTTTGTCCGATTAAGGTTATGCGAAACTTGAGCTTTGCGTCTTGCACCTTGATCAATAACACTCGCCTTTGGAGAAAATCTAATTCGCCTTCGTGCAATGTGTTGGCAAAGAGTCGATTGAGTACCGTGATGAGTGCGGTATTGGGTATCATCGATGGCATGAATTTCAAGGGTAGAGCAAAAAGGCTTGGAATTTTGGGTAATTCATTGACTGGCATTGTTGTGTTCATGTTATTATCCTCTATGAGCATTTTAAAAAGCTTTCAACACAGAGAGCACAGAGTAACACAGAGTAACACAGAGTAACACAGAGAGTCAGTATAATTTTATATTTGTTCTCAATCTAGTGCAGGAAAGCGGAAGTTTCAATACCATTGGAAAACCAGGGCAACCACAAGGGATTGCCCCTACGGGCGGTTCGTAGGGGCAATCCCTTGTGGTTGCCCCTTGCGGTAAAATACCTGTTTATTTGTGCTTCAGTACTTAGCATTTAATGGTTTATAATAAATTGCCTATTAATTTAATTAACCAGGAAATTTTTGATATGAAGAAAATACGCCAATTGGCGATAACAAGTTTACTCGTTAGCACAGTGAGCATATCTCTGCCAGTATCGGCCGATATAGCCACTACGAATAGCGGCTGTGAGACAGGAAGTTTGTCTGATGAGATGTTGTGTTTGAGCTTGCAACATCGTTTTAATGGTGGCGAGCCTCAAAAGAGTGAGACAATCGCTATCCCGTTTAAGGAGTTCAATAAGAATCCGCTGGTTTTGTTGGCAGAACTCAAAAAGCACTTTTCTCCGCATTTGAAAAAGCATGAGAAACCGCTAGAAATCGACACGACACTGGATTTTGTGTTGTCGCCTGAGTTGTTGCGCGATTTTGGAAGATGGCCTTCTGTGTCTATTAAGACGCTTGTTGATAGCAAGGGTGTGGGCAAAAGTGATGTCGTGTTTCCAGCCTATCGGCGCGAAGTGCCGGCTAAATCTGGGAAAGCCTTGATCGATTGGAAAGGCTTAACGGCTCAGTTTACTTTTACTGGGCAGTTTGAGAATTTGACGGTTGCGTCAAACACTGCGGGCCTTTTGGTTGAAAAACCAGGAGAAATGAGGCTGTCATTTGGACAGAGTACCTTCAATGGGGCATTCGATGCCAATTTGGAACCAACTGAAATCGATTTGAACTTGCCCTCGTTTGCATTTCAAGACGATGCGGGTTCTGTCAAAGCCAACAATTTGATTTTCAAGCTCAATATTGAGAAAACCAGCAAGGGTGTTGGACTTGATGCTTCAGTACTTAAAGTGGGCCATTTTGATGTGAGTCAACTGGAAAAGGGTTTTCAAATCAGCTTGGATAATTTGGCCCTGACAACGGATGCTGAATCTCAAGGGGATGTGTTGAACTACACTGTGGGGGGTCAAATCGGCAAACTCACGCTGCCAAAGGAGATGACTGGAAATTTAAAGATTAACTCTGTAGCCGGGCAGCTCGCCTTTCAGCGGATAGACGAGGAAGGTTGGTTAGCCTTACAAAACAGGACTCGTGAATTGGCGGGTGAATTAGAGACAGAATATTCTGTCACGCCGCTGCTTATGTTGGGCCAATTCATGGAACTGGCACCGAAGTTCGTCCCCAAATCTCCCCAAATGGCGCTGACTCAGTTTGTTATGGAAACGTCACAAGGCCAGTTGAAAGCTGACGTTAGCTTTGGTATCCACGGGAATAAAGTCATTTCCTTGGACAACCCGCTTTTCGTCATTTCAGCGTTGTGGGCTAATGTTGATTTCAGCATTGACAAGAGATTGTTGAATTTGATTGTGGAAAAGATGAGCCGTCAGGAGAGGCAAGAAAGCTTAGCGGGTGAACCAATGAGTGAAGCGGAACTCGCTAAAATCAAGGCCAAGATGATGCAAGAATTTCCTTTCAATCTTCTGGTTGAGGGGGAAGCGAATAACGACAAGAAGTTAGTGGCGGATTTGGCAGATGGCATGTTGACTCTCAATGGGCAACAAATGCCTTTATTTCAATTGCTTCTTTCTCTTATGGAAACACAATAAATAAGGGAAAAGCGTCTTGTAGGGTGGGTAACGTGTTTATGTTGCCCACCATTCCCCTCAATGCCAGCAAAATGACGGTTTTGTAGGGGCGAACCTGCGTGTTCGCCCAGGCTACAAACCCAATGCCATTAAGTTAAGACGAAGAGGGTGGGCAACAACGTTACCCACCCTACATACAACACGTTTTTAGCCCCTACAAACCCTTTTCCCCTTTAGAAAAAGGCTGTGATCTCTTTAAACATTTTACGGGTATCGGCCGTATTCCCATCATAAAATAGGCCGCGTGTGATTTTGGCTATTTCACTGAGCGGTTTATTTTCTATTTCTGAACCATAGCCGATGGTAAAAATACGAATCGGATGCTGTTCGCTATCATAAGATATCTTGTCCAACAATCCTTTTAAATTCAATTGACTATGCTTGTCTCTTCCATCACTCAGCACGATAATGATAGGTATCTTATCAGGATATGCGTCATTCAGTAAAAAACGATAAGCAGCTTCAATCGCATCATAAAGTGCTGTCCCCCCTCCTGCAAATTGGTATTTAATTTGCTGCCGTAATCGATGACGTTGCAGCCCAACGGGCACATTTTCTGTTATCCAGTTTAGACGATGGTTAAATGATAACAGTGACAACTCATCGGCCTCTTTTAATAAATCAAGCAATTGCAAAGCACTATTACGAGCATGACGAATTTTGTCCCCTCGCATTCCCCCTGATTTATCTAATACTAATACAATACTGGCCGGTTTTTTGTTTTGATGCCACAGTTTGATAATGGCTTCAATCACAGGTACGCCAGGCATTTCTAAAGTAGCAAAAGGCGCTAAAGGGTTGACACCATGGGCCGCGTCGATAGGGCTTGCCAAAGGCACACTGACATTGGCAGGGCGAAAGCCGTATTCTAAAGCCTTTTCTTGTTGCGGTTTATCTAGAAGATAATCAATATAAATTTGGGCCGCTTCATAATGAGCCGGCGTTACCCAATCACGTTTCACGATACCGATAGGGTGTTCACTCCAAAACGTTCCTTCGATGGGATAAATGGCAACCAGTGGAAATGGGGTATTAGCATCTTGATAAGATTGGATGACTTGATGTTCGTATAACACCGCAGCACTCAAATTATCAGGCCCCTTGTTTTTCAATTCCGCATCAAAAAAATGGCTAGAATGCCCATAATAAGCTATAGTTTGTTGAACATCGTGTAAATAAGTCGCTATCTCTGGTGGCTTGATATCATCGACGGTTAAATGGCTCAATTTATCAGCCCCAGCATAAACTTGTGCTAATACAGATAAGAGGCCGCTGTGACTGTATTCAGGATGCGGGTGTCCCAATTTAAAATGTCCCCACTGTGCAGAATGATGAGCGGCTAGGGGTAGAGGATTTTTAGCTAAGGCCGCCATATCAGCCCAACCAATACGTTGTTTATCCCAACCCAGTGCTTCTGCCAAGGGTTTCCATAAAGCAATGACGATAGGTGATAAAACCAAATTTTGGGTGTACCCAACCAGATTTGTGCCCATTTGGGTTTGCGATTTAGCATTGCCGATATTGATAATAGCACTGGAAGCGGGACTGATTAAATGAACTTGATGGGTTTCTGATAACACGTCATCAATGATTTGTGCCGAACTCATTGGGATGGCGTTAACCTGAATAATTTGCGCGTCGCTTATTTTATAATGAGTGCTATTAAATTGGGCCGTGACTTCTTTGAGCCAATCTTGTTTTGCGCTATCGTAAGTCAATATTAATTGAATCAAACGAGGCGCCGCTGCAGTTTGATTTGCTGGTGTGGAAGACGGCGATTGATGAGAATTGTCGCAGGCAGTCAATAGGCATAACAGTAAAATGCTGTTTATCAAAAAAAAGATTGGGTTAAAAATGCGATTTGGCATGGTGTGTGAATCCGAAGGATCAATGATCAATTATCAGTTATCAGTGAACAGTTATCAGTTATCACTTTTTCCGTCTGCAAAGGATCGTTTATTCATTTCGTCAATCCGTGCTTAAAAAGATTGCATTAACCATTAACCATTAACCATTAACCATTAAAATGAACATCAAGATATTGAGTATAAAATCTATTTTATTATTTTTTGTCGCGCTTATCACATTGACACTGATGTTATTTATTCTAATCTTTGTCAATCAAAATAGACAATTAGAAAATAACAGGGCTTATTTGCCATTACAGCAGACAGTTGCACAATTCGCTCAAGGATTAGATAGGGAAATTGAGTCAGCGACACAAACGGTTCATCGTCTCAAAAGGTATGTCTCGATTTTGAACGCTGGAGTAACAGAAGACAATTTGACTTTTCTTCAACAATTGATGGCAGAAAATCTACAGTTTGAAACGAATCACTACAGTAGTTATATTGCTTTAGAGCCCTTCAAAGCACGGCAATACTTTAATCAGCGCGGTAAGTTGTTGCTGGTACATAAAGATGTAGAGCTACGTAACACGATAAAATATAACAGACCACAATATACCTTACAAAAATCTTGGAATGAACCAAGTTATGCTAATGATCCTAGAAAATCTTGGTATTACCTGAGTAAACAGAGCAACGATATACAAATCACACCGATTTATTTTGATGCCGACTACACTCATCGCTCTGTGTTCAGTATTAGTCAAGGGCTGCATAAGCGTCGCACTTTTGAAGGGGTTGTTGGTGTCAGCATCTTGGTTGATACGTTTTTTGAAGGGATTGAAAACCACAAATTGGGTAACACGGGTGGATTGTTCCTAGCCGACTTTAAATCGGGTTTGTTGTTAAGCAAAATAGGCCCTGTTGGTAGCCCTCTTTTGTCGTTTTTGAACGCCACAGAACGTAATGCTTTGAATCTATACAGCAAGGATATCAAACAGCCGTTTTGGAAAAAAATTTTTAACAAAGATATGCCCTCTATTGAGGTGAAAAACAATGAGGGAGAATACTATACATTGTCTTCCCAAAAATTACGATTGTTACCGTGGACATTAGTCAGTTATCAACGTACCGACGAATTAAAACAGGATAATTCACTGAATCGTTTTCCTTTTATCACTGTAGCCATTATTATTTTAATACTATTAGCGGCCATGGTGCTGGTATTCTTTAAAACCTTGATTTTGCCTCTGTCAGAGTTACTTCAAATGAGCCACAAAATCACGGGACAGTCAAGTAGGCGTTTACAAAGAAACCAATGGGTTGTCATTGAATTACGTCACCTAGCTGAAATGGTGACAAAGATGGCTAAAAAGACGGTTAAAATCAACAGTGATCGACTCGAATGTCTCAAGCGTTTACAAGCGTCGCGTTTAGCTAAAGCCGAAAAAACACAACAAAAGGAACGGTGTTATGTGGCATTAAAAAAACTCAAGCTTGAAACATATCATTTCCAGGAGGAAATGCAAAAAGCGCATTTGCACATTCAAAAGGCACGAATAGAACTTCAAAAACATAAATTGGAATCGAAACGGGCCAAGGTACAAACTCATGCGGCTAATCAAGCGAAGGAACAATTTTTGGCCAATATGGGGGTTGAACTCCGCACCCCTATGAATGCGATTATGGGTTATACGGAAATCTTGCAAGAAGATGCCAGAGAGCAAGGTTTAAACGAATTGATTCCGGATTTACAAAACATTCATGGTGCGAGTTATCATTTATTGGATTTAATCAATAACTTGTTTGACATGTCCAGAATTGAATCTAGCCAAATGGATTTGTATATCGAAACTTTTGATATAGCGCCCATGATTCAGGATGTGGTTTCGACGATTTCGCCGTTGTTGGTTAACCAATCCAATTTGTTAAAAGTGTTCTGTGAACCGGCATTGGGTACCATGTCAGCAGATTTAACAAAAGTGCGGCAAAATTTATTGAATCTGCTCACCAATGCGAACAAATTTTCCCAGCAAAGTACGATTTCATTGACTGTGATGCGTGAAACTGTGGAAGGTGTGGATTGGATTTTATTCCGTATTGCCGATCAGGGTATTGGCATGACACAAGAACAAATCAAAAAATTATTTCAAGCGTTTGTGCAAATTGATACTGGCTCCCGCAAAAGTGGCAATGGTTTAGGCCTCGCCATTACTAAAAAGTTTTGTCAAATTATGGGAGGTGATATTTGGGTTGAAAGTCAAGTTGGACAAGGCAGCACTTTTACTATGCGCCTGCCTGCTCAAGTCACGCCTGCTGATGAATAGTAACTGTTTTAATGAAAACGACTTATGGGCATCTATAGAGGTTCAGAAAAATAATTTCACATCAAAGCAGGCTTAATGGCATTTTACCGACATGTTCATTGAAACAATGCTAACTAACAAGCGCCGTTTATCTGCAAGTATGACTTTGTTTATCATGATTTGTACCTCAAAAAGTTGACCATTGCGGTGCTGTTCTTTCTGCCCTTGGACGAACACCGGTTCATCTTGTGTCGTGAGTAAACTATAATATTCACGTACCGCTTCATCATAGACAGCAGTAGGCCGCACTATTGTAAAGGGTTGTCCCACCAATTCCTCTGGACGATATCCATACAAGTCTGCATAAGCTTGATTGACTTTTAAAAAACGACCACGATCATCCGTTAAGCAAAGCCCCAATTTACTCGCTTCAAACACGGATGATAATAATGCATCATCTTCATGATCGCTTTCCAGTGAGGCATTGCCTGAGTTTGATGATTGTTTATACTCAGTAATATCAATCGCAAAGACAATGGCCCCACTGATATTGCCTTGCTCATCTTGATAAGGCATTTTATCAAACTGTAACCAACGTAGAGATGCCTGCTCTAAAGTTTGCTCTGCATTTTGTGCTGAACTTGATTCATCAACCGTATTCTCATGTTTCAGGCAATGCACTATCCCAGTCTGTGGCTGACCTGATTGGAGTACTTCTTGACAATCGGTATAGTCTTCAAGTTCTTTTTGGTATTGTTTAAAGATATCTTCAGCATGTTGATTCTGGCGTAATAAACGATTCTCATGATCACGATACCAAATCATTGCTGGTAGCTTATGAAAAATCACCTGATACTCTTGCCACTGCTTACGCACCGTTTCCCACATTCGATGACGTTCACTGATATCATGCATTAAACTAAAATTAAACAAAATCTTCCCCTTAGCATCGCGTACCGCATCAACCCGCTGCCAGATGGGAAATACAGAGTTGTCTTTATAAAAAACCTCTAATTCACCTTGCCAACTGTCTCCACTCGCTAACGCCTCTTTAACCTCTTGCTCCAACATCTCCAAGGAATCGGATGGATAAAGATCAGACACATTTAACTTTTTGATTTCCTTAGAAGAACGTCCAAATAACCTTTCATAAGCTGGATTAACGTAGACTAATTGTCCGGCCGTATTCCTGACGACAATCGCTTCTTGGGAAGTTTCGATGATAGATTTAAATAAACGCAAATGGCCTTGCGCTTTTCGACGCTCAGTCACATCAATGCCGACACCAAAAAAGTAATCTAATGCCCCCTCCCCTTTCACAACAGCACGGCTATGCCATTCTACTAGCAAGGGGTTACCCGACTTACTCAACAAATGGTATTCCATTAACGACGGCAGCATAGATTGAATCAAAGTATTAAACTCAGTAGAGACTAAGGGGCGCTCTTGCTTTGGTATAAAAGTGGTTAAAAAATCCGAGTTAATAACTTCCTCAAGTGAATATTCCGTTGCCTGTAGCATAGACTGATTAATCATACGGATAGTGCCATCTGGATTTAGTGCGACAAAAAACGCAGGTGAAGTTTGAACCAAAGAATTGATAAAATCCTTTTCCTGACGCAATGCCTCCTCATATGCTTTACGTTCCGTAATATCACGCAATGTTGCACAGACTAAAGAGCGCCCATGAAACAAGTAAGTATTACCTGTAGACATTTCAACCGGAAACACGGTACCATCCTTTTTCTTATGCCAACGCAACGGAATGACTCGCTTACTCGCACTAAAAGCGCCTCGCTTTTTCACCGCTTCAGCAGACACCTCTTCTGTTTTCAGAAGCAACCACTCTTCTTTAGTATAGCCATACAAATCTACGGCCGCTTGATTCACATCAAAAACGTGCTGAGTATTGGCATCGAACACCACAGTTGGATTAGAAGTTGCTTCAAACAATTGTCGATATTTGGACTCATTCTCCCATAATGCCGTTTCAATCTGTTGACGATCAGAAATATCGCGCACTGCCACCATCAAAATCTGTTTACCTTGATACAAAAATGGACTGGCGGTTACCTCCGCTGGAAAAACAGTCCCATTTTGTTTTTTATGGTACAGCATCACTGTTGATTTCATACCTTTTTTGATTAACTGTAGCATTTTATCAGGCTGTACCGATAACTCTACTGTTTTGAATTTCAACAACTGATGACGACTATAACCATACAAATGTGTGGTTGCCTTATTCACATCAAGAATAGTGAAGGTTTGGGCATCGACCATAAAAATCGCATCTGATTGAATTGCCATTAACTGTTGATATTTTTTTTCCGCTTCATTCAATTCCTCCTCAATACCGTGCGAGTCCGTCATATCAATATGTGTTCCCACCATACGATGGGGTTTACCTGATGAGTCTAGAACCATCACAGCACGACTTAAAATCCAGCGATAACTGCCATCTTTATGTTGCAAACGATGCTTGTTTTCACAAACTGGCGTTGTTCCCTCTAAGTGATTTTGAATATCTTTCATCACTTGCTTATCATCTTCAGGATGAATACGTTTATGCCAAGAATCGACATGAGCCGACAACTCATGTTCTTCAAATCCCAACATCTGTTCCCAACGGCGCGAAAAATGCATTTCATTGGTGACTAAATCCCAATCCCACAAATCGTAATTATTATCTGTTATTCTGCCCCCTTCTGAAGGTGAATCTGCCGTTTTACGCAAAGCATGCTCTGTTTCCTTATACTGCGTGATATCTGAAAATGAAATGACAACAGCATAAGGTGTCATCACATCATCTCGCCATAAGGGATAAGAATGAATACGGATCCAAAGCACTGACTCATCAGGCTTAACGATTCCGATAACCACATCAGCATAAGATTGCCCCGTTCGCAAGGTACAAATAGCGGGATGCGTTTCAGTGGGAAACGGAGAACCATCTTCGCGGATCAAGTGCCAATCGGGATCAATCAAAGTCCAGCCCATCATTTGATCAGCAGATAAACCCAAAATGCGTTCCGCACTGGGATTACAGGCCCCAATTGTGCCATTAGCATATTGTAAAACAACGCCTTCCTGTAGCACACTGATCATTTCATCGGCCACCATCGGTTGCTCGCGAGCAGTGATATCCATCCCGACGACATAATAAGCATACTCAGCCGATGCCGCGCCATTAATTTCCCATAACAGGTTACGATAAATACCATTATAATGGCGAAACCGAATAGAGAATGAAATTGAAGGCCAGCCTTTAGTTAATTGTTCAAAATAATATTGAGTAATGGCTTGATCATCAGGATGAACAAAATCTAAAAAACTTTTAGCCAGCAATTGCCCAGTTGATAATCCAAGGCTTGTTTCCCAAGCCGCATTAACTTCTTTAAATTGGTATTGGGCATCTAAAATGCCAAACATGGCAGAAGAACGCCAAAAAAAGCGGGAATGACGGGGATTGTTAACAGGCATAATGACTTTCCTAAATTTTATAAATGATATATATTAATACTCGATCTTCACGTTTTTGATGTTATTTGGCTTTGCTAAGCCCTATTTTTGAGCGTTAAAATAGACAACTCATTGATTTTTAAAGTTATTTAGTTTTGAGCGCATAAAATGATATTGCTTTTTAAATCAAGACGTTACAAAAAACTTGAAGATCGAGTAATAGAGACGCACGGCAGTGCGTCGAGACGAAGTTTCATGCTGGTTTTAGGTCAATATTTATTTATAACGCAAGAGACGCAAGAGACACTTCTTTTTTTTTGACACAGAGCGTTTTTAGCGTTTATATCAATTTCAATCGCCAGAAAACCAGCGACATTGCAACATAAAACCCGCCACCCAGATTGCAGCACTATATACCCCATTCTTGTAATTGCCTCTTTTCGGGATAATTAAAGGGTGCTAAACGGGTTATTTTGAAAATTGCCCATAGTTTATTTGATAATCGCTTAGCCTTAGACATTATTCAATATCAAAAATATCAAGGTTTTGATAAAGCGAACAATGATAACTGATAACTGATTTTCAGGCAAAAGTTTCGCTCCGCGAAACTTTTGCCTGAAACTGATTTCCACGCAAATGTTTTTGCGCGCAAAAACTTTATTTCACGCTAAAGTTTAGCGAAGCGAAACTTTAGCGTGAGCCGAAGGCCAGCGAAGCTAAATGTGGAACTGATAACTGACAACAGTGATTACCTTATGACTTCCAATATTAACACGACACCTTCCAAAAAGAACTCAAATAAAACGCTGAAGACGACACAAACGGTAGAAAAAACCCCTACACCTGAGGAGAACGAAGAATTCGATCTCACCCGCCCTGAATTGTATATCAACCGTGAATTAAGCCTACTGGCTTTTCATCGTCGGGTTTTGGCACAAGCTCAAGATCAAAAAATGCCCTTGCTAGAACGTTTACGATTTGTGTGTATTGCAAGCACTAACCTAGATGAATTTTTTGAATTACGGGTGGCCGGTTTAAAAGAACAAGTCGCCGCCGGTTCAGTGCAAGCAGGGCCTGATAATCTTTCTCCACAAGAAGTGCTGAATCGCATCAGTGTGGCCGCTCATGATTTTGTTGATGAACAATACTGTTTACTCAATAAACAACTTTTACCGGCATTAGAACAAGCAGGCATTAACTTTCTCAAGCGCGATAGTTGGAGTAAACGTATCAGTAAATGGGTGCGTGACAATTTTGATAATGAACTGATGCCCATCTTAAGTCCCATTGGTTTAGATCCAGCCCATCCTTTTCCACGTATTCTCAACAAAAGTTTGAATTTCATTGTTTCCCTAGAAGGGAAAGATGCCTTTGGACGCGATAGCGGTATGGCCGTAGTACAAGCACCACGCTCATTACCACGTTTCATTCAATTACCCTCTGAATTATCTGAACACCCCTACGATTTTATTTTTCTCTCTTCTGTCATCCATGCCCATGTGGGAGATTTATTTCCTGGCATGACAGTCACCGGTTGTTACCAATTTCGAGTCACTCGTAATAGCGACTTGTTTGTTGATGGAGAAGAAGTGGATGACTTACTACGTGCTTTAGAAGGTGAATTACTTGGCCGCCGCTATGGGGATACTGTACGTTTAGAAGTCGCTGACAATTGTCCCGAAAAAATGATTAACTTTTTATTAAAACATTTTGGACTCACTCAACGAGACTTATATCAGGTTAATGGGCCAGTCAATCTCAATCGCTTATTATCCTTGCTAGATTTAGTAGACCGCCCCGATTTAAAATATCCCAGTTTTAAGCCGAGTATTCCCACCTGCTTGGGACGCAATTTATTTGCGACTATCCGTGAAGGCGACATCCTGCTACATCATCCGTTCCAATCTTTCACCCCTGTCATTGATTTTGTGCGTCAAGCGGCAAGCGATCCAAAAGTATTAGCCATTAAACAAACGCTGTATCGCACCGGGCCGGATTCTGTGTTAGTTGATGTATTGGTAGAAGCAGCACGTTCTAGTAAAGAAGTGACTGTCGTGGTAGAACTACGGGCCCGTTTTGACGAAGAAGCGAACATTCGTTTAGCGACTCGCTTACAAGAAGCCGGTGCTCATGTTGTTTATGGTGTGGTAGGGTATAAAACCCATGCAAAAATGCTATTGGTTGTGCGTCGTGAGAGTAACAAATTCAAACGTTATGTGCATTTAGGCACCGGTAACTACCATGATCGTACCGCACGTATCTATACAGATTATGGCTTATTAACCTGTAATGAGGATATCGGTGAAGATGTGCATAAAATGTTCATGCAGCTGACTACCCTTGGACGAGGAGCCAAGTTGAAAAGGCTGTTACAATCACCGTTCAGCTTACATACCGGCTTGATAGAACGCATTGAACGTGAAGCAGAAGCCGCTCGCCAAGGTAAACCCGCTCATATTATGGCGAAAATCAATGCCTTAGCGGAATCAAGCATCATCCACGCTTTATATCACGCTTCAATAGCAGGGGTAAAAATTGAATTGATTGTGCGCGGAATCTGTTGTTTAAAACCCGGTATTCCAGGCATTTCCGATAATATTCATGTCCGTTCTATCGTAGGCCGTTTTCTGGAACACACCCGCATTTTTTATTTTTTAAATGACGGCAAACCAGAAGTCTATTGTGCCAGTGCAGACTGGATGGTTCGTAATCTACTAAAGCGGGTAGAAGAATGTTTTCCGATTGAAAATCCAGAACTCAAAGAGCGCGTGGTTGAGCAAGGTTTGAAGTTATATTTGGAAGACAATACACAAGCATGGGTACTGGATAGTGATAGCCATTATACCCGCCTAACGCCTGAAGGGGATGCAGCGGCCATTTCAGCCCAGCAAACCTTATTAAAAAGTTTAGCAGATAAAGCGTAGCATCGTAGAGACGCGATGCCTCGCGTCTCTTGCATCTTTTGTTTATTGTCAGCCACATTCCTTATGGCATAAAATGTGCCCACTTCTCCTATGTACTTCAAGCATTCATCCATTGCTGTATAAATATCCCACCACTGTTGAGTATGTATCATGTATGACAGATTAAACTGACCATTTTCGAGGTATTCCATTCTCACAAACTGGGTTTCAAATGAGGGATAAATCGCATTTTGGCTTGGATAATTATACTTAGCACAGAATTAATGACTGCATTTATCCCTTGATAGCACCTGCCAAGGTTCAGGTTTGGCACCTTCAATTTCCTGATCATAGTCAATACCGCCAAGATTTTTAAAAAGTTCGATAGGAATATCAAATATGTAATCGGCATCCCCACAGTTATCTTGTTTTAAAAACAATTTATCTTGAATGCTTTTAACTTGCCTTGGTACTTCCCCAATTGTCTCTAAATGTTTGATACTCTGTTGTGCATCATGAAAAACAGACCACTCTTCAATGCCATCCTTCCAAGAACAAACAAAACTTTGCATGGTTGTTTCATTAACATAGCACGCGATCAGATAGGCATTTTTCGAGAGTTTGTAAAAGACATTCTCGTCTGGAATTATCTCATCATTGATGTACAGAAGATAGGCACCACTGGGCAACAGTACGCCAGTTACATCTGATTCAGGAATACTTTCATATTTATCAGTTGTTACTACAGAATAATCATTGTGGACTGTTTCTTGTTTTTTACCTTTCACAGCAATCAGGAGAACTCGAAATCCCATTAAGTGTAACCTCCATTTAATTTCTAAAAGTGTTTTACATTGTCGATTTGTAGGTTATTGATTGTACTTACAATAGGCCTTAACATAGCACGCGATCAGATAGGCATTTTTCGAGAGTTTGTAAAAGTTAAAAACCTGACAGGTTTTGAAAACCTGTCAGGTTTGGGCCAAACTGTTCCATTATTTTTAATGTGGGATTGTTTCGCATTTTAACCAATATTTCATGCGAGTTTTATGTCAAGGGGTAGGGATTAAAAGAGAAATAAACGCAAAAGACGCAAAAGGCGCAAAAGGCGCTATTATAAAAACCTTGCGTCGTTTGCGCCTCTTGCGTTATTTATACTGATTTTTTAATCAGCGTAATATCAGTTCAATCAGGCCATAATCTGCGTTCGATCACCGTGTTAGCGCCATAAACAACTGGGGCAATTTTTCGGGTAGCCGTTCTAATTTGTCAATCACTGTGTAGTTGTTAGCGCCAAAAATATCGGCCACGTATTCGTCTGCATTGGGATCAAGGGTGATGCAATATGTGGTAATGCCTTTGCGATCTAATTCGTTGACGGCTATATGGGTATCCTCTTTCAGGTAACGGGGATCTTGTACGTCGATATCTGATGGTTCGCCGTCGCTCAGTACCAGCAATAATTTCTTCTCTTCACGGCGCTGTTCAAGATAGCGCCCTGCGTGCCGCAGGGCGGCACCCATCCGGGTTGAATAGTAGGCTGTCATGGCGGCTAACCTGCCTTTAGGGACTTCGTCCCAACTTTCTTTGAAGCCTTTGAAGTGCGTGTAACGCACTTCGTGTCGGGTATTCGATGCGAATCCGCCTATGGCAAAAGGATCGCCTAATGCTTCTACGGCCCAAGCCAGCATAGAAACGGCTTCTTGACTCAGTTGCAATATACTGGTTTCGCTCCCTTCTGGTGTGTCGTTGATGGATTGTGAGAGATCGAGCAATAGCAAGACTGCGATATCCCGTCCATCTTTGACGTGGCTTTGTTGAATACGGGTATCGGGTATACTGCCGGCGCGGAAGTCTGTCATGGCGCGAATGACGACATCCAAATCTAATTCGTCTCCTTCTTCTTGATAACGCACCCGTTTTCGTTGTTGGGGCTTGAGTAAATCGACTATCTTTTTCAAACGCTTGGCCAATAGATAGTGTTTCTCTAACAGTTGCTCAATCACATTCGGATCGCCGGGAGACTGAATGGCCTCGTACACAGTAGCCCAGTCGGGACGATAGCTTTGAATCTGATAATCCCATTCGGGATAGTGTTGGGGGGGCAAAATGTCTTCGTCTGGCTGATCATCACTTTTAGGATTGCTTGCCCCATGATCAGAATGAAAGTCATCTTCGTCTTCGGTATCTTCTAGGAACATCCATAAATAGCGATTATCGTCCCGATAACTCACCTGCGTATCTTCAAACCAGACTTTTGGTTTACGGAAACTGTGGTTGTAAATCTTTGCCAAGTAGGCGACACCCAGTTCGGTGCTGATAGCGGTGTTATACGGATCGTCAGCCATACGTTCGTGGAATCGTGCAACGTATTCCAAAACCAGTGGTTCGGTATAGGGATGATCTGGATCCAATAAGGCACGAGAAAGCATGGTTAGCTTATGGCGAATGCAGGCATAGTCTTCTGGGCAATCGCCCTCTTTTGGGAAGGGATGGAGAGACAGCCATAATTTTCGTAGGCCTGGGTAACGACGGATTGCTAAGGCCTCAACGCGAGCGTCTTCAAACGTTTCCACGGTTAAATGCTGAAAACTACTGAAATTATCGGCCAGATAGGGTTTAGACCAGAGTTTGTGTGCCATCATGTGGGTAATCATGGCCCGATAACGGTCGATACCTTTGACACCGTTCAGATCGTCGTAAACATCAGGCACATGGAAACCGAGTTTGTCTAAGTGGGGCAGCGGCTGACGGAGCAGATCAAAGGCTAAGGAATAGGGCCTAAAATCCATGGGCCTGTCCCAAAAGGCACGTAGATATAAGTTTAGCTTCCGCTCTGAATCAATATAAAGCGTTCCATGACGCTCTCGCTGGAGTATGGCGTGTGCATCTGCGGTTTGTAAACTGAAAAAATCAGGAAAACGATGGGGCTGATCGCGATAAGCGCGTATGCCATAGTTGATCCAGCTTTTCAGGCCACCCAGACTGAGTTGATTGAGCAGATAAATGATTCTACCGAGCAAAGGCACTAAACCATCCTTGGCCTCCTCAGACATCTTTTCCACCAATTCTAGCCATTCGCGCAGCAATTGCGTGTCATTCAGACGGCGGGCTACGGCGGGCAAGGTGGACAAAAAAGGATTGATAGCCGGGCCAATGAGTTGACTAGAGAGGGTTTCAGCCATATTCGCCACTTCATAAATAATGCTTTCGTCGGTTAATCGCACCACTTCTGGCAAACCTTCTAGGAGAAGCAGCACCAATTCAGTGCCTCTACCGAGATTACACACTCTGCTCGCACTGTCCAACCAAGCATCTATGCCCTCATGGGTCATAACACTTTGGGCTTCGCATAAACATTCATCAAAAATGTCATCAATATTTTTAAGGCTGCAACGCAGCTTTTCGCGGTACTCTTGCAGTTCGGGGTTCATAGCAATCTGCCTCTATCCGAAAATCATTTCGACTGCATTCTCTAAGGTAGCACGGATGTCAGGATCATCTGTGAGCGGACGAACCAAAGCCATTTTACAGGCCTCAATCGGTTCAATGCCAACTTGAATCAACTGCCCTGCGTAAACGAGCAGACGGGTAGAAATCCCTTCATCCATACCATGTCCCTTCAGGTTACGGGCACGGTGTGCGATTTGCACCAGTTTACCGCATTGTTCGGTATCCAAGCCCGTCTCTTTAATCACAATTTTGATTTCGGTGGTTTCGTCAGGATAGTCGAAATCGAGCGCGGTAAAACGTTGTTTAGTGGACTGCTTGATATCCTTCATCAAGCTTTGGTAGCCGGGATTGTAGGAGATAACTAACTGGAAATCAGGATGGGCATCTAGCAATTCACCCTTTTTATCCAAAGGCAACATACGGCGATGATCGGTGAGTGGATGGATGACAACGGTGGTATCCTGACGGGCCTCCACGACTTCATCAAGATAGCATAATGCACCGATACGAGTCGCGACGGTAAGCGGCCCATCTTGCCAACGGGTACCATCCCGATCAAGCAGAAAGCGGCCCACTAAATCAGAGGAGGTCATATCTTCATTACAGGCTACCGTGATTAAGGGTTTCTGTAATTTCCAGGCCATGTATTCCACGAAGCGGGTTTTGCCACAACCGGTAGGGCCTTTAAGCATGACAGGCAAACGCCGTTGATAGGCAGCCTCGTATAAAGTGACTTCATTGCCAATGGACTGGTAAAAAGGTTCTTCTTTGATGCGGTATTGTTCTTTGTCAAAGGCTGGGGTAGTCATAATCGGTTACCTTGTGTCAAGGGGATTTTATGATTGTGAAATGAGGAACAATTTGTGTAACTGTTTTAATAAGCACGCTAGGTTCGATTAACATTAATCTTTATTAAAATATATGAAAGCATTTTATTAAAATGTATTCACAACCTTAAATGGTGCGAACCCAGCACCTCTATTCCGTATCTCTATGAGCGAATCAAGAGC
>Ga0180298_1000055_pt1 | contig 21372 bp, 12 predicted proteins | sample GuaBasSediGuay13_FD_121800 | JGI IMG/M metagenome (GOLD analysis project Ga0180298, IMG submission 121800) | Subseafloor sediment microbial communities from Guaymas Basin, Gulf of California, Mexico - Guay13, Core 4488-10 , 4-6 cm | ecosystem: Environmental > Aquatic > Marine > Hydrothermal...
AGGCACTCGTATCGTAGTTGAGGCTCCCCCAGAACTTGAAGGCCCAGAACGGGATGAAGGCCGTGGATTTGATGAAGGCAAAACCTTATCTTTGATAGGGGGTGATTTATTGACCCTATCAAAGATAAGGTTTTGCCTTCATCAAATCCACGGCCTTCATCCCGTTCTGGGCCTTCAAGTTCTGGGGGAGCCTCAACTACGATACGAGTGCCTTCAAGGGTAATCGCGCCTGGATCGTTGCCCAAAAAACCAAAAGCAGCAGGTTGGGCAACAGTCAACAAACTATTGCTAGGGTTAGTCACATCAAAACGTCCCCCCTCTTCCAAGTGTAAGACATCAGCAGTGCTGGCATGAAATGAGCCGGTAATGTCTAAACTTGCATTTTCGCCAAATAGAATGCCACTGGGATTGAGTAAATATAAATTGGCTCCGTCAATTTTAGAACTGAGTGTGCCATCAATAAAGGATTCAGAACGGCCTGTGACTCGCGAAATGATGTTCTCTACTGAAGACGGGCCGGTGAAAGTGGCACTTTCACCAGTATTGATATTAAACGTCTGAAAACTATGGAAAAGATTGCCACCCTCTTGTTGGCCCAAATTATCAGGGATGGTAAAATCGCCTGATAGACTTTCCACTCGTCCTAATGTGCCATCGGTTATGGCTTCTGCGTACAGATTCGTGCTGATCAAAAAACAGCCAACAATAATAAAGCGTTTTATAAGCATTTTGTTTTCCTTCAAAATAGGTTGCATCGTAGGGTGGGTAAGCGGCAATGCCATTATTATAAAAAAACCTCTGTGGTACTCTGTGGTACTCCGTGATCTCTGTGTTAAAAATAAAAAACCTCAACACAGAGTACACAGAGGTACACAGAGGTACACAGAGGTAAATTGTAGGGGCGAACCTGCGTGCTCGCCCAGGCTTAATTTAGCTTCAAGATTAAATCACTTAGCGTTCTTAGCGACTTTGTGTGATGATTTTCCCGGTGGTTTACCAGCGCCGCCGCCAACAGCAATATCCTCTGGAACGCCAATACCGTGTTCTTGAAGTAGACTCTGGCTTATCATCCCCATAATAAACCAAAACGGGCACGATTTCTTTCACCCCTTCATGATTCAAGAGTTCTACCTCGACTTTGATGTAATCCCCTTTCACAAACTCTTTACCATCAGCCAACAGAATATCAGTGCCACCAGAGATAATCTGAATACTCTTGGTGCAAAGGTTGCCTGGCAGTGGCCAGTACCATTCTTTTCTGTGAAATTGATGGGGCCAAGAGCCAGTCAATAACAGGTGTTCTTCTACCTTGAACATCGCATTTTCGGATAAGCGAAAGGCCTCTTGGAGACAATCACTGTTGTCTATCGGCCGATACACATCGGTCAGTTTCTCATTTGTCCCTTCGAGATAACCCTCATCTTCAAATTCCTTAACCATTTCTTGGGCGGCAACATCAGAATCGCTGCCAAAAATCGCGGTACAGCTTTTGTCGCTATCCATTATTATGGGCATCGACAGTCGCGTTCCTTGGCAATATTCCTCATCTGGCCCTAGCCATTGTTTGAAATGGGAATGGGGTTCTGGTATGGCGAATAATCGAACCATTTCACCGTCTAGGTAGTTTTCTACACAGTCTTCACCGCATTCAATACCCCGGCCGCTTGTCACTTTCCCTTCGCTGGTGGTTTCTGTCACTATGTTCACTGTTAGCCGGTATTCCGTTGGCAACGGTGGGCGTAACGCAAATTCTGCCGTGCATTTGGTAGCCTCTTCAATGATCAGCGTGAGGGGGGTTTCGTTTCCACTGCAATCTTCACCCCAACCGACGAAATCGGCGTTATCCCCTGCTCTGGCTCTTAAAGTCAGTTCGGTGCCCGGGGCGTAGTATTTCTCTTCACAAGCCCTGTCGCTAGAACAACTGATGACGACATTACCGTCTTGTTTCACTGTAATGCTACCTATACCGTCTCCTATCTTAGTCACTCTGACGCGATGTAATGTTTGTTGAGCGGGATCCAATTCAAACGTCGCTTCACAGTATCGATTTTTAGTTATCGTGATGGTGCCTACCCCTTCTCCTTCGCTATCACGGCAACCTCCTCTCCAACCACTAAAAACGGAACCAGCGGCCGGTGTGGCTAACAGTATGACATCAGAGTCTTTAGCGTAATCGCTACTGGCCCGATTGCACTCGATATCGCAATCAAGCTGGCTATCGGGTGATGTGGATTCAAACTCGCCTTCGCCAGTGCCTCTTTTGATAACCGTTAAGGTGAAGGGGCCTGTTTCTTCTACAGAGGGCGGCGGTAAATCATCAACGGGTGTACTCGATTCATCTCCTGTCTTGGTTTCCTGCGTACCAATTGTGACTTTTTGCACCACGGGTTTACTGACTTTGCCGGTGTTGTCGGTGATGATCAACGTCACGGTATGTTCACCTGGCTCAGAGAAGGTAATGCTGGGCGTGGGATCGGTACCCGTGATGATTTGACCATCGGAAGTTATCCAAGTGTAGCTGGTAATCTGTCCATCAGGATCAGAATCAATTGAGGCGCTGGCATCTAAACTGACGGTATTGCCCTCTATTATCGGTTCTTCGATAACGGGCTCTGGTTCTTGAGTACCGCAAATTGGAAACGCCTCAACTTCGGTGCGCCCTGCGTAATCAGTTTCAGGGTTTCGGCAGAATTTGTTCTCGTTACCCGTTAAATCAAATGATTCCAGTCTTGGTAAAGAGGACAAGCTCGGAATTTCACCGTTTAACTGATTATTGGCAACACTGAAATGCCATAAATTAGTGACACGACTCAAATCAGGAATACTACCCGTTAACTGGTTGTCCCCTAAATAAATGGAATGAGCCGACGTTAAGCCACTCAAATCAGGAATTTCGCCAGTGAGCTGATTCGCTGAGAGGTGCATTCCAGTCAATGAGCTTTAACCAGACAAATCTGGGATTGAACCCGTCAAGCTATTCCCTTCCAACCAAAGAGTCGTCAATTGGCTTAAATGGCTTAACTTTGGAATCGTGCCAGTCAAATCATTGTACTTCAGACTTAACACTTTGAGGTTAGTCAGGTTGCTCAAGTCTGGAATACTGCCTGTGAGTTGGTTTTTCCCCAAGTAAATCGACTGAAGCTTCGTTAAGTTGCTCAACTCAGGAATCGTGTCATTTAGCTGATTCACATGGAGATGAAGCGCCTGTAAATGAGTCAGAACACTTAACTCAGGAATAGAACCTGTCAACTGATTTTCATAAAGATAAAGAGCCTGCAACTCAGTCAGGGCAGTCAACTCAGGAATAAAACCGCTGAGTTTATTTCTGTAGAGAGAAATTTTAGTGATATTTCCATCACTACATTCTATACCATACCAACTACACGGCGTATTCGTCGTTTTCCAACCGTCGTTGTTAGTCCAGTTATCACCATCTGTGCTGTCGTACAGGGCGACTAAGGCTTCACATTGGGCCGTTGGGATTTCGGTGATGGCATCACAGCCTGTAGGCATTTCACTGAGCAGTTTAATATCATCAATTTGCCCATCCATCCGAATTTGCAAATATTCCACTGCTTGCAATTCAAGATCAGGTTTGACTGCTTTTAAATCAGCTTCAAGATCACGGGTAAAGGTGTGCCAAGTGTTAGCGGGCATGTGTGCCCCTACAACACAAATGATATATTTTCCGGTTCCATCAAGCTTACAACCTTTTTGGCCATTAGCATGATATTCCATATAAATAATATCGCCGCTGGTTTTGACTCGCCAATAAACCGGCTGCCAATCCGTAGCGTTAGGTTTTTTCATCCGCCATTGAACAATAAACCGGGTTGTGCTAAATGGAGTACCATCGGGAAATGCGAATTTATAACCAGAAGAAGTATGGCCCGTTAATTCAATCACGCGGTTATTTTCGTTTTCGACAACATTTGCAAATGCAGCTTCTCCCTTATTGTCATCATAGACAAACCAACCATCAGCATCGCCATCCTCAGCGTTTTCTAAACCGTCCTCAATCAATCTCACGGTAAAGTCTTGCCCAGTGATATTTTCAGAGACTTCACTATAAGCACGAGTGAGCGGGGCAAAATAATGCTCATTAGTGTTTTCAGGCGTGAGTGAGCCATACCACCCTTCTGGTACTGTACAGGTGAAATTACCTTGACTATCAGATAGTTGACAATCAGCACCGGTGTTAGACAAAGATTTACCACTGATACCTTGACCATTATTGGTGATTGTACCGCTGATAGTATAGAAATTGATGGCATCATGGTTGAGTAGCTGGATATTATCCACGCGCCCTGCCGTATGAACCAGCAAAAATTCAACATATTGCAATTCAAGTTCTGGTGCAACTGATTTTAAATCTGCTCTAAGGTCACGAGTGATAGTATGCCAAGAATCATTTTGCATACTTTCACCTAAGCCTAACCCACAAATGGCATAAGTTGATTCGCTACTGAGATGACAACCTAATGGGGTATTCATGCGATATTCCATATAAATTACCGATCCAGTCGTCTCAATGCGCCAGAAAACTGTACCGAACCCCTTTGTCATTTTTATGTCCCAGCGAACAATGAAATTACTGGTACTCAATGGCATATCTTCAGGAGAAGGGAATTTATAAGTTGATCGTGGATTGCCAGTAAATTCCATTACTTGGCTATCTTTTTCGCTATCGAAAACATTTGCAAAAGCAGAATTACCGGTTGGATTAGCGGAGATACTCCAACCATTGGTGTCACCATCTTCCGCGTCTTCTAGCACTGTCTCATCAGCAGGAGCGGCGTTATAAAGCGTTTGGATTTCAGACGCAGATAGGGCGCGGTTGTAAATGAGCAAATCATCTATTACGCCTTTGAAGGGGTTTTTATAGCTGTCGATGTCGGAGCCACGCCGCCCAATAAATAATGGGGAGTCATTGGTGGTGTTACCCACTGTTCTATCCGTCAAAGTCGCGTCTAAATTGCCGTCTATAAACAATTGAAGTTGCTCACCGTTTTTGACGAAAGCAACATGATGAAATTGCTCATCATTAACTTTCACAGTAGAACCAAAACCCGGATTATCGTCACCATCATATCTGGCAACAACGATTTTTCCATGATCTTTGTGAGTTTGGTTGAGATAGCGAATGACATAAGGATAACCATTTGAACTAATCGTATCCCATTTTTCAATAATGTCATTGTCCCCACTTTTAGTGAAGGGTTGTATATCAGCCACTTTTACCCAAAATACCACAGCAAAATCTTGGTTTTGAGCAAAATCCACTTGTGATGAATCGGCAATACTGATGTCATTGCTTTGTCCATCAAATTCATAAGCACTATCGGCATTACCCTGTCGATCCGTTGTCAGCGTTGCACCATTGACGACACCATTACTCCCATTACCACTGGCATCGTTGGCATTGCCATTCATGGGATAATAAGCCGTTAAACCTTCACACAAGTTGTCAGCGAGTTGGATATCGCCATTGCAACCGGTGGTGGCGGGTTTGGTGGCGTTGTAATAGCTCTGGATTTCGGAGGCAGTGAGGGCGCGGTTATGAATGGTGAGATCATCAATCTTACCGTGGAAATCTTGATAAGTCTCAAAACATCCATCGACACAATCTTGCTCACGCCCAATCCACAAACCATTTTCGTCAATAGATAACGCACCCGTCGGTAAATCCTTTGAACCGGCTAAGTTTCCATTAATAAAGATCTGAGTTAACCCGGAACTACCGTCTCGCACGACAACAATATGATGCCATTGCTCGTTATTTATGGCGCTAACCACCAAGTCATCATTATTTTGCTTGACATTCGCTCGTTGTCTTCCCTTATCCATGTAGAGCAAATACTCATTGCTTGCTGTGCTATTGGCACCACTTAATATGGCTTGCTGTGGATCATCGCCCGTCTGAATCCAAAAGCTCGTTGTGACATTGGTTAAACCATTGAGAATCGTGTGGGGTATTTTAATGGAATTAGTCGCATTGCCGTTTCCAAAATTGTAGGCACTGTCGGCATTGCCATGTCTATCGGTAGTCAAAGTTGGGCCATTGACTGTACCATCATTGCCATTGCCGCTGACATCCTTGGCATTGTTATCAAACGTATAATTGACAACTAAACCTTCACACAAATTGTCAGGGAGTTGGATGTCGCCATTGCAGCCGGTGGTGGCGGGTTTGGTGGAATCGTAATAGTTCTGGATTTCGGACGCAGATAGGGCGCGGTTGTAGACGTACACTTCATCAATCACGCTATTGAAAAATGCACCTATTTTATTGCCATGATTTGAAAGTGGCGTACCGGCTATCTGCAATGGTGCATCTCCCATGTAAGGTATAGTACCTTCAGGTAGATTTTTCTGATTTTTCAGTTCACCGTTAATGTAAATAGCGATGGATTCTGTGGTTAAAACAAACACGGTATGAACCCATTTATCATTGTATTCATCACTCAAGGTGTATGATACAGATAAATCCTGACCTGTGACTCTATCCTCTGTTTTCCCACTGGAAATAGCCATAGCATAGTTGTCACCATTGTTATTGAGGAGGTCAATTTTTGAAAGAACAAGTCCTTTGGTCTCAGCCGTTTTATAAATCCACGCTGCCGTTGTTATCACAGGGTTAGCCAAGATTTCACCGCCGTTGATTTCGATAAAGTCATCCGTGCCATCGAATTTGAAACCTTTACCCATCACACCATCAACACAAGTTGGCTCACTGTGGATAATTCCGTTAAAACTGTTATCGCTACTATCGGTGGCATCGCAGTTGTCAAAAGTCCAATGGGCCAATAATCCACCCGTTGTAAATGAACGGACTTCAGACCAAAAAGTAGGATTTCTACTTGCCCTGACTTTCCAATAATAGGTGGTGTTTTCAGACAAATTAAGGGTAACAGTATAATCTTGCATACCCGTATTGGCGGCAGTTAAACAAGTTGTTGTATCGTTACAATATCCACCAGAACCAGTATCGGTGAAATTTGCAAAATCAGATTGTGTACTGATAACAATGCGATGAGCAGACGCTTCAGGATCAGGTGCCCAAGTAAAGACTTGCCCTGAGATTGAAATATCCGTCGCGCCGTCAGCCGGGCTAGTCAATGTGATATTGGGATTGCCACAAATGGGGAATTCATCAACTTCTGGATGTTCAGCGTAATCAACATTGAAACCTTTGCAAAGCCCACTATTACCAGTGACATCAAATGTTTCAAGTTTTGATAAAGATGCCAAACCAGGGATTTCGCCGCTTAACTGATTATTGGAAACACTGAAATTCCACAACATAGACACACTACTCAGATCAGGAATTGGCCCGGTTAGTTGGTTTTTAGACAAACGCAAGTCTGTCAACTTGGTCAAGCTACTCAAGTTGGGAATGGTGCCAGTGAACTGGTTTTCCTCTAAGCGCAATATTTTCAACTTGGTAAAACCACTCAGCTCATCAGGAATTGACCCAGTTAGCTGATTATCATATAGCCGTAATTCTTGTAAATTTGTCAAAGCACTCAAGTCTGGAATTGGCCCAGTTAGCTGATTGTCACCAAGACTCAGGAATTGCAAATTGCTCAACGTACTCAAATCAGGGATAGAACCCGTGAGTTGATTGCTATATAGCCGTACATTTTGCAAATGGGTCAACGCACTCAAATCCGGAACAGAGCCGGTGAGTTTATTATTACCAAAACTCAGGAATTGCAAATTGATCAACGCACTCAAATCAGGGATGGAACCACTGAGTTGATTCGTATGCAGCCGTAGCTCTTGCAACTCAGTCAACGCGCTAAAATCGGGGAGCGTACCCGTGAGTTGATTACTGTACAGACTGATGTTAGTGACGTTCCCATCGCCATTACAGATAATACCTTCCCAACTACAAGGCGTATTCGTCTGTTTCCAGCTAGCCTTGTTTGTCCAGTTGTCGCCATCTGTGCTGTCGTACAGGGCGATTAGGGCTTGACATTGGGCCGTGGGGATTTGGGTGACGGTGTCACAAATCGTACAATTTCGCACGGGTTGATTCGGATCGCGCAATCCAAAGTCGATTGTGACGGTGTCGCTGCTATTGGCGATGTTCACATCGTAGAAGGCCGTGCCTTGGCCTCTTTCTGGCGCGGTTTGTTCCCAGCCTGCGGGGATGTCGCTCCAGAGGGTATGGCTGCCGGTGTTGTGAGAAATGGAGAGGTATTGGCCGTTTTCGTCTGTTAGGCGGTTAAATAATCCACCGCGCCCTGCATCGGCCTCTGTGTTGTCTCTTATGAAGAGGGTGGTGTTGGGCAAGACGGGTTCACAGGCTTCCATGAGGCCGTTGTTGTTTAAGTCTTTAAAGGCCGAGCCTTGGAATGTGGCGGCCTGTAGGGGTTGCCAAGTCAAGGCCAATACGATGCCTATCCCTAAAATAGGGGGGCCCCAAGGTGGGGATCGTTTTGGTTTGGTAGACATGATGTGCCTCCTTCCGTTGGTTTTAATATAATGAATTGATAGATTTAAATGGTGGGCAACATAAAGACGTTACCCACCCTACATTGATAGCGGGCCGGTATTACTGATAATCAATCTCTGATCAGTCATGTATTGAGTTCAATATTAAGATTGTCTTGATTGTCGATGAGAACTGAAAAACCAAAGCGATATAGCATATCCTCAAAAGCGCGGCGCGTCATGCCCACAATTTGGCGTGCTTGTTTCTCAGAAAGCTTGCCTGTTGAGTAAAGGGTGCTGACAAGGGCTTCTTTGAGATAACGCTGATCCACGCCTGTGATATCGTTGGGTAATTCTACAGATATTTTCATGGTAATTATTCGCTATTTATATTAAATAGCGTCTTTTGCGTCTCTTGCGTTGAAAAAAACTTTTAAATATAAACGCAAAAGGCGCAAAAGGCGCAAAAGGCGCTAAAGAGGTTTTTTGAAAATTTTGAGTTGTTGGTTGTTGTTGAGTTTGCGAGTCGCGAAGAGGGTTGACATTGTCTTATAAATTAGGTCAATGTGCAAGAGATATTAAAAAAATGTGTGACAATGTACGTGCAATGTTATCGTTTGTTCGATTTGTAAATGAGTTATGTGATAATGGACACGGATTGTTATTTTGCAATTTGCAATTATCAATCAATTATAAACTACCCTTGTCGTTTGAGTTGTTTGAGCTGTTTTTCAAGTTCTTCAATTTCAGACACAGATAAGCCAGCGAGTATTTCCGAGAGTTTGAGTTTAGGTTTTAAGTAACTGATAACCTCAGCGGGATTTGCGCCAGCTAAGCGTTCTTCTAGTGATAAATCAGATATGGCAGCGATACGTTCTTCAGGGGTAAACAGATCACTGGCCCACATTTCGCCCATTTCTTTAATTTGTTCAGGCGTGAAAAGACTCATGTGATCATCTCCTTTTGTTGAGATAAGTTGCAATAATTCGATTAAAAACCATTTGAAAGGCGCTGTAATGAATTTGAAACCTTGAGATTTCAACAGATTAAACGCTTTGAGTCTGTTGTTTTCGTTGTTCGATGTAAGCCTCGATTTCTTTGAGGGATAAGCCGGCTAAGCGTTGTTCAGGCTTGAAGTAATTCATCACTTCAATGGGGTTGGTATCGGCTAAGCGTTCTTCTAGTGGCATATCAGATATGGCAGCGATACGTTCTTCAGGGGTAAAAAGATCACTGGCCCACATTTCGCCCATTTCTTTGATTTGTTCAGGCGTGAAAAGACTCATGTCATCATCTCCTTTTGTTGAGATAAAAAGCGATAACTTGACTGCTTATGACATTTTACCAATTAGCGATTGCTAATCATCAATTACCTTTTACCTTTTTTCTGTTGTTTGAGTTTTTTGAAGTGTTCTTCAAATTCTTCAATTTCTGAAAAAGACAATTTAGCCAATTGATTTTGCTGTTTAAACAAATTCATCACTTCAATGGGGTTGGTATCGGCTAAGCGTTCTTCTAGCGGCATGTCAGATACAGCAGCGATACGTTCTTCAGGGGTAAAAAGATCACTGGCCCACATTTCGCCCATTTCTTTGATTTGTTGAGGCGTGAAGTCAAGACTCATGTCATCATCTCCTTTTGTTGAGATAAAAAGCAATAATTCGATTAAAAACCATTTGAAAGGCGCTGTAATGAATTTGAAACCTTGAGATTTCAACAGATTAAACGCTTTGAGTCGTTTGAGTTTTTTACTGGCTAAACAGGTTAGCCAAGCATTGTGAAGTTCATCGGGTAATTCGTTAAGGGATATCAAAGTGATATGATTAAAAGCAATGTGATCACTTTGATAAACGCCAGGTTGTACTTTTATGCGATAACCGTATTGTTCACGATTCGCTTTTTGAGGTTGTATCGCACTGATTACGAAAGTTTGTATGTCGTCATCGGATAATTCTTGTGATTGTTTGTAAAAGTATTCATACGCGGCGGCTTGAATAAAGCTTTCTTTTGACAGGGATTGTGTGGCCTTAAATTCAATCAAAATTTGAGGGGCCTGGCTTTCTCTAATCCCGTCAGGTAATCTTTCCAATTGTTCTGTTGTCCAAGGCAAGTTTTCTCGTTTTAATAATAAGATATCGGCCTCGGGTGGGTTGGACATCACTTCTACATCGGTTAATACGGTTATCCCTAAGGGCGTTAATAAAAATTGAAAAATTCGGCCTAGGATTTGATGCCAGAGTGTCTTTTTTTTGGGTTGTTCATTGTTGTCCATTAGTTCGGTAGTCTTTTTGATTATGATAGAACGCCTCATGTACTGATTGTCATGACACCGCTGATTAATAAGCGTCTTTTGCGTCTCTTGCGTTGAAAAAAAAACTTATGAACGCAAAGGCGCAAAAGGCGCTAAAAAGGTTCTAAAATCATCATGCCAATTTTAACTAAATTATTACCCATTTCATCATGTTTAATGATGTAACAAATAATGTTTAATCCTGTTTTTGTTGTTTGAGGTAAGCCTCAATTTCTTCAACCGATAATCCAGCTAAGCGTTCTTCGGGTTTGAGCCCAATAAACCGTTCTTCAGGGTTTAGCCCAATAAACCGTTCTTCGGGTTTTAAGCCAATAAACCGTTCTTCGGGTTTGAGGCCAATAAACCGTTCTTCGGGTGTTAGGCCGGAAAGATAGGCTTTTCCCCAAATTTTGCCTACTTCACGTACTCTTTCTGGGGTCATTTCGGGAGTCATGTCTTGTTCTCCTATATAAAGTAATCCCAACAATAAGGGTTTTAATTCTTTTGGGAGTGATGAAATATCACGACTTTGTTTTAAAAGCTCAAAGGCTTTTTGTTTTTCCTTTTGGTGGGTGGCAAACAATTTGAATACGGCATTATAAGGTTTATCCGCTAATTCGTTTAACGAAATTAATTGAATGCGTTTTTCTAATTGATGTTGGCTGTGGTACACACCCGGATAAAGCATGTTGTCATATCCATAAGGTTTCCGTGTGTCTTGTTGTGGTTTCATCCCCGTGACTAAAAAGGTTTGGACTTGTTCGTCCTTTAACTTTTGAGACTGTTTATAAAAGTAATCATAAGCCAATGTTTGAAGCATCGCTTTATCACTCAGGGATTGGGTGTATTTAAATTCGATTAAAAGATAAGGCGCTGTGCATTGTCGGATGCCATCGGGTAATCGTTCTAATTGCTCTGCTGTCCAATGTGTTTCTTGTTGCCGAATGATTAAGATATCGACTCGGGGTGTTTTAATCATCACGAGTGTTTCGGGTAAAACGGGCACACCAACAGGACTCAAATCCCACTGGAGGGATTCACCAAAAGGTAAATGCCAGTCGGTTTTTTCCAATTCAGATTCTTCCATAATATACATGCTCTCAAATCAATTATTGCAATTATTGATAGAACGCCGATTGTACTGATTGTCATGATTTTCGCTGATTAATATTATGATTTAAACAATAGCGTCTTTTGCGTCTCTTGCGTTGAAAAAAACATATAAACGCAAAAGGCGCTAAAGGCGCTAAAGGCGCTAAAGAGGTTTTTTGAAAATTTTGAGTTTGTTGGTTATTGTTGAGTTTGTGATTTCGCGAAAAGGGTTGACATTGTCTAATAAATTAGGTCAATGTGCAAGAGATATAATTATTAATTACCAATTACTCATTACCGATTATGTTTTTCTTTGAGGGGTTAAAATCGTTAAAAATTGATTTTGCAACGAGCCAATTTTCGTTAAAAATAAATTTTCGTTAAAAATAAAAATTGATTTTGCAATTGGAGTGCAAAATTTATTTTGCTTTTATTTGTTTTTGAACTACTGAGGATGGTGGGCAACAAAAACACGTTACCCACTCTTTGGGATCATAACGTGCCCATAATCCCGTTTGGGCATCACGAAAAGTTGGCACCCCACTTTCTGCCCAAGTGCCGGCCCCTGTTAATACGACTACCCGTTGTGCTGTTCGCAATAAATCTATCAGTGCTTTTGGAATCTTTTGATTATTCATTATTAGTACCTTTGCGCCTTTGCGTCTTTGCGTGAAATTAAAAAATCGGTATGCTTCACTCAATAAATAATTAATCATTAAACATTAACCATTAAACATAAATCGATATCGGTTGTAAATTTTAAGGCCTTGATATTAATCAGATTATTCACAAAACGATTTTCATTTTCAATAAATCATCTTATAATTAAAAAGCACTTGTTATTAAAATTGTTGTCAAGACTTTATCTGAAAATGAACAAAATCAATACCTTATCTTGTTAAAGAACACATCATTCGCAAAATAAAAATTGACACAAATTGCCAACTGTAACCAACTGTAACCAACTGTAATAAACTGTAATCAATCGTAACCAATTGAAACACAAAAAAAATTGATTTTGATTTATAATGCGACTCCACGTTTGAAAAGGCAGGTAATCAAACGTTATGTTCTTTAAAAATCAATAAGTTATAAGTAGGTACGCATAAATACTTTTAACATTTTCTGTAGGGTGGGTAGCGTGTTTTTGCTGCCCACCACGCTGAAATATTTCAACAAAAGTCATTTCAGTTAGAAATGTAGGGTGGGTAGCGTGTTTTTGCTGCCCACGCGACTGAAATATTTCAACAAAAATCATTTCAGTTAGAAATTCAGAATTGGGAATTAAAATGATGGGTTATCAGTTATCAGTTATCAAAACAGTGAACGGCTTGATATTTGCGGATATCTAAGCGAAACTCCTCTGTGAAACTCTGTGTTCCTCTGTGTTGCTCTGTGTTGAAAAATATTGAACACTGATCACTGATAAAAATGCAACATCAAAGCACTTTCTAAGTACAGCCTATTGTAATAACATGAGCCGCTCATTAACTTTAGAATGGTGGGCAACAAAAAGACGTTACCCACCCATTTCACGCTAAAGTTTCGCGGAGCGAAACTTTAGCGTGAAATATTGATTTTAATGGGGCAGGCAACAAAAAAGTATAACGATGCCCCCTTACTCAAGGAAACCCATCATGAAAACCCAATTACTGATTCCTGATCGCAAAATCTTGACGCGAGTATTTTTAATACTCGGCTTGTTGAGCCATCCAACAGTCATTCAAGCCCATTCATCCAGTGTTTTCGCTGAAATGGCAGAAAAAACGGGTGGTACAGCCATCATGCTCCCTAAACCCAAAGAGGGTGAGGAAGATGACACCGTTTGGTGTACCGCTTTTAATATTATTATGGGCACCATGCGGCCGACGATTACGGCCATCACGCCGCTGAAAATCCCACTAGACAGTACGGTAGATTTACTCATTACCGCGCCTAATGCTAATTTCAATTCCTCAAGTGTTGTGCGGATTGAAAACAGCAATATCACGATCAACGAGATCACGGTGCAATCGGCTACCAAAATACGCGCTAGTATCAGTGTGCCGACAACAGCCGCACGCCAATTTTATGATGTCTTTGTTGATACCACCGTTGGAACAGAGAAAGAAAGCGCACAAGGTAAATGTGCGTTGGAAGTGGTTGAAAAACCGTCTACGCCTCTCATTTTAAGCATCAATCCCAGCAAGGTGCAGCAAAATGCCACTGTTGACATCGAACTCAAAGGCATTAACACGGATTTCAAAACAGGATCCGTACTACAAATTGGAACTGGTATCACTGGAACAGTCACTGAAGTCATCAGCCCGACGCATTTAAAAGCCAGCGTTCAGGTTGATGAAACGGCCAACACCGGTTTTTACCATGTCACCGTGAATACAGACAGTCAAGTCGCAAGAGATACGCAACCCGGTGGTGCATTACTGGTTTTATCGGATGCCTATAAAATTCCTGAGATTAAAAGTATTACGCCTTCACAGGTGGGGCAAGGCAAAACAGTCACTGTTGAACTCAGCGCCGCAGATACGAACTTTACGTCAAGTAGTACCCTGAGTTTTTCTGGGGAAGGCGTAACTGCGACATCAACTGATGTCAAAACCACAACCAGCATCACGGCAACGGTTGCTATTAATAAAGAAGCGCCGGCCGGATATCGAGATGTCTTTGTGACAACGGGTGCTGAAATCGCTTCGCTTTTGAAAGGATTTGAAATCCAACTCAACGCGGAACCGACTGATATTGCGTTATCCAACACAGAAATCGCTGAAACCAGTGCAACTGATAGCGTTGTCGGCACTCTCTCAACCACTGATGCCGATACGACGGATACGCATACCTATCAATTAGAAGATAGCGCGGGGGGAAGATTTAAGATTGTTGGCAATGAATTAAAAGTCGCTGACAACAGCTTATTGATTGCTAACCAGCAAGAAACACACAGAATTAAGGTTATATCCACTGATGATGGGGGCCAAACTTATGGCAAGCATCTTGCAATTAATATTAAATACGCTCCCAAGGATATAACGCTTTCCAAGAACACTGTCATTGAACGCAGTGGTATCGGGATTGTCGGTGCATTGTCCGCCGCTGATCCCAATTTAACGAATACACACACTTATACCCTTCTCGACGATGCTGAGGGTATTTTCAAACTGGATGACAACAACAACGTACTCGTTGCCAATTCGGCCGCCTTGAAAAAAGGCCAGTATCCTATCACAGTACGTGCCACTGATAACACCGGTATGACGTTCGATAAAACCCTGACTATCAACGTTACCGATGATCCCACACCAACTGATATCACTTATTCTACCTCTATTGCTAAAGATATCAGTCTGTCCACGCTTATCGCGGTAGTACACACGCCTGAAAAAACAACTCTCGCGGAATTGTCTACCGTCGATCCTTCCAGCAATGATACCCATACCTACACTTTTATTGACGATGCCCATGCCAATGAACGTTTTAAATTGGATGGCAATAAACTGATCGCGAATCAAGCCCTTGATCAGGTTGATCACTATGAGATCAAAATCCGTACTACAGACAGCGCCGCGCTGACTTTCGACAAAACCTTCACGATTACCGTCAAGAATCTCACTTTGACTAACAACACGGTTTCCGAAAACAGTAAAAGCGGCACTGAAATCGGTCAACTGTCTATCACTCTGCCTTACGGCGGCGATACCGTTCACACCTACCTCTTAAAAGATGATAAAGGCGGCCTGTTCAAACTAGACGGTAAGCGTCTACTGGTTTCCAATGATTCCTTATTAAAAATAGGTGATTATGGCCTCATCATCCGTTCTACGGAAAAAGAACAGCCGAAATTGTTTTTTGAAAAAAGCGTGACAATTCAAGTCATTACAGACGACACCGGCGAAAATCTGCCTCCGACAGCCATCACACTCTCCAATAACACCGTAGCCGTCAATACGACACCTGGCACAACAGTTGGCAACTTCGTAACCAGCGATCCCAATGTCGGTGACAAGCACAGCTATACATTAATAGAAAATGCCGGAGATCGTTTTATCATCGTCGATAACAGCCTTGTCAACAGCGTTTCACTGGAAGCGGGCCAATACATCATCACAGTCGGTAGCACCGACAGCGGTGGTTTATCCTTTGAAAAAGAGTTCATCATTACGGCCAAAGCAGCTACGCCTCCCACGGTGGTTCCAGACGCAGGGCCAAAATCCCCACCACCAAACGCTGCACCAACCAGCATCACGCTTTCCAACAACACCCTCACGGCCAATAGTGTACTGGGTACCCCCATTGGCAGCTTCACAACTGTCGATCCGGATATCAACGACACGCACACTTACACCCTTGAACATGATAGCGAAAGGCGTTTCGCCATCACCGGTAATCAATTACAAATCGCCAAAACCTTGGAAATCGGCAATCACGAGATCACCGTGCGTTCCACCGACAGTGGCGGTTTATCTATTGATCAAACTTTCCAAATCGACATTGTCGCGGCCAGCGAAGATCAAGACAATGACGGTATCCTAAACTACCTAGAAGAGGCCGCACCCAACAACGGTGATGGCAACGATGACGGTATACCAGACAGTGAACAACCCCATGTCGTCTCCCTGCCGCTCAGCAATCAACAAGACTACATCACCTTAGCGGCCCACAATACTGACTGCCCACTTGAAAAAGTTCACGTCAACAACGTTCAATCGCAACCTGATACACACCACCCCGCTGAAAGCATCCGTTTTGAAATCGCTTGCCAAGCAACCGAACTCACTTTGTATTATCACGGTGTCACAGATCCAAGCGGTTGGGCATACCAACACTATCAAGACAACGCATGGCAAGAAATGCCCAACGTCCAACTTGATCAACAGTTCAGTTCTGATCAAACCGTCACAACAGCCACCCTCTCTTTGGAAGCTGAAAGCGATGCAGATCATATTGTTCATATTGGCGGCCTCAGCCGACAACAACTGACAACCACTACCCTACACTTTGCCAAAAACAGCCTAGTCATCAATGAATATGGCAACAGCGTCACAACCCTACCCACACTCGGCCAAGTAGAAGGCAACCTCATCAGCCTACCCGTCACGCGAAGCGGCGCAATAGACAAAATTGTCAAAGCCCATTTCGTTTCAATCGACAGCGATGCCAGACAAGCTATTGATTATGCTATTGTTTCTCCAAAGAATGGCCAAATCACTTGGCCCAAAGGCGACACAACGGCCAATATCACCTTGATTGTCATCAATGACGATATCGACGAATCCGATGAAAGCTTCCGGCTGCGCCTCTCCAATCCCACTGATGGAGCCCAAATAGGCACACCCAGCGAAATCGCGATAACCATCAAAGGCACCCAAATTGAAGAACCAATAGAAGCCAAACCCACCACCGAATGCAAACGTGATGATCCCACATTGCTCCTATCGGCCCCTAAAAACATCACCCTGAAAGTCGGAGATGATCCCATCACCTTGAACTTCACAGGTGGGCAAGACATTGACGATCAAGACAAACGCGCACTCAGCGAATCACCTGATTCAGAGATAGTGAGCATCGAATCGGCCATCTTTCCAAGAGAAGGCGGCGCCATCGTCACCCTAAGGCCCGTTGCCCCAGGCCAAACCAGCCTAGTCATCAGCGACTGCCTCAGCGAAGCCGAAGTCGATATCACAGTCGAACCCGCCCTCTGCCAAAATGATCCGGCCAAAGCCCTACAACCCGAAACCGAAGAACTCAGTATTGAACTCGGCACAGGCAGCTACCGGCTCCCCATCACAGGCGGGCAAGGCGATATCACAGTTAAGCAACCGCACCACACCGAAGTCGCCACCGGCGAACTGTTGTTCACGAAAGAAGAAACCTTCTTAGAAATCCGTCCAAAACAACTGGGGCACACCTACTTCACCCTCAGCGATTGCAACAGTGAAACGCTGATCGATGTCAGCGTCAAATCCCAATGTGACAACCTCCAAGCCAATGCAGCCCAAACGCTGAAAATGAACTCCGATCCGGAAATCATCTTGATAGCCGATGCCGAAAAACGCATGATTGAAGTCAGTGGTGGGCAAGGCGCACTGCAACTCAATTCCCAAAACAGCAGCGTTGCCGCAGGCAACCTCGTACTTTCCCAAAATGGTACCGCCATATTAATCGTAAGGCCGATAAAACCGGGCCATGCCACCTTCACGATCAACGACTGCGTCAGCCAAATCGAACTGTTCGTCAGTGTATTACCAGATGCACCTAACACAGTGGGTATCGATCCAAATAACCAGATATTCACTGACACCCAAGCCTACTTTGAAATCAATCTGCAAAAGACAGGCGGGAAAGCGAGTGATGATAACTGGTATGGGCCAAGCGATTCACTGATGTTAAACCTCAATCTCATCATCGCCCCAAAGCATGTTGGACAAGCAGCCGGCCTCATCGCCCTGATAATACCTGAAGGGCGCGAAATCGTCTTTATGCACAACGGTTCCAAATGGCTACGTTGGGATGGCGATATACTCAGCTTTCCGGTGACTAAAACTTACGCCCACCTGCCAAGCCCAGTCAAAAACGCCATCACACTGGAACTCGACACGCTACCCCTAGACGGCTTTTTAGGCAAAACGTTTAACGTCTACATCGGCTACCGCTTAGGCGATGGCACGATCATATTCAGCACAGATGAAAACGCCCCCCGCTTCAAAGTCGCCAACGGCAGCGGCCTCAAGCTCCAAGGAGACAAAATCGCCACCTTCGCAACCACAGCGCATTTTGAAGGGCTACTCAGCAGCGACAGTGGGCAAACCGGCAACAACCTACTGATTGGTAGAACAGAAACACTCGCGGCCCAATTCACCATCAACGTCGATCCTGCACACCAAGGCCAGCGCGCCAGCCTCATTCTAGTCGCGGAACACAGCAACGGCCAACTGCTCATGCACAACGGCCAAAATTGGGAAACTTGGGACAAACAATTCGCCAGCCTCATTCCGGCCAAACCGCCCTACGAGAGTCTCCCTGAAAAACTCAGCATCACCTTATACCCATTAAACCTAGACAAGCCAATAGGAGAATGGCAACTCAACATCGCCTATCGACTAGAAGACGGAGACGAACAAGGGGCCATCATTTTCAACAATCCCCTCAAATTCTCAATCGCCAACGGCGTCGGCCGCTCACTGATCAGCTATGAAGCTATCAACACCGCCACCCACTTCCACGTTCAAATCAGCACCGAAAGCGGATTAAGCGGCAACAACCTAGAAATTCTGGAAACAGAAACAGCGGCCATCGAATACAGTTTGCAAATCGATCCAGCCGACATAGGGCAAGCCGCCCAAATCATCATCACCGCCCAAGTCAGCTTTGAAGAAGGCACCGAACAAGCCGTCTTCATCCACAACGGCCAGACTTGGAAAGCATGGAACGATGACTTAAACAAACTCACGCCCACGCAAATCCACGACAAACTGCCCAAATTGCTCAACGGGCAACAACCCCTCGCCTTAAAGAGCCTAGCGTTAGGTGATAAACTACCCGCCGCACTCAAAATCTACATCGGCTACAAATTAGGGAACGAAAACTTCATCTACAACGAAGACACCCCCCTATACCTTCGAGTCATCCAAGCCCCATCAGGCCCAGAAAGCAGCGAACGGCCGTGTTTATTTTGTATGTAGGGTGGGTAACGTGGTTGCCCACCATCTTAAATTTATCTTGATTAATGTAGAGGGCCGGTAACGTGTTTTTGTTGCCGGCCCCATTTAATGTAGGGTGGGTAACGTGGTTGCCCACCATCTTAAAAATTAACGCAAAAGACGCAAAAGACGCAAAAGACGCAAAAGATAGACGTTTTAACTGATAACTGATTAAGATTGAGTACAACTAATTACGGGGATAAACGAATTTTTATTTAGAGATAGAACGCAGATTAGACTGATAATCATGATTAACACTGATTAAGATCAAAAAAATCAGCGGAAATCATGACAATCATGACAATCAGCGTTCTATCTGATAACTGATAACTGATAACTGAAAACTGAAAATGTACACCCTTTACCGAACCAATGCTGACGATTTGGATATTCATTTTATTGAAGCGTTAAAAACTCAGTTCAAACATAAAGAACTTGAAATCGCAGTTTGTGAAACGGCACAAGTTGAAGAAGATGAAACAGCTTATTTGCTGGCATCACCCGCTAACCGGGCACACCTATTAAAAGCAATAGACAATATTGCCCATAATCGGCATCTTGTAACCGTTAACTTAGATGAACTGGCATGAAAAAGATTGCTTTTGAAGAAATCGCCTTTCAACATTTTAACGAATGGGCAACCCTAGATAAAAAATTGTATCGGCGAATTGTTAATTTAATTAAAGATATTCTTCGCGAACCCTATTCTGGTATTGGCAAACCAGAAGCATTGAAACACGATTTAAGCGGATATTGGTCACGAAGAATTAACGATGAACATCGTTTAGTCTATAAAGTTGACGATGAAGCAATCACTATTGCCTCTTGTAAATATCATTACTGATTAAGAATTAAGATCAACTCTTGCGTCTTTTGCGTCTTTTGCGTCTTTTGCGTTTATAATTTATCTTGATTAATGTAGGGTGGGTAACGTCTTTTTGTTGCCCACCATTTTAAAATTTAACGCAAAAGACGCAAAAGGCGCAAAAGACGCAAAGACGTTTTAACTGATAACTGATAACTGATAACTGATAACAGATTATTAGGGCTCTTGAAAAATGTCTGGATTAAACGAACTACAGCTAAAATATTTGATTCAATTTCCTGACTATTACGATGACCTTTATAAATTAGAGGTGTCTGCGAAGGGATATTTAAATGAAGTCATGGTACAGTTTTTAAATGGTACAACTTACCCGATGTACTTCATTGACATCACTCGATTGCAACAAGACTTTCAAAGCGAAATTGAATATGGGAATAACTTTCTCGCCGAACCCAACATGGTTGTACTTTCAAAAGTCACACCTGAAAACATCACTATAGCCGTTGACAAACTGGTGTCTCAAGGTTTTTTTAATGAACTCGGGGCCTTATAAGATGATTGGCCTTCAAAATTGTTCTTGATTGAGTACAACTAATTACGGAGATAAACGAATTTTGATTAAGAGATAGAACGCAGATTAGACTGATGATCATGATTAACACTGATTAAGATCAAAAAAATCAGCGGAAATCATGACAATCATGATAATCAGCGTTCTATCTGATAACTGATAACTGATAGCGATTTAAGCAAATATTATTCCAATATTGAACAGAAGGTACATGATGTCACATTTGATGTCACATGTTTCAGTAACATGATATGTTATTTACTTTATGATTTAATGCGCGTCTGTCGAGCACAACGGATTTTGGTGCTAAACGGATTTTGATTGATTGGCGTTCAAGATTTATTGATATTAAGTAACGTAGGGTGGGTAACGTCTTTATGTTGCCCACCATTTAACTTTAATTAATGTAGGGTGGGTAACGTCTTTTTGTTGCCCACCATTTAACTTTAATTAACGTAGG
>Ga0180298_1000058_pt1 | contig 21131 bp, 46 predicted proteins | sample GuaBasSediGuay13_FD_121800 | JGI IMG/M metagenome (GOLD analysis project Ga0180298, IMG submission 121800) | Subseafloor sediment microbial communities from Guaymas Basin, Gulf of California, Mexico - Guay13, Core 4488-10 , 4-6 cm | ecosystem: Environmental > Aquatic > Marine > Hydrothermal...
ACCGCCAGCAAGGCCAAGGCGGCGGACACATCACCGCCATGCGCCAGCTCCTGGCCAAGATCGAGGCCGAGCATGGCCGCGAGGTGATCAGGCAACTCAGGCCCTCTGGGTTCCGCCTGATCTTCCAAGCCGTTCATCCAGACCTGATGCGGAAGGTAGGAAATAACCACGAATTCGCCTGCCAGCTGAACCACTACAAGGCCAACAACGGCTACAGGTATGACAAGGTCAACAAGGTATGGATCGATGAAAGGGCTAAATAATCCCGCCCGGGCCCCGGCGGGAAAAGGTAAAGGGGCCCAACAAAGAATGACCCGTTAGAGGGGATTGTGAACTGGCTCAGGTACCTGCGTGGGTACCTAATCCAGGGCCAGGAAGGAGGTGGCAGGAATGAAGGTGACGATCCTTAGAGGTGCGAAAGGAGTTACGCTACGGGCGATAAAGGACCTCGCAGTGGAAGTTGAGTTAAATGGAATCGAGTTGGATGTATTCGAGGGGATGAACACATATGATGACGAGGCCCTTAAAGGAGAGAGGTCATTCCAGAGGTTAAGCCTGATCAGCGCCCCGATTTGCGACTCCGAGACTGCTGAGAAAGCGGTTAAGGAGCTGCTGGAACTCAAGAAGAAGTTGGAACTATTAGAGTCGGTTAAAACCAGCAAGATCAACGCACTCGCCGGTTTCTTCGCAAAGGTACTGAAAGAAGAAGAGTTTGAAGTAGAAGTGGAAGGTTAACCCCGCTTTGGGCCCCAACGGAGAAAAGCGAGGGGGCCCAAAAAGGAAGGATGACCCGCTTAGAGGGGATTGAGCATCGTTGTGTTACGGGGGTTGTGGCAGCTCCGGCCCCAAGAAGAAAGTCTGAGCTGCGAAAGGGGGTGGTAGGTGTGCGCTACTACCTGCAAAGGGTAGGCGCCCTTGCTAAGGCACGTTGGGTAGCCTACTACGTGTGGTTTCCTAGCACACACCTACTACCAAGGGTCAGAACGGCTCCTGACCCTAAGAAAGAAACCGAGCCGTGAAAGGAGGTGAAAGAAGGATGGAGCGCCAGGAATACTTAATTCGAAAAAGGGATGGAAGGGAATTCAAAGTGATCATCGAGTCAGAGCCTGAACCTACGATGGAACCTGACCTTGCTGACCTAATCGAGGAGGCCTTAGAAGAGAAGGCTTCCAAGTCGGGGTGGCCACTGGGCCCTACACAAAAGATCCGGCTTCGGAATAAGACGAAGCGCTTTATGAGGCTACAGTACATCCAGTCGTTCGGAATTTGGGGTGCACTAGAAGTACTGAACATGAAAGCTGAGAAGGAACCTGAGGGGAAGCTGAACATCGACACGAAAGACCCGTTAGGAAAGCTGATCGCGGAGGCCCTTAAAGGAAAGAAAAGAGGGCGTCCGCGTAAGAAAGAGGAGTCACGCGTTCTACCTGGAACTAGGATCGGAGATATGTATGCGAAATGGGGAGAGTTCCATTGCGACTGGAAGGATAAGCCGGATTCTGAGGTTGATGTCGGAACAATGGAAGTAATAGAAAGCTTGTTATATGGGAACGAATAAACCGTGGTGGCTCTGGTAAAAAGAATCTGAGCCACGAAAGGAGGTGAGGAGATGAAGAGATGTAAGTGCGGAAAACCGATTCCCGATTGGGCTGAAATATGCCCAGAATGTGCTCCCATCCGGATTGAAGAAGTGATCGCGTCGGTTTTCTACATCGATGAAGAGGGGGTCCAAAAAGTGGAGAACTTTACGGATGGCAGCACTACCGCTTACGAGGACGCGATCCGGTTCTTCAACCAGTGCCCGTCTCGGGCTAGGTTAGTAGTGAAGGACCCAATCGAATCATGGAGACGAGTAAGGGAAAAGTAAGAAAGGGGAGTGAGTCATGCCATATAGGGTTCAAGAAACAGGTTCTTCCGCTGCGAGTCTATAATGGTACCCTGCTCTGTACCAACACGTTAGTAGAAGCAAGGGTGGTGCAGGAGCAGTGGTATGGTGGGGATGTGGACCTCTATGAGGTCCACGGACGGGTAGTGGAGAGCTTTGAAGAGAAGTACTGGATTAGCGACGAGGAGTGCATAAAAGTAAAAGCGGTCCTACTCCGACCTAAGAGGATCATAAAAGTTGGAGTAGTACCGATTTGAAAGGAGGTGAAGTAAGTGTTAGAGAAGTACCAGGAGATCGGACCAGTTGTTGTTGGTGTTAAGAACGTGCATTACTTCATGGTTTGGTTCTTTAAGGGTCGCGCAACAGTAGTCGCGTTCTTAAAGAAGTAAGCAGCCTAGGAACCAGATGGTTCATAATCAGGGCTGGAAAGGAGGTGAGGGAATGAAGCTCGATCTAGGTTCGGGACCAAAAGGACACTGGGTAGAGGACACTCCAAACTGGCTCCATTTGGACTGCGAGAAGTATGACGGAGTTATGGAGTGGAGGTGCCCTAATCGAATTCCAGTTGAGGATGAATCTGTCGATGAGGTTTACATAGGGCAACTATTGATAGCGCTAGACAAAACCGCGCGTGCAGAGTTGGCGCGTGAGGTGGATAGAGTATGTAAGGTTGGCGCGGTTTTACAGGTTCACTGCTATGGAGATGAAAGAAGCGGAGTTGGAGTATGGAGAGAGTTCTTCGATTTGCTAGAGTGTAGAGGATGGACACTGATTAAAGAGGAACCGGTTAACAAATGGGAAAGAGGTTATACCTATATGATCAAACTAGTAAAGAGACCCGTTTAGAGGGGATTGAGCAACGTATATAGTTCCTATAAGGAACTATATACAGCGGGCCTAGGACCATAGGTCCTAATCTGGGTCCTGAAAGGAGGTGAAGAAGGTGGACTACAGGGACATCATCAACCAGTTCATGAAAGAGGTGAAAGCGGAACCTGAGTTACTAGAGAAGTTGAGAGGAAAACCGGTTTGCGTCTGGACTAGGGTGATTTGTGACTACGCTGAACTGAAAGAGTTGACAAAGACACCTAGAGTGAAACTGTACCGTCAGGTGTATAGTTGGTTGCGACACCGGATTACTTATGAACCGAAACCGGCGACGGATAAGGAGCATCCATGGGGCAAGTTGGACCCACGAAAGAAAGCGTATCAGATTACGGAAGCGCGGTACACTCGAATTGAAGTAGAAGTGGTTAATAAAGCACTATTTCAACGTCAGGATGAGTAAGTGGTTGGCACGAAATTTCTGGTTGATGTGAAAATGCACCTGTAATAAAATCAAGGGGTTGAGCTCGGGGTGCTCACTTAGGCTGAGCAACTTTCGAGTAGAAGCAGTTAAGCACCGGAATCCTACTTTGGCAAAACCCTGCCCTAGGTCTCGCTTTGGCGGGGCCGGGCAGGGTAATGAAAGGAAAAGCAGAGCTGGTTTGTTTGTGAAGGTTTAATTTTATTTTATATAAATTTTTATTTTTTAAAACGTTAGGAGGTGTCGTTTGTGACAGATGGGTACAAACTAAGGGAGATAAAGACAGTTGATGATCTGGGTGAAACTGGAAACATTTGGTGGTTGGAGCTGTATGAATTCGAGGACCTCAAAGGCAAGTATGTGATTGATGATCGTCAGGCAGCTACCTATGAACCAGAAGGATCCAAGATGATTGAAGTGGTTCTGAATGTCGATAACATAATTTACGACGTGGAAGCAGAAGCGGACATAGTAGGCGACGAGTTGTACATTGCAGAGGAAGAGATCGACCGGATAATCTAGTCAGGTATAATTTTATTTTTATATAAATTTTTATTTTTAAAACGTTTGGAACAGCTTGGACTTTTAGTCCAAATCAAGGCTGTGAAAGGAGGTGTAAAAGTAATGGCAGAGGCAAAGAAAGGGACCAACATCGTAAAGACAGAATCTGAAGAGAGGGCTACCACAGATTTGAAGGCTCTCGTGGACGCTGCACTGGAAAAGAAGAACGGACAGTCTCAGTTGGGCCACACAACTTACATGAGAGATCTGGCAGCAAGGATCATAAAGGACAAAGGTCCTGAGGTCTTCAAGAAGTTAGGCCCAACCGGATTTCGGAAAGTGTGCATCCTCATGTTCAAGAACGAGAAGCCTGAGTTGTGGAAGGAAGTGCAAGAGAAAGTGAAGGTGTCCACCTTAAAGGCAGAAATGCAGAAGGCTTACTACGATGCACAAGAGTAGTGGCCTTCTGTTCAGGGCAGCCTGTTTAGACTGCCCTGCCTGCCAAAGGAGGGAACGATGAATGGTGTAACGTGGCTTAAAGATTTAGATGAAAGGTTTAAAGAGGCGTATCAACGTCTCAAAGACGCGGAGGCTAAAAAGGATCGTAAACTAGCACTTCAAGCGGATGATTTGATACATGATGTATTTGATGACGTGACAGCACGCTTGGTGTCGTTGTTTGAGAAACTGTCTTAACATGTGAGGAGGGACAAATGGGCAAAGAGCAACACGTATATGTGATCGCGACGTTGAAGGACCTAAGACCACGCTGGCATGAGATTGCTGAGACAATCATGAACCAAACACACTTCAAGGACATCAAAGTAAAAGGCCTCAAGTTGGTAGAAGGACCGGGATGTCTCAACCTCGGGCTCTCACTTGAAGGGCCGAAGAAGGAAGCGGAGCTGCTTGTCAAGAACCTGACTCTGAGCCTGATGCCTGCACGCTATTCGCAGGCAGGAGATAAACCGTGGACAGGGGTCTTCAAGCAAATCACGCGGGTCAAACCTGATGAGGTGTCACGTGGCTGAACACAAGCGCCAGGCCCCCCTGGTTTTTGCCCCGGGGGTGGGGTCAGAAACGCCCGGGCCCTTAGTAACGCATAGTCAAAAGTAAGGGTTAAAAGCGACACACAGTCAAAAAGCGACACACAGTCAAAAAGCGACACACAGCTAAGAAAGCAAGGGTGCGTAAAGGAGACAACAATGAAGTATTTGCTTAAGCTTAGGGTCAGAAAGAATGCCCTCTCTGACGAAATAACTAAAGGGCTGAAGTCTATATATAACGTCGACGCGGCGGTAACACCAGCAGAAGGTGAGTTACAGGTACCAGGGCTGGATGTGATAGTTAAGGCATTTAACGTAAGAGATAACCGCACTGGTAGTTGTGCTGTGTTTCTAGCAGTTGGGTATGAAGATACTACTTGGGTGAAGTATCGTATATATGGCGATCTCTACACGTACTGCCCTAAGTGTAAGGTCTCAGCCGATGAAGGTGGGAAATACTGCCGTGTTTGTGGAGCAAAAATTGAATACCAGATCCCTTAGGAGGTGTAATTATGTCGACCGCAAAGAAGTACTTCATCCGGCGACCCCTAAAAATAAGCGAGTTGTTCAAGTTAAGGAAGAAAATTGAAATAACTCCATCCTGTTATTTCCAGATGTAGGAGGTGGTTGATGGGTAAAGGTTGGGAAAGGTTAGAAAGCTTCATATGTAACCTAGACAAGGATAGCCGCTTTTATACGCTAGCTAGGTATGATGAAATCGACGCAATATATGAAGAACTAAAGAAGGAGCCTATAAAAGATCCACATATGATGAGGTTAGTTAAGAGACTAAGAGATGAGTGGGTAAAGGACAGGGATAGTTTAACAAAACTGTATGACGAGGTTATTGAGAGGGATGAATTTCCGGATGATTACTTACCAGAAGGGATTTGTAGTGCTATGCAAGATTTATATGAATACTATGAGGAGAAGTATGGGTAGGAGGAACATATGAAAGTGTGTATGGTCTAATTTTTTAATTTAAAAAAATTTATTTTTAAAATGTAAGGAGGTGAGAAAATGGAACATTGTCCTGAATGTGGGGCGAGGGCGAGAGAGGACGAGTTCTCACCTGAGGTAATAGATGATGGCCAGGGTTATGAGCAGGTTGAGATTCATACCTACAAATGTGAAAGGTGTGGTTGCGCGTTTAAAGTAACTATAACAACAAAGAAGGAAAAAATAGGAGGTGAACAAGATGAGTAAGGAGTTTATAGAAGCAAAAGCAGTGTATGAGAAGGATACAAAGCGGTATCACAGGTTCAACATTGAGTCTGAAGAGATAACTGGTGTGATATATGTAAAGAAGGATATTAAGCTGCCAAAAGAGGTGCGAGTTAAGCTTGTGGTCGAAGGTGGTTAAGCTATGAGAGAAAAGTTAAAGAACGTATGTATACACCTAGGAGATGGGACATGGGTCCCTACTACAGTTCTGAAGTGTATGGACTTTGACTTTGTACGAGAGAGTGTTGCTAGTCGAATAAGGATGCCTTCGGCTATAGGTGAGTCCTTGGCTTTCCTAATAAAGAGGGGTTATGTTGAGATAAAGCCGACACGAGCTGGACGTGAGTTTGTGAATGAATGGATGAAGCTGTATGAGCAGAGAGAGGAGAAGTTAACTAGTGCAGCTAAGGAACGGAGGCGAATGCGCTCAATCGCACAGAAAGGGCCGTTTCACTTAGATGAGATTCACACTCGTGGTTCACATGTGACTGTTTATGGTCACTACGGTGAAGTCGGAGTTGAGGTGTCGTCAATCTGCAGGTATGTTAAGCTTAAGAAGGGACAGATAGTGTCGTATGTAGACAAGGGCAAGCTCTATGATAAGATAATGACTGACATCTCTACCGCACTAATGTCACCTGAAGGAAGGCTACGGTTACTTAAGGTTGATGTGAACCAATTGAAGTGGCTCGTAGATTGGTATAAATCACGTAAGACTACTAGATAAAGGATGGTAGAGAACATTCAACCATAGAGGGCGACGAGAAGACATGGAGACTACATCGTTGCAAAGGAAGTCCTTAAAGGGATGGTAGTGTCACAAGAAGGTCGATTAGCTGGTAAAATTGAAGAAGTTACGAGTTAAATTAAGCTGTTTAAGAAATCTCAGTGACCACTCCAAACTATGTGTTGTATAGTAGGTAAGTAAGTTACCAATTGAAGATAGCAATGAGGTATAGGTCATTCAGGTTAATTAGGCTTTCGAGAATTTCGGTGACGCCTCTTTACTACTTAAGAATTTTAGTGACCACTCCAAACTATGTGTTGTATAAATGGTGCCAGAAAGGGCTTATTTTGTTAATGATGAGTTAAAGGGAGGTTAAGAAAAATTACGAGTCCAAAATTTTGGTGATGGAGCGTTAATCTGGCTCATATGGGGTCAAGAAAATCCTAGTGCTGGACTCCTGAGGAGTGAGATGAAGAGGTTTTGACAGTATAAGTGATTTCTATAAAGCTTTGTTAAGAATTTCAGTGCTGACAAGTAGAAAGAGTCAAGAATTTTGGTGCTAGAACCTGGCGCTCCACCCCGTAAAAATTCTGAACCATCAAGTACCCCTATAAAATATAATATTATATATAGGTACTTGGTGGTTCAAAATGGGTCCCGAATTTTGGTGTCGGAACCTTATCTAAGGAGGGAGTTATGTATAAGATAGTCGCTTATCATCCAAGCGTTGGTAAGTACTTAATAAGGCGTCGGGATGGTGTTCGGTTCTTCTGCAGCGTCAAGATGTTAAACTTTATGTTACAGTTAGGACTTATTCAATAGGAGGTGAAGATGAAAATAGGATTTAGGAAGTTTGGCGTAGGACCCGGTAGGGACTTTGGAGAAGTGGAGGCTCCTCGGAATGTCTTACTCCTTATCGATGGGTATCCGAGAATTGTAATTGAAGATCTGGGAGATGTCTCTGTCTCTAAGCTGAACAAGTTGGCACGGAAGCGCTCTACGCTTGTGTCTGGAATGGACACAGGTTTCATGGTGGTGAAGTATAAACACATGGTAGAAGTAGGATTAGCTCGGCCTAGTGGGTGGGTCGATCCGGATGACACAGAGATTTTGTTAGTATCTGAAAAAGGCGATGAAAAGACTCATGTCGTTTGGCTCCACTCACATTGGGAGTAGACTATATGATTATCATATGCTCATTGCGCCATATCTTAGCGATAAGCACGGGTTCCTACTGATATGTATGTAAACCCTTTGTAAGGAGGTCGCGATAAAGATAGAGAACCTTGTGCTATCACTCATTCCTCACAGGGAGGTGTATGGTAGAGACGACGTGACGAATCCCGACTTTGCTACTGTATGCGCGTTTAAAGACGGATGGAATGATTGTATAGATGAAATAGTAAGGAGGATCGAAGCTGATGGATAAGTCACATAAGAGGCAGTGGATGCAGGAAGTTGCTTTCCGTGCTGTGTTTAGGTTGGATAAGGTTATAAGAGGAGTGCTAGGTGATCTAGTAATTTATGGTCACTACGACGACGTCGAGGTAACTATAAGTTATCAATACCACTTAGGCCTTAGTTTCGCCTGTGTCACGTTACAGCATAGTGGTGTTTCATCCAGTATGGTTTGGGGTAGGTGTTATGAAAAAGTGTTGGTTGATGCCTTTCGTGCTGTACTAACGAGTGAAGGGCGGTTATGGAGGTTAAAGGAAGATTGCTTGCGACATTTTGTTGATACTATTAAAGTGATGGCTAGGGAGTGGAGCGTCAAAGCAGATGTAAAGAAAATCGAGGACGCGTAAAAGGTAGTGGATGTGGAGGACTTGAGTTGCCACGGGAGGAGAAAGGTGACAGTTATTGTAGGAAAGGATGGTAGGTTGTATTTACCCGTATAGCTTAGAAGTTGGTTCCTTAATAAAAGAGGAGGTAGGAGTGTATGGATGAAAAACAACTTGAAGAAGCGTCAGCCGCTTCTGAGAGGAAACGTATAGGTAAAGAGGGTCACTTTGAGAAAGAGGTAAAAAGGAGGAGAAGGAGAAATAAGTTAGCGCGATTAAGCCGAAGGCGTAATCGTCGGTAACGCTGGCTGAGGAGTACTGAAGTAGATAAGGATGCACTTAATGGTAAAGCTGACTTTTGCGTGCTTAATTTAACATTAGAAGCGGTCACGAGTGTTGCGGACGCGAAGAAAGTGAAGAGGGAGTTAGCTAGGGTCAAACGCTGCTTAGAAGATTTAGAGTCGGAAGTGGTGGCGTTAGACAATTCTGTAGAGGAAGCCTTGTTTGGTGATTAATGGGGACCGGAGGAAAGGTTATGAAGTGCTACAGAATCGCGGTTAGGGGGACTATTAGGACCCCTATTCAGTCCGTTGAAGATCTTTATGAGGAATTGTACCAGATATTTCAGGACTATTTCGGTCCTGATGTCTGCGGTAGCCTGACTTTCGATGTAGAACCGATTGATGGTCAGGTTGCTAACCCACAAAAGCGTTGGGTGAAGTTACGGTGCATTGAGAGATATGAAGACCTTGGCTAGGGTTGGTACGGACTTATATCTTAGCGAGGAGGACTTTTCCAATTGGAATTGTTAGCTCGTTTACTGGCACGTGCTGTGCCTGACGCTCATGTCGAGTTAGTAGAGATAGCTTGTGTTAATACTAAGTTTTTTATACACGTTACTCCTAATCATTTTAGGTACTGGGAGCGGTTCAAAAAAAGGTACTCTTACAGTTTAGGCCTTGCGCAAGATCGTGGCGCAAGAGTTTTTCGCGCCGCTTGCCCAGAGTTTCATACAAAGAAGGACTTAATTGATTGGTTGTCGGACACGTTGGATTTGACACCAGGTGAGCGTAACCTTCTACACCTTTCTATAAAGTAGTGTTACAAATGTTAGCGGTGGTGTTAAGTCGGGCTGCGCCGGACGTTCAAATTAAATCAGCGGAAATAGTTAAATCGTCAGCCAGAGTAGTGTACTGGATCCGAGTTAGCCCAAATCATGGCAGGTATTGGAGGCGGTTCAAAGAGGTATATCCTTTATTGTTTATGTCTAGCGTCAGAGCGCGGTGCGGAGATTAGATTCACTGCTTACCCGGAGTTTTTATGCAAGAGAGGCCCTGATTGATTGGCTGTTGGATACTTTACGCCTGACACAAGGTGAAAGAAATTTGTTGCGACTTTGGATGACTTAATGCAAGTGTTGGTTTACATACTGTCACGCGCGGTATCTGATGTACCTGTCAGTTCCGCGTCGATTGTGATGTCGACACAAAGCAGGAAGTACTACATTGGGGTTAGACCAAACCACCCGAAGTATTGGGAGTGGTTTAAGAGAAGGCATCCTAATAGTATCCACCTAGCACAGAGTCGCGGCGCGAGAGTTAAGGGGGTCACTTGCCCAGAATTTACCACAGCACAGGCTGTATTGGAGTGGCTGTCAGATACATTGGGCTTATCATGTGGTGAAAGGAATCTATTACGTCTTTGTAGTGGTGTAGTGGGGCGTCGTGCACGCTGATGCTATAGGAGTGATGAATTGATTCAGTCAGCGCTACAGAGAATGGTTCCAGATGTCTATGTTGGATCAGTGAAAATAGTGGCGAATGGACGCGGCTGTCGCTTTTACTTTCGTGTTAGCCCCAATCATCGGATGTATTGGACCCAGTTCCAGGTTAAGTACCCTGAGTTTATTTTTCTGGCATGTAAAAAATACGGCGCGTTGACTGAGTTAAACGGCTTCTCATGTTTCTGCCCTGAGTTTCCTTCGAAGGAGGATTTACTTGATTGGCTGGCGAGGGTAGTGAGCGCGACACAGAGGGAGCGTCGCTTCTTACGCCTTTGTATGGAAAGGGGACCGCGACTGTATCAGGAGAGTTAACTCTAATACTAGTGTGTTGAACTTATCACACAGAGAAAGAACTTTTTGCGTCTTGTGTGAGGTTTTTGAGCTATGTTACATCGATTAACCGCGCTAATGTCACGAGCTGTACCAGGGGTGTATGTTGAATCAGCGGTGCTCACTTCTCTTTGGGGTGAGCGTTTCTTCATTTATGTGGAACCTAACCACAGTGAGTATTGGTTCTGGTTTAAGAGAAGGTATCCTCAGTGGAAACGAGTTGCTTTGAGATACAAGGCGGTGGCCACTACTACGGCTTGTCCTGAGTTTCGTTCTTATAAGATCCTAGTAAACTGGCTGTTAGATGTACTGAACTTATCGTGTGGAGAAAGAAATCTCTTACTGCTTGATATGGGACTTAGTTTATGTCGTATTTAACCTTCATCCTGTCACGTGCTGTACCGGATGTACGCGTTGAGATGGTACAGGTAGTTGAAACACCTGCAAACCCACAGTGGGGTCTTGATTTAGAGGCAGGGGCATTTCGTGTAATTGAGGCTGAGTATAAGTATACTTTGGATGTTAGACCGAGACCTCATGAGTACTGGAGGTGGTTTAGGGAGACCTTTCCTAACTGGCAGCAGTTAGCGTTTAAGTACGGGGCAACAGTGTATTCGGTCATGGTTTGTAGGTTGTGCCCAGAGTTTCCTTCACGAAACGCGCTGGTTAGTTGGTTATCAGATGTGTTAAGCTTATCCCCAGGGGAAAGAAGGCTTCTACGTCTTTGTGGTGCAGTGTAGGCTGTGTAGACGAAGATCCCATTAAGTAGCTATCAGATATTGTGGTTTGTTGAAAGGAGTACGAAAGCATTTACATCCTAATCTGTACAGGATGTTGATGGATAAGGTATCTAAGATGCTGACCCATATGATAGCCCAAGCGGTACCAAATACGCATATAACTTCAGCGAAGGTTGTACGCCGTGTAAGGGCTACACGCTGTATGAAGGAGTCGTACTTCATAAACATACTCCCGGCTCACATGGAATATTGGGTGTGGTTTAAAAAAACTTACCCGCATTGGAAGCAAGTAGCAGTGAGCCATAACGCGGTCGCGCTTGACACTCCATGTCCAGAGTTTAACACGAAGGAGGACTTAATTAATTGGCTGATTGACGTAGTGAACGTAACAGAGGGTGAAAGATCCTTATTGCGTCTTGTGTTGAGGAGGTTAAAGTGTCGCTACTACTAGTCCACATGCTTTGCCGGGCTGTGCCGGAGGTGCTAGTTGAGGCGGCTATAGTTTCACACTGGACTTCGGGTGGAGAGGATGAGTACTTTATATTCGTCTACCCAGATCATGCGGAGTATTGGACACACTTTCGTAAGAGGTACCCTTACTATAAGCAAGTTGCTTTACGATACGGGGCAAGCGCTGGGTCACAGTACTGCCCAGTATTTCCTACTCGAGAGAAGTTGATATACTGGCTGAGCGATGTATTGAATTTATCACAGGGGGAGAGAAACCTTTTACAACTCTGCGAGGCGTAGATTTGTCACGTTTCCTAGCCTTTTTACTTTCACGTGCTGTACCAGAAGCACGGGTTGAGCAAGTGAAGATTGCGTGTTGGACTGTAAAACGAAGCGCGTACTTCATAGTTGTTCACCCTTACCATACAGAGTACTGGTTGTATTTTCACAAAAGGTACCCTCAATACAAACGCTTAGCTCTTAAGCACGGTGCGGGAAGACACTCTCTAGAATATTGTTGTCCTGAATTTCCCACACGGGGAGATTTGATAGATTGGCTATCAGATGTGTTGAGTTTGTCGCCAGGAGAGAGAAATCTTTTGCGTCTTGTGGAGGTGAGGTAGAATGTCGCAAGTATTAACTTGGGTTATGGCTCGTGCTGTACCTAATATCCGGGTCGATTCAGTGACGTTGATCAAAGGCGTGGGAGATTTGTACTGGTTCCTAGTCGCTCCTAGTCATTATGTATATTGGGATTGGTTTGAAAGAACTTACCTCTACTGGGAGCGAGTGGCTTATAAATATGGATTAACAATTTTAACGGTAGACGAAATTCGATGGCCGGCGTCTCCTACACAAGAGGACTTAGTGGGTTGGTTGTCTGACACGTTGAAGTTGTCACAAGGTGAGCGTAAACTCTTACTTCTTGATGTAGGATTATGAAGCGGTCTAGGTTTTTAACATATATCTTGTCTCGTGCTGTACCCTCTGTTTGCGTCGGTTCGGTAGGAGTGGTTAAGCAGGATTTCGGGTTCTTGGGGAGTAGGTATTGGCTCCATGTGGAACCGTATCATGATGTGTACTGGTCTCGTTTCCAAGAGATGTACCCCCACTTTAGACGGGTAGCATATGAAAACGGAGCCGCTGGGTACTCACTTATGACTGGTTGGCTCTGTCCAGAGTTTCCTTCAAAAGAGGACTTGATAGGTTGGTTAACAGACACATTGGGTCTGAGTACGGGTGAACGTAAACTACTACATCTTTCTGTAAGGGTGTGATCATGTCTCGAGTGTTGACAACAATATTAAGTCACGCCGTGACCGACACGCGGAGTAAGCCAACTTCAGTAGTGGTTCGCACGTTATGGGGTCGGTATTGGATTTGGGTTGTGCCAAGTTATGGCTGCTATTGGGGATGCTTTAAGAGGACTTACCCACATTGGAAGCGAGTCGCGTGTAAATATAAGGTGTTGGAATCGTCACTGGTTCCTTTTGAATCCTGCCCTGTGTTTCGTGCAAAGGAAGATTTGATTAACTGGCTGGCGGATACGCTAGGTTTATCACAGGGTGAACGGAGATTTATACAACTTGATGTTGCGGTGCGAACATGTCAAAGGTCACACTGAAGTATTTAGCTCAGTTGCTAGAGCGGGCTGTACCTAATGTAAAAGTTAAGTCAGCGGTGCTGGTTAGATCGTCAGTGGGTTTGTATTGGATTCAGGTTGATCCACGCCATTATGACTATTGGAGACGGTTTAGAGAAGCTCATCCCCATTGGGTGCAGGTGGCTCGCACGTATAAGGCGACGGATAAGTCGCTGATGGTTGAGGGGTTTTGTCCTGAATTTGGTTCTTCCAAGAACTTAATGAGCTGGTTGTTTGATGTACTTAAGTTGACCCAAGGTGAGAGGAGTCTTTTATTACTTCTACATGAGCGGGAGGTGAGGTGTCACAGTATCTGACTCGTATAATTGTCTTCTGTGGTTGTTGCACGTGCTAACGAGCGTTATTACATCTATGTTGACTCGAATCAACTTGGTTACTGGGACGTTTTTGGAGGAAGGTATCCTGGAGCTATCTTGCGCGCGACTAAATACGGAGCGTGGATTGTGGCTAGTAGAGGTGGTGCGCAGATTAACTCTTGCTCACCCTGAATTTATCACGAAAGAGGATCTGTTGAGTTGGCTAGAGGGATGTGTTGAACCTCTCGTAGGTGAGAAGAGGCTCTTACGTCTTTGTGTGTAGGTGGTGGGTCAAATTTTTATTTTAAAATTGAAAAATTTTTAAAAAGGAAGTCTGATGAAACGTAGAGGAGGCGCGAGAACGATCTTTACATGGGGTTATGATTGGGCCACTGGGCGGAAATATCTCGATTCTCATTTCATAGCTCAGTATGTTGACCCTCGCTTCCTAAAGTTGGCCTTGCGAGCCAAGATGAAGCATATACTTAAGAGGTATGAAGCAGAAGCTCGTACGCTACATATGATGAAAATTCGTCAGCGTGCACAGGGAACGTGGATGATTGTGTTAATAGGCGCGTATGATCGAGACGTTTGTGAAGCCCTGGTTAAGGCAACACCGGATGAAGAGTTAAGGAAGATGAGTAGGGGGTAATGAATAGGGAAGTGCTTGTAAGGATTTCGTAGATGGATTAACACTAGTCAGGAATGTTAAGTTGAAGGAAAGTCAAAGATACCTTGACTGTCTTTGAGGTGGTGCTTGAGTTTCAGGATCCTTATGTCAATTCAGAGCCACATCGTGAAGGTTACGCATTTGTGTATCTCTCTGAAAAGTTCTATAAAGATGTGGAAGCTATATGTGAAAGGATTTTGGCGAAAAGCCTGGGTGGAATAATACACGAACAGCCTTTAGGTGAGAAGAAAGAAATACACAGAAAAACCAAAGAGGAGTTTGAATGAGAAAAGGAGGTGATGAAGATGGGAAGGAATTGGATCAGCTTTAGGGAGTTGTTTGACAGTGAGATTGAACCACGAAATAGAGGAATAACTCTGGAGAACCCAATATTCAAAAACAATACGGTAGAGTTTGCAATTGAAGATAGAGAACGTGGAGAAGTGTTTGTGAAAGAAGTATGTAGGGTGTGTAATAGAGAGTTTATGGTAAGAAGTGACTATGATACCGCAATAACCTGCCCGTACTGTGGTAGGTTGGTAGGTTGGTAGAGGTCGCATAGGCGTTTATAGTAAGAGACGCTGAAAGACAAAGCTTGGGTGGAATAATCATGAGTAGTATTGGTAAGGAGGAAAAAGAAATGGCTAAAGAGATGACATTAGAGGAGGTTGTTGAGGAAGCAATTTCATCGAAGGAAACTGAGAAGTACGTGGACGCACCGGAAGTGGAGGTGTTAGCGAAGAAGCTGATCAAGAAGTTTCAGTTGAGTGACGCAGAGGAGGCTGTGATTAAGTTTTTGTTTTACAAGGCTGAGAAGAGCTCGTTTTTTGGAAAGTGCTCACGCGCAACAGGAAAGTGGTCGTATCTGACAGGGTACGACTATGTGATTGAAGTGTGGAAGCCTTTTTGGGACAGATCATCAGATCAAGCTAGGGAGGCTCTTGTTTACCATGAACTGTTACATATACAAAAGCAGGTGACATCGACAGGGAAAGTAAAATGGGTTGTACGAAAGCATGATGTTGAAGAGTTTTTGGATGTGGTTCGAGAGTATGGCCCATGGTCGACTAACCTTCAGTCATTAGAGAAGATCCTTTATGAAAGCATGGAAGGGATTGTTGACTAGTGGTTCTTAAGTTGGAGACTGCTGAGGTTGTAGCATCAAGTAAACACCTGTCTTTCTGTCTAGGACCCACTAAACTACAGATTACCCACCCCTTTGCGTGTGAAGTTACTCATAAGTGGAGCTTAGATAATCCAGAATTGCTTGTGCATCATATTGTAGGGTTGTACCACTCACACAAGGTCCAGAGGTGGTTGACTTTAGCAGAATCAGCGAGTGGGTTAAATCAGCGACGTTTCCGTCAACTAGCAATGAGTGCTATAGTAGGTTCGAAGGTACAGGATGGCTACCACACTCGAGACGTGCGAGTCGAGGTTGAAGGGCGGGCCGAGGTTAACACACGCTATGGGTCACTACAAGTCAGAGGCTATGCTCGCTTGTCTCAACGTAGTGGTACAGGTAGTGCAACTCTTTATCCTTCTAGAGGTGTGTGGAATGTCTCGGCTACTGCCATGTATGTGAGTGCTGGGTATGAGATACTTATTCAGAGAGTCAGCTCCATAGTAAATACTTCTACGTGTCCGAGTGATGTAATCAGAGTCAATGACATAGAGGGACTGAGAAAAGTGATTTCGTCGATGAGGGTTGGGATCGTTTGGATCCCAGCCTTCCTTGCGCAGCGACAGGTTATGTTGTTCTGGAGATACTTGTGAGGCAGGGGACCTCCATCGGTGAGTGGAAAGTTGTAGATACCTAGTAGTAGAGCACGACTGTAAAGTGTGAGTTCAGATGTGAGTGCTAATTTTTTTTATTTTTTAAGTTTTAAATTTTTCAAGGAGTGTTGTGATGTGGGGCTAACTAAAGTACCACGTTTTAGACCAGTACGGTTTGAAGTAAAATTAAAAGAGAAGGAGGTGAAAAGATGTATAAGATCAGTGGTGGAAAACAGCTTAAGGAGTGTTTGAAGACAGCGTTGGAACACAACCTGTCTGTGTTGATTTCAGGACCCCCAGGTTGTGGTAAAAGTCTGCCGCCGGACGAAAAAGTAGTGGTAGTTAGTACAAAATCGAACGGTCCTGCGATACCGATTGAGGACGTTAAAGAAGGAGACAAGGTGATTGGGCTCGATGTGAATAATAGAGCTAAAGTGACTGATGTTAAGCGCAAGATTGCTTTTGAGCACGAGGGAGACTTGTTAATCGTGAAGACACGCTCCGGTCGAGTAGTTCGCGCAACACCCGATCATTCTTTCTTGGCTCTTGACGCTGAAAGCGGAAGGTTTGTTCCTTGCAAAGGCAGTGATCTTAAGGTGGGGGACATTATTCCTGGATTCCGTTGTAGTCCTGGTGACTTAGGTGTTCTAGTAGAGGAAGTTAGTGGATTCAAATTAGACTTTGGATTTCGGAACCCTATCATGTTTGAGAGAATTGTTGAGATTGAGAAAGTTTCGTATAAAGGACTCGTGTATGATCTTGAAACTGATACGCATAACTTTTTGACTTCTCAGGGAATTTTTGTTCACAACAGTGAAATCACATCACAAGCAGCAGCGGAACTCGGCATGCCCATTGACGAGCTCCGACTGTATTTGATGGAACCGGGTGAAGCTAAAGGACTTCCTGATATCAGAGGTGATGCAACGTACTGGACTCGACCTAATTGGCTGCCGTTACCAGTTGATGGGAAGCGTGTATTGTTCTTCGATGACATACACCTCGCTTCAGAGCAGCTTCAGTCCCCGTTGTTTGAGCTGCTTTTATGTCATCGGCTACACGGACACGAGACATCCGCCGAAACGAGATTTGTTGCGGCTGGGAATCTGTCTCTGCATAGCGCAGGTGCGTCGGAGCTATTAGCGCCTGTGATGGACAGGTTCGACATCGCTATTGAGTTTAGTCCTACAGTAGAGGATTTTATTCAGTACGCGACGAGCCGAAATGTAAGCAGCAAAATCTCCGCGTTCTTGATTGCATACCCTGAGTTTCTTTATGATCCTGATCCTCCTACTTCTCAGAAGTTTCACTCACCAAGGAGTTGGTTTAACCTGCACAGAGTTCTGAGTGCTGGATTTGACCTTAATATAGCGGTGGGGGTTGTTGGAGTCAACGCAGGTGCTAAATTTATTGATAGTTACCCAATTTTAGGTAAGAGTATAAACGACCTGTTAAAATCGAAGCCAGAGTCAGTAAAAGATCAGGTTGTGATCGCGGCTGCTTTGTCTCGACACAAGCCGAACACTAAGGTCCTGGATTTTGTCGCGAAGAGACTAAGTGCTGAGGCTCAGATGTGCTATGTCATGGGTGAGATGACGTTCAACTTCAACGACATCTATAAGTTGGCTGATCACCCTACACTATCGAAGATCACAGATGAGCTGATAAAGAAGATGGAAGGGAAATAAAAGGAGGGCTCTAGCTAAGCTGGAGCCTTTAATGCCTTGCTAGGAGGCTTTGTATGAAGCAAGCAACTGATTTTACGGGTATCCGGTTACGAGTTTACAATGCTTTACAAGTATCGATAGCATTGTACGCACCTGTAGCTTATACAGACAGCCTACCTGAGTTCGCCTCTGCGTGTGCAACAAAAGGGGGTCATATTTACCTACGTCCCTCGCTACCAAAGCGGATGAAGGAAATCGCTTACGCTCATGAGCTGTTGCATCACACATTTCTTCATATTGAAAGAGGGCAAGGGAGACAACCTGTGCTGTGGAATCTAGCCGCGGACCATGTGGTACATAAAATCCTTACCGATATTGGGTTCACTGATCGAAGCGAAATACGAAACTCGGGTTTAGTTTTCTTTGAGCGCGCACCCGATGGCCCAGTAGAGGTTGTATACCGCTGGTTGGTAGACCAAATCGGTGACGCGTTATCAAAAGGTTTAAAGCAATTTACGGTTGGTGGGATTTCATTTCGAGTGGGAGATAAAGGGCCTGGCGATGGTTTCGGCCCGTATATCGAGTGGCATGATAGCTCGTGTGGTACAAAGGGAGTTTCGGTTGCTTCGCGCCCTGAAGAGGGTGGGAAGTTAGAAGGATCTGGGTTAGCAAGAGAAGAGTTCGCAGACGCTTTGAGGAAGAGTAAGGGGGATTTACCAACAGGATTGGCGAGAGAGTTTGATCGAGCTGTTCCGAAAGTGAGATGGACTTTGTATGTACGCTCAAAGGTAGTTTCAGCTGTGGGGCGAAGGAGTAAATACTTCACTTACACAAGGATTCCAATATGGTCTCGAGCTTGTTTTAAGACTGGAATTAGGATTCCTGGATCACAAAAGTGTTCAACTCAAGTTGTTGCTGCGATTGACACAAGTGGGTCAATCAGTCGAACTGAGCTGACACAATTTATGACAGAGTTAGAACAGCTAAAAAGAGTGGTTACTGATCTATATGTGTACGTTTGTGATGCGAAGGTACACGAGTTTTACCATAATCCAGCGTTCCCCGTTAAAGTTAGTGGCGGTGGTGGTTGTGTAGGACCAGGAGCGCTCGTGCTTACGTCGCGTGGCTGTAAGAAGATCGAAGACGTTAAAGTTGGTGATTCGGTTTTCGCACACGACGGTAAACTTAGAAGGGTTTTGGAAGTTTACCGTAACGATGGTGATACTCGTCCCTGCTATCGAGTTCAGACCGCGCATGGTCAAGAAGTCATATTGACATACAACCATCCGCTTTACGTTCTCAAACCACGCTCTTGTGGGTATGACAGGTCGTCACCATGCATACCCGGCAGACATTCGCAATACTGTGAGAAGTGTAACAAACCGCACTTAGGGACAGTTGGTTGGATGACCGTTGACCAAATGTACAAGCAGCAGACGACATATGGTTATTTTGCAGTGGTGCCTATTATTGGTAGCTCTAAAGATGGAACTTATGACGATGGTTACTTGACCGGCTTCTTTGTTGGTGATGGTTGGGCAGGATCTCGCCGTCGTACTATTAGGATGGAGTTTTACGTAGGAAAGCAGGACAACCCTGAAAAATTAGTCGCTATACTTTCTAGGTACGGATCTGTGTCTACCTCATTCAGTAAGGATACAAAGAGGTACTGTTTGTGTAATAAGAAGTTAGGTATTGAGATGCGTGATATTAAGTACAATCCTGGGAGATTATTGGAAACTGTGCTGAGCAAAAGCAGAGAGTGGTGCGAGGGTTTTCTTGATGGCATAGTTGACGCGGATGGTTATTATGTACAAGGGCATCCAAAGCGCCGTAAGGTTCAGCTTTCAAATTGGGAGTACACCAACGCTGTGATGTTAGCGTGTTACAAGACAGGGCGGTTATTTAGCGTGCGAGAGTTTCAGCAGCCTAAGGGCGCTTTTGGGAGGAGCCACAAAAAAGCGTGGGTAGTGCTTCTCTCGGAACCGTCACTCAGGGGATCAGGGACGTATTCAGACGGTGCTTACTTATATACTCGAGTTCGAAAGATTGAACCAGTTGAGAACCCAGGAGTTACTTTTAATCTCAAGGTTCAAGGTTCAGAGTCATATTTACTTCAACATGTGGGGTCACATAACACTGATTTCCGTCCTATCTTCGAGGACGTTGAGGAACGCCGGTTAAAACCGACGATTTTAGTTTATTTTACAGATGGATACGGTGCGTTTCCTGAGAAGGCACCACCTTACCCAGTGCTTTGGGTGGTAGTTGAAGGCCCGGGCACTATTGGGGTGGAGTTCCCGTTTGGTAGAGTTTTAATGATATAAGAGGAGGTGAGCATGTGAAGCGGTTAAAGTGGGAGTTGAAAACAGTTTCGTTGGATTATGGCCCACGTTCAGGGTCAACGGCGCCGCACTTCGAAGCGTCGGTGATGATGTTCAGGAGACGGGCTCGTGTTACAGTGTCCTCACGATACGGGCGCTTTACACAAACATGTAGGCACAGCTGCTTTCCTTTGTCATGGGAGGACTTTTTTCAATTGTACGATCGCTTCAGGGTTTTTGTGGTTGATGGTCCCGCGCTTTGGACTAAAGTGGTACACCACCCAAAAGGTTTGGGTTTGTCTCTTTCTGAGTCGCTGTTTAAGCCTCACATTGTTGGTTTACCATTTGAGGTGGCTGATGACTTGTGCTTTAGTTACCGCTTGCTGTTTGGTGTTAAACTCGTAGTCTCAAAGCATGTGATAAAAGGTGATCTAAGAATTCATCACGACCTTTCGTACGATTTAATAAAATTAACTTGGTTTTCGGTTCCACCTATTGTTGCCGTACTTTGTTTAGCACGGCTGGGCTATTGTTTTAAAGTGACCCAGAGGGGCCGTGAGCAGGGAACGATTCAGTCGCTGAGTGATATACTCTCGTTAAAGTACGTTCCTGAGTGCGAACTTTGGGTTTGTAGTGAGACTTTTACTCCGTGTTACGTGCCTGTTATGCAGCTAACAAGGAAGAACCTTGAGGGTCTAAGATGTTTGATTGAGTGTGAGGAGTAGCGTAGTGGATTCAACTACCAAATACTTTGCGATGGAATGGCTGCAAGTGTTTCCTTCCGACAGGGAAGCTATCCAACGTGTTTTACGAGGTAATTATAGTCGCCGCCAATTTTGGGCGGAGCAGTTTTCGGAGGCTCGTTTCACATTAGATCTGCGTGCCAGGACGGTTCTTCATTTCTTGAAGAAGAAGAAGACCGCGAGGCATTGTGAGATCCATAGGTACTTAGTGAGCCGTGGATG
>Ga0180298_1000060_pt1 | contig 20866 bp, 22 predicted proteins | sample GuaBasSediGuay13_FD_121800 | JGI IMG/M metagenome (GOLD analysis project Ga0180298, IMG submission 121800) | Subseafloor sediment microbial communities from Guaymas Basin, Gulf of California, Mexico - Guay13, Core 4488-10 , 4-6 cm | ecosystem: Environmental > Aquatic > Marine > Hydrothermal...
AAAGCTTTTGGTATTTGCCGAAGAGTGGGCAAAGAAACGAGGTCTGAAAGGACTAAGTGTCATTCCAGAAGATGGAAATGCTATGCAGTTTTACGTGAAAAATGGGTTTGAAGTTAGAAATTGGCAGGTGAAGGGCGTAAAAGATGTGGTAGATTGTGACGTGAGAGTAGAGCCCTGTTTCGATAATCCTCCAAAGTTTTCGAACCTTTCAGCCGTTTATACTTCCGGTCTTTTTCTTTGGAGTCTCCACAAAAAAGCCCCTCGATTTAGATTTGGGCACTTTGCAATACTTCTTATTGATGAAGGATGCTGTGCAAATGTTGTTATCTATGGGAAGAGACTCAACAGAAAAATTGTGAAAATTGCGGAGTGTCTTGCTGGAAAAATCGGAAAAAGAATATTCCTTCAGGTTTGGATGAAAGATCGGGAGATTTTAGAGGAAGAAGGTTTTAAGAAAATCGGTGAAGTTGAGTGGATGGAAAAGGTTTTCACTTAAGCCACTCCTTTAATGCCTTGTTCACGATTCTTAAAAATTCTTCTTTGGTTCCTCCCCTTTTGTAAAATCCATCCAACAGCTCTAAAAACTCTTTCTCCTTCTCAGTGAGCTTCTCATATTTCCAGCGGAAGATTCTGAACCTCTCTCCAAGAAACTCAATCGTGTGAAAGCCTTCATCCCTTGGTGTGGGTTCCAAGTCCTTCACCAGCTCAATCGTGTTTATTACGTCGTAGCCAAGCTTCTTCCAGAAGGCTATTGCGTCCTTATCCTGCGGCAGGACGAAGAGGTAGAGGGCATCGTCGTGCTTTCTTACCTCTTCCTCAGCCCTCTCAACGAGCGCCCTTCCTATTCCCCTCCCTCTGAACTTCGGCCTTACGAAAGGCTCCTCTATCCAGAAGCAACCTTCCCTTGAAGAGACCCTTATAAAGCCGGCAAGTTTGCCTTCTTCTACGGCAAGGAAGACCATGTCGCCGCGCTTAAAGTAATTCTCTGCTTCCCTTTTGTATACCTCTTCCTCGTCTGGACTCCAGCCCTGCTTGCCCCTCAGCTCCTTGAAAAATTCGATGTAAAGAGTGATAAACTCGTTAAGGTGTTCTTCAGTCAGTGGGAGAATCTGCATAAAGCACACCCCTAAAGAAAAACGGACTAACCCTTAAATTCTTTGCGGTTATTTTTGGTGCCGTATATTAACGCGGAAAAAATCATCGCGCTCAAGACACCAAATCCAGACACTGCAACAGCCAGCATTGAAACACCAACGCCCTGTTCAATTAGCCATGCAAAAGTCAGCTGTGATAATGGAATTATAAGGGTAGCCAATGCATCAAAAATTCCTCTGTAAGTGCCGAGCTTTTCAAGCGGGATTACCCTCTGAAACAGACTGTCAAAGGAAATGTTTAGAACCTGTCTTCCAAAGTTCAAGATTAAAATTCCGGCAAAAAGCAAGACTAACGAAGACAAGCCCAAAAGCAGAACCCCTAAGCTTTCAAGCAGCATTCCAATGATAAGGGGTTTTGAGATCCCAATTTTACGCTTGTGGGCAAAGAGAGCTATTCCAGCAGCAGCAGCCAAGCTTCCTAGAGTTCCAACTGAGTTGAGCAGACCATAAACAATCTCCCCAGTGGTCAAATCTTTGAGAGCACTGAAGACAAAAATCCTCGCTGGGGCTATTGCAAAGTTGAAGAGCAGGACTAATGCAACTCCTGCAAAAACTGTTTTGTGAGAAGTTTTGAGCTGGGCTGATCCACTTCTCCCCCTAATTGTCTCCTCTCGTCTCACTGCCACGTTAATGTATGGGATGAGGAGCAAGGCCCCAATTAAGAGGAAAACGGCATCCAAAAGCATAAGCCTAACTCCAAAGAGGTAAGCGAGATAACCCATGAGGGGAAACACAAGAAGAGAAGTTACCTCTCCGACGGTTTGTACTTTTGCGTTGAGCTTTTGAAGGTCAGAATCCTCAAGGGTCATGGAAGCTATGAGCGTAAACCCGAAGTATCTATGAAGAACATCAAGAGCCGAGATCAGTGAAATTAAAACGTAAAATGCCCAAATATTTGAAGCAAATTTTATTATTGTCAGGGCAAAGAAGGACTGAATGAACAATGCGATAAAAGCGAGCCTAACTTTTTTCTCGGTCCTATCAAGAAAGCGGCCCATTAAAGGTGGTGCTATAACCCAGGGGAGCATGGAGGCTAAAGAATAGCCCGCCACGCTGAGGAGTGAGGTGGTCTCATTGAGGAGGTGCCACGGCAGAGCTATGCTCTCAACTGCATCCCCGATAATTCTGAGCATTGTGGTAAGCAGTAAGAGGACGTAAAGTCTCTGCTTCATGAATTGTCATGGAAAAGAAGGTTTTAAAAATTTATGAACGTACCCTCATACTATGAAGTGGGACTTTGACAGATGGGCTGAAACCTACGACAAGGATGTGAGTAGGGAAGACTGGATACACAGGGATTATAAAAAGGTTCTTAAACTCGTCGCGGAGAAAGCAAAAGGGGTCGTGGTTGATATCGGCTGCGGCACGGGAAATATTTTGAGATTCATTAAATGTGAGCAGTACATTGGTGTTGAGCCCTCAGGAGAAATGAGGAAAGTTTTCAAGGAGAAATGGGGCTTCGAACCTGTAAACGGCCACTTCTTGGACATCCTTCTGCCAGCTGAAACCGCCGATACTGTAATAACGACCTACGCGTTTCACCACGTGCCCGACGGAGAAAAGGAGAAAGCAATAAAGGAGATGCTCCGGGTTCTAAAGTATGATGGGAAAATCGTCATTGGGGATGTCATGTTTGAGTCCGAAAAGGAAAAGAGACGCATCGGTGAGGAGGACGGTATAACTGAGGAGATTGAGGATGAGTACTTCGCGACAGTAGAGCATTTGAGGGAGATATGCGAGAGACTGGGGCTTGAGCTTACGTTTGAGCAGGTAAACAGGTATGTGTGGATCACTGAGATGAAGAAAACTACTCGGTGATAATGCGACCATCCTCCATTATGGGCTCTCCGTCCACAAGCACCTTTGGATTCAGCAGGACGAAGTCACTACAGTTCTTTCCTAAACACCAAGACATCAGGCTCCTTAAAGTCAGTCCAGTTCTTAAATCCAAGCTCTTTTAGGGGTTCAATCAAATCTTGCTTATCTTCAGGGAGCATCATATCAATGCTGTCGTAGCCGAGTTTCTTTGCCTCAAAGCTCATCGCAGGTAAAAGGATCTCTATGCTCTCCCTTGAGACTTTAAAAGGTGTGAATGCCGGCTCAGTGTTCACTTTTGGATAAAGGAACTTGAATCCTTTAAATTCTCTTATCTGTGCCTTTTGGTTTAGCCATCCGATACTCTCCTCACATTTGTGCAGAAACTTCCAACCGTAGGGGATGTGACCTTCATAGCCTAGTTCATCTAAAGAGGAAATTTTTGAAACGTTTGGTTCTTTTTCTTCCTCAAGCGCTCTTTGAACGTAATAAAACCGCTCCACGACCTTAAATCCATCTTTCTTTGCCATTGCAATGCTCTCCTTGTTGAGGAAGTAGGTTGAGAACTCTAATGTATTAATAATACCTTTTTCCGCTAGCTCTTTTCCCTTATGAAGCATAAAGTTTTGGATTAACCTTCCAAAACCCCGTTTTTGGTAATTGGGGTGAACTCTAAGGCCTTCAAGCCAGCCGACTTTATCAGGCAAAATTGTAAGCTTTGCCGTTCCGATGGCTTTTCCTTCAAGCTCGATAACATAGAAGTTTCCATCTTTCACCCAGCTATCAAAAACTCTCGCTAAATAGTCCTCGCCTTCCCAGGTTAACTTCGCTATTTCCTCAATGAAGGGCTTATCCTTCGGTCTTGCCTCACGGATGAGCGGTTCCATGGTATCACCGAAAGTTCTATAGATCCTTGACATTTATAATTTTTCTGCGTAGACTATTGGGTTTAAACAGAGCATTTTTGAGCTAACTTTGTTATACTGATATTGTCAACTTTACCTTACCTCAAGTTCAATCACATCCCAGCTCTTCCAGCCCTTCTCTCCAAAGGCAACTATGTAGAGGTAATAACTTCCCTCCTTTTGAGGTGTTACCTCAATCTGAAACTCCAAGGTTTCGTTGGGCTTTAAACAGAAACTCGAAGGGATGATTTTGACTGTCAGTCCTTCAACCTTCGAGAGTTTTCCAGCCATATAGCTCCACGCGGACTTTGAGATTTCCGGGCCGAGGTATGCCTTCAGCACTACGCAACCATCATAATGGCATGTGTTTTTAGACCCACCAGATTCTCCTACGTGATATTCCTTTCCGGTAATGTTGCCTCTAACCACAACTTTGTCTCCCTCATGAGCGATGACCTTCTTTTCACCCAACTTAATAGAGCGTATGTTTATCTCCCCATATTCTGGATGCAGGCACTCGGGTTCAACTCTAGAAGCATTTTCATTCTCTCCATTAATTTCTAAAGGTGTTGATTCACTTTGAGAGTTATTGTATTTCTCATTATCAGCTTCCAAAGATGTCTTCTGGTGCCTTTCGCTAATGAGCAAGCTTCCAGCTATCACTATCAAGATTAAACTTAAAATTAGAAAGAAATGAGTAAATTTCATGAATCTGCCTCCCGATTTAGTGTCGTAGACTCTATGTTCTCACAGAACCATATGTTCTCAATTTATTTAAGCTTACTCACCATTGTAAAACATGAATCAAAAAGAGTAAGTCTTGGAGTTTTGTTTCTAAAATGGGTGAAACTTAAACAGAAAGTCCTCAAGATAAAACTCCGGGAGAATCCTTAAAGTTTTTATGAACCTAGGCTATAAACTCTTTGAGGTGCCGACATGATCCCTCAAACCCACCTCAAAGTTCTCTATAAGCTGTATGGGAGGTTAAAGGATAGCAATGTGAACTGGGTCGTTACCGGGAGCCTTGGCTTTGCACTCCAAGAAGTTCTCGTTGAACCCCATGATATTGACATCCAAACTGATAAAGAAGGAGCTTACGAAATCGAGCGTCTCTTTTCTGAGTTTGTGGTGAAACCCGTAAAGTTCAGGAAGAGCGAGAGAATCCGCTCGCACTTTGGAGCGCTGATGATTGACGGAATCAAAGTTGAAATAATGGGGGACATTCAAAAGGAAGTCAGTGGGGAGTGGGAGCCCCCGGTGGATATAGATAAATACAAACGCTTTGTGCAAATTGAAGGGATGGAAATTCCCGTTTTGTCACTAGAGTATGAGTATCAAGCTTATCTCAAGCTTGAAAGGGTTGAAAAGGCGAAGATGCTGAAGGAGTTTTTGGAGGAGAGAGGAAAAGAAACAGGACTAACCTTGTAACAACTCTATGGCTTTACCGACATTTTTTGCATAACTTGCAGCACGGAGGTACAATGCATAAGCTAATCTTAGTGATTCAGTATTTTCAAATCTTCCAGGATCTATGCTCCTTTTTACCAAGGAATCCGCCGTCTTTATCTCTGAATCAACGAATCTTAAAAGGTACAAAGACAATACATTATCATTTGCACTTTTGATAGCCTCATTCAGTGCTTGAACTGCTTGTTTCTTAGCCTGATAAATATCATTAGCAGTTATTGTAGCGTTGGTATACCACGGATCCGGAACCCTTGAAAGGGTATCCAAGCTTTCTGCTAGAACAAATGCATGCACAACGTCTATAGTTGCTGATGCTTTAGATCCATTGTTAAATCTTGACTCTGCTCTTTTAATAAATCCTTTTGCCTCATGCAAAGTTAGATTTGCAAAAGATCCTTTTGGATAATCCCTGTTATCAAGTTTCAACGTCACCTCTTTATTGAATCTCGTATATATTCCTGTAATAATCCCTTCTTGATCAGTTCCATCTTTTTGAAGTGAATTTAGCAAGAATTCTGCATCTTCTAGGTTTCCACGGACTGCTTCTAATGTACCCATTGCATAAGCAATTCTAAGCTCTTTTGGTCTGTTGTTCGAGTTTAATATTTCTTGAGCTTGATTTAGCCAATTCTCAGCAGAGTCAAGACTTCTTTCAACTTCTGCTGTAATAATTAGGGAATATTCCAAATTCTTTCCATTATACCTTAATCTGGTTTTTAGAATCTGTAGCTTGTTCATCCACGTTGGAACTTCGTTAAGAACATCTTCTTCACTTAATTTTCCTTCCTTGGCTTGAGCATATGCTATGACTGTCACTGCTTCTACTGATGCTTCTCTAGCATTTGTTAATGCTTTCCATGAGTCCTTTTCAGATTTAGAGATATTAAGCTTTCTGAGAGCACTTTGTAAAAATCTCTGAATTTCTTTGTCATTTGACTGGATTGATTGGGCTTGGGAAATTAAATATTCTGCACGATTAATAGCATTCTCAAGAAGTGGGTTATCTATGGCAACGAGGCTTGGAATTGTTGGAGTTTCCACTTTTAGCGCGGATTCTAGCACTTCTTTCGCTTCTTTGTTATTCTTTGTACTCATTACATATATACCTATGCTTAATAAAAGGACAAAAACCAATCCCACACCTATAAATTTTTTCTTAATACCCATGATCTTCACCCTCTTCCCTCTTTACCTATAAATTTCAAAATCTGAGTAATCCAATATTATTGCACCGTCGGGCTTTAAAACCCTGTAAGCTTCTCTTACTATTTCATCAAAGTCGTAGATGCTGAAGTGTGGCGAATTATACCCTAACGTAACAACGAGGTCAAAGCTTTCATCATCAAACTCTAGTCTTTTGGCATCCATAACGTAGAATTGTGCCTTCGAATTTCTCAGTTTTGCGTTCTCCCTTGCTTTCTCAATTGCCTTCCCGTCTATATCAATGCCCATAACTTCAAAACCAAGCTCCTCTAGAGCAAAAGTCGAGACTCCAGCATTACAGCCGATATCCAATACTCTCCCACTTTTTACTGGAGAATACTTTTGTAAAACTCCTTTTATTTGCTCTATCCTTCTCTTTCCAACTTCAGTGTTTGGACCATACATCTCGGCGAACTCCCTGTAAAACGGCTCAAAAGTTTCACCCAGATGTTTGAACATGTTTCCACCTTTCTAGTTCTAGTTAATCTAAAATTTAAAAATTTTTTGCAACTGCTAGTAGTGTTGACATTATTTTGCTTTCCATGCAATCCATATAAGCTCAATATCATTTTCAGCCATTATCTGATGGATGGAATTTGGTGGAACATAGATTGCAACACCTGGTTCAATATCAATCTCTTTTATTCCGATTATTGCCTTCCCTTTGCCCTTAAGTATTATAAAGAGTTGTGGCCAAGGGTCTTTTTCTCCTTCTCCATTGAGAATTTTACCCTCCTGTATATAATACCATGCGCTTCTAAGTCCATTCCAGTAAACTAATGGAATTGGATTGGCACCATGAGCCTCTCCAGCAAGAGCAGGTGTGAGTTTCCGAATCTTAATTCTGCTCGGCAGGAAGAAGAAAGTTAACATAGCTTTAATAACTTCCCAAAGCTCTTCCTCTTTCTCTTTATTACATATCTCAAACTCTATTGGACGGGTTTCATCTGCTCTAGACCTGCCGGCAAGAGCATAGGCATCGGCAGTACCTTCAATAATTTTTCTAAAAGTCTCTCTGCTCATAAGGATTTTAAAATCGGGATTTACACAACCCTTAACAACTTTGGGGTTATCATTGAATATCACAGTCGCTGTTTCTCCACTATCGGTTAATTCTATACAAGCTCTTACCATCTCAGTATTTGGATTGAGCAAAGGCATGTAAAGAGAGACATCATTTAATAATTTTTGGAGTTCCTCAACAATGTCGGGCATGACATATCACCACCCATAGAATTTTAACGGACAAAAGTATTTAAGTATTTTACTCAGCATTAAATCCTTGGTGACATCTATGGGCAAACTGATGGTCTATGTATGTGGAAATGGGGAAAGAGAGTACTGGGAGCATGCATACAAAGCTGAAGAGCTAATACTCAAGCTTTCTGAGTCGCCCATAAGCATAGAAAACGCTCTGCGATTGGTAGATAAGAAATCCCTAGACTACCTCCTCCAGAAGGGCGTCTTAAAAGAAGAAAGTGGACAGATTAAGCTCAACTTCTGCTTTACACCATGGGAAGACGTTTTGAAACTTAGAGAGATCGGAGTTAAATATGGAGAAGCCTTAGCGGAATATTTAATTAAAAACTTCAAATGGATAGATGATGACCTGAAAAGATTAAACTGTTTGAGATACTCAAAGCTGGAATACCTCCGTTTTGCTGTTGTTGGTTGCTATGCCTTAGATTTGAAGTTCCTAACCATGCTGGAAAGTGAGTGGGGCGAAAGTAGGAAGTTCATTCCTTATGCTCGCGAAATTAGGGATAAGTGGGAAGAGATTGCAAAGAACTTCTACTGGGGTTGTCACTCGGCAAAGTTTGGAAATTATATGTTCTACTCCTTTGGCAATCACACAGGTTCAAGAAATGTGTTTCCTGATTTAGTCTGGTCTGGAAGGGTAACAGAAGAAGAGGCAGAGATTTTGGGCAAAGCGCTTGAAGAACTCCACAAAAGTGGAAAAACAAGGGGAATTTTAGAAAGATATGAATATGTTGGAGTTCCATTCTTCGATAAACATGACATGGAGATAGCATGGCAAGTTGCTGACAGAGTTGTAAGGGACGTGGAAAAACTCGTAACTGAAGAAAAATGGGAAATGCTAAAAGAAGATTTAGGCAAATTAAAAGCAAGTCAGTGGTGCACTTTTGAAGAACTCTTCATTGAAGCCTGGCACTGGATTTTTGGGTGGGTAAACAACGTTTTAATTAGGAAGGGCTACTTTGCAGAGCCAGAGGAAAGCGAAGATGGAGGGAAGTACATTAAGTGGGTGTCCCTTTAGTGCATAAGGGTTACGACCTCCACAATCCTCTTTGCCAAATAATCAACCAGCATTTGAGTTTTTTAGTCATTTACAGTTTCCCCTTCTTCTCGATATCCCGGCGCAATAACGGCGCCAGCAATAATCGCTTGAGCATCCAAGATTAGTGAAGATGTTAAACTCAGCTGTGATACTTCTGGTAATTTTTTCGCTGCGGTCAATCTTGTTCCGGAGATTTTTGACATCAGAGGAAGGGATAATCCAGAACACTCCTGTAATCTATTCCGTGGAGAAATCTCGGCACGTCGCTTCCCTTCAGAACTACCACATCTTTTGGGTACCGCCTCCCTGATGACCCAGATTTTACCTCGACCCTCATATCGGGCACTACGGCATCTATTTCGTATCTATCGCTTCTGAAATAGTACACCCTCCTGAACTTCCTGTAAAGATGCTCTTGGACAGCCCACTCATAGAGAACAGAGTCTTCCAGTTTAACATGGGCCCACTCTGCAAATGCACGGGCCATAAGAGGGTCTCTGATTGCGAATTTTCTATTTTTCTTTGGAACCTCTTTTCTTCCTCGCTCTGAAAAGGGTATCTTCAAAACGGTTCTGAGCTCTGAGAGAACTTCAATGTAATCCCTTGCTGTTTCTCTGTTTATACCAACCTCTTCTCCAATTTCTCTGTAGGAGAGTGGACTTGGAGCCCTACTTATAATTGTCCCGAGGATTTCCCTTGCTATCTCCGGGTTCTTCTCCTTTTCGAGACTCCTCAAATCTGCTTTGATGGCACCAATGATGTCAGCTTTTCTTATCTTCCTGTTGAGGTATGCAACGTATCCTCCTGTTATCAGGTAGCGTCGGAAAGTTTCCTCGCCCAGTTCACTGAAGTAATCTTCAGTTTTGTTTAGCAAGGCGTAGTATTCTCTAAAACCAAGGGGCATTACTTCAATTACCTTCCCACTCCCCATTCTGCCGACAAAGTTTGAGGTGGCCCTATCTAGGTTCACAGAGACAGAACCCATTATTGTGATCACATCATTTTTGAACTTTCTCCTGTTTATCAGATCTATTATTGCCTTCCACCAGCTCCTAACAGACGTTACCTCGTCGAGAAAAATCAGCGAGCTTTTTATATTCTTGGTCTCTCTAAGGCGGAGGTACTCTTCAAGAACCTCTCTGAGATCATGGTAGATGTCTAAAATCGTGCAGTCGTAGTAAAAAACTTCGTAGGGGTTGCTCCCTTCTTTCAACCTCTCACGTAGAAGCCTCTCTATTAGAAGCTTCACACCAAGAGTTTTTCCGACCCTTCTCGGCCCGATTACAAAGTTCACGGAGAACGGAGTGAGGGACAGCTCTTTGATCCATTTTGGGATGTATTTGTGCTCCAGCTCTTCCCATTCTTCTATTTCAGGGTCTTCCTCGTGAACCCACCATGAATTGTATTCAACGATGTCCGGCATCTCTCCCACCTTTGTTAGTTAATAGTTCGCAAGCCTTTATAAACTCTTGCATAATTATATCCAGCAAGCCTTTATAAACTGTTGTCTGTTGTTATCAGTCTCATGTCTCCCGTTGAGCGGTATCATGAGGTGTTTTTAATCTAAGCCTTTTGAGTAGAAAATTGAAGGGGTACTTCATTAACATCAAAGAGCCAATAGTACATGACCCCGTCCGTTGGTGATAAGTTAAAGTGGGCTTCATCTTTGATTTTCCACAGCATTGGTGCCACCATAGGAAGTTCTTATGACAAAACTGTGAGCTCTTCTATCTCGACTATACTGTTTCTGTTTAAATCTCTCCATCTGAGCAGTGTAAGTTTTCTGGGCTTTCTTTCCTTATAGTAAAGCAGACAAGCCCTGGTTCCGTATCTATGCGTTCCTACTATGGACACTCTTCCATTTTCGGGCTGAATTAGGCAGTAATCTTCTTTCTTCCAAGTGCTTTTATAAATAATCCCGTTAAATTCCATGGTATCTCTTGTAAAGCTCGCATTAACAAACTTAGCTGCAGCTTTTCCAAGAACAATCTGGAGATTAGGTGTTTCATTGGAGAACACTTCCCTTGCTATGCTCTCATCGATGAAAGTTGCAGTTATGAATGGTTTAAACGTGAAGAAATGAACTCCCTGAGAGTCTGCAACTACAGCATTTAGCCCAGAAACTGCAACATGGCTGGCGTTAGTGGCATAACCCCCCAGAATTCCATCTTTTGAAATGAAGTACACCTTGCTAGGAGTTATGGCAATAGCTAGCGAGTCTGATGCCTCAAGGGACGTAATGTTTCCCTCAAGCTCAAGCCTCCAGAGGAGTGTGCCGTTTATGGAGTAAACTTCCATTCTATTATCAACTCCAACAAGTACGTTCTTTCCAAGAAACTTTACTTTTCCATATGCTGGGGAGAGGTGTGTATCATATAGGCACTCGTGTAATTTTCCGTTCTTAAATTCAATGTCCCTCCTCCATAGCACTTCTGTATTTTCCATTAGAAGTAAGGAGCCATTCATCAGCAGGGCTGCAAGAAAATCCCCATGAACATCAAAACTCTTCGGATAGTTGCATAGTGGAAAATTCAATATGGTTCCTTGCCCATCCGCAAACTTTTGAATATTGCTAACACCTTTAACGTAGGTTGAGTCGTCCTGTATTAGCACCTCACTAGGATATACTGAGAGATTAGTTGATAAGAGTACTCCATCTCTCCCAAGGAGATAGAGTTTTGAATAACCCATAGGTTCAAGGTCAACAACCGCCATGCGATCTTTTCCTTTAGTGACTAGCCACCATGCAAAATTCTTCACTTTAATTGTGTAGTTTTTCGAGGAGAACTCTTCCAGATTTATCCAAACAACGCGAAGAATCCTCAATCGAATACCATTAATAATCTCAGTGGAGTTTGTATCTTCAATTGTCACAAGATTCCCATCAATAACTCCAGCCCATAATGGAATGCCTCTCTTCAATATTAAGTTTCCAAAGTTGTCAAATAGGTAGAGGGTATCATTAGAAGTTACTAATACAAAATTATTGGAAACGTCAATACTTTTTGCCTGGAAGTTTAAATTCCACAGAGGACTTGTTAAAGCTAACGTTTCAGATAATAGAAAAATAGAGATTAAGACTAAAAGGGAAGCGAGCCTAGAGTTATTCTTCATAATGTTTCACCTCATCTCGTTATTAAGCTTGCTGTTCTGGTCACATCATTCAAAAAATAAACTCCAAGGAATATTTAAAAATTACGAAAAAGAATCTGTATCTCTTAATAATGCAATATGGCTAAAACTTTAGGATTAACATTTACTGTTGTTCTTATTTATGCCACACCTTCTTGAGTTAGAGACCAAATCTTAATTTCAACATTGTCCAAAATAATAACTTGGATTGGAAGTATCTGGCTGATATGCAGAAGCTTTTTTCCTCCATACTCCAATTTTAAAATACACAAAATTAAAAACTTTGAAGAGCTATCAAAAATAAACACTGACAGTATTCTAATTATTCTGGACAACTTCTCACTATGCAAGTTAGGTCTCTGGAGATTTACTCTTTAGATTTCCAACGATCAAGTCCTTATCCTTAAACTCAACCTCAAATCCGTTCTTTTCAAGAACATAACGCAGAATCCACGGCGACCAGATGTAAAATTTGTCCCTTGAAAAGATCCCTTTCTCAAAATCGATGAGCAATCTCTCAAGGTATCCCTCGTAAACATTCACGTCTATGTTTATCCTTACCAACCCTTCAGCTTCAAGCCCCGGCTGGTTGAAACCCCTTATGAGCGTCCAGAGGAAGTCGCTTTCTTGAATCACAATCCAGCCTTGAGGCTTCAGAACTCGCTTAACCTCCTGCAAAATCTTATCAAAATCCCAGATGCTGAAGTGAGCTAAAGGATAGCCAAGCAGAGCAACAAGATCAAAAGCGTTTTCTTTGAAATCCAGATTTTTAGCGTTCATAACATAGAATTCTGCCTTTGAACTTCGCTTTTTGGCTAACTCTTTAGCCCGCTCTATGGCTTTTTCCTGAATGTCTATGCCCACAACGTCAAAACCCAGCTCTTCTAAAACAAAACTGCTTAGTCCAGCATTGCAACCGATGTCCAAAGCTCTGCCATTTTTAATAGGTAAATGTCTTGATAGAATCTCCCTTAACTCCACAAATCTTTCTCTACCTCTTTTGCTTTCTATATCATATTTATCTTGGGTCTTTTCATAGAAGGGCGCATCGGTGTATCCAAGGTTTTTAAACAACCCATCTCACCCCATCTTTTGGATTATTCTCTCCACAAATCTGCTTATCTGGGCTCCGATTTCGTCTTCCTCAATTAGATCTCCCTTAACTGAGCTTTTCATATATTCATTTGAAGATACCAAGATTGCTTCGGGCCAGTACTCTGATGCTGTAGTTCCATAGAGCACCTCGTGGAGCGCCATATCTCCCCCAGAGGAGAGATTTCCTACGACGATGAAGTTTAGCTTTCTTGCAAAGTTGTTCCACTCATCGTAGCTCTTAAACACTGCTTGGCCCCTTTCGCAGAAAGTCCTGTAAAGGCCCGATGCATGTCCTCCATAAGTTGGCACTGCAAAGATTAGAACATCGGCTTTCATGGCCTTTTCGTAGAATAAAGGAATATCGTCTTTGATTGGACACTCTTCTGAGAAGCATTCATAGTTGCAGTGGCTGCATGGCGTGAGCTGAAAGTCATAAGCTTCTAACAATTCGGTATCAAACTCTCGCTTTTTAAGGTTATTAAGGCAATATCGCAAAAGTTTTGCACAGTTTCCATTTTTCCTTGCACTGAATGCTATTCCCAAAGCTTTCATCCTATCCCTTAGAGTTACAACGCAAAAGAGTTTTAAAAGATTATCTGTGATGTATAAATTAAGGTGATACTGTTGGAGCCGGAGAAAGCTGTGAGGATGGCGCTTGAGCTTGGAGCAGACTATGCGGAGATTCGGGCCGAGAACATTGAACGGCTTGAGATTATAATGAGGAACGATGAACTGCATATCTCCACAAGAGAGACAGGTGGTTTTGGCGTTAGGGTTCTTCTAAACGGTGCTTGGGGCTTCTTCTCGGCGAATTCAGAGCCTGATCTCCAAAAAGCTGTCAAGATGGCTGTAAAAATGGCACGGATAAATAAAGGCAATGTAAAACTTGCGGGGATCAGGCCGGTTAACGATGTTGTAAAAAGCCCAATGAAGTTCAAACCTTCCGATGTGCCGCTGGAAGAAAAGATGGAATTTCTCCAGCATATCCTGAAAAAACTGCCATTCGAGGGCGTTAGGTCAAGAACTATAGCTTACAGGGATTTTGAGGGTAAAAAGACCCTCATAACTAGTGAAGGGACAAAAATAGAGTGGGAACTTGCTGGAATTCGGATGGAGGCAAGTGTAATTGTCTCCACCGATGGGAGAGATGCAAACCTCTTTGAGATTCACGGAAGCGTTGAGCGGGGCTTTGAGGCAATGGACGAATTTGAATCCAAACTTACCACCAGTCTAAAAGGTCAGGTAAATGCCTTTCTCCATGGGAAAAAACCAAAGCTTCACGATGTTCCTGTCCTGGTTTCCCCATATTTTGCGGGGTTTGTTGCCCATGAAGCCCTGGGTCACCTCGTGGAGGCAGATTTGTTTCCAAACACCCCTCTTAGCGGAAAGATTGGAGAGAGAATAGCACCGGAGTTTGTTCACCTGAGCGATGGGAACGTCAAAAACGGGCATGGCAACGACGTTTATGATGACGAAGGCGTCCCGGTCAGAAAGGTGGAGCCCGTTAAAGATGGTATCCTGCGTGAACTCCTTGTGAACAGGGCAAAAGCGTTCGAGTTCGGGCTGGAGCCCAATGGACATGCAAGAGCTCAAAGTTATGCACACGAACCCATCATCAGAATGCGCAACACCTACTTCGAGCCTGCCGACTGGAGTTTGGATGAACTGGTGAGTGAGGTGAAAAGGGGATATTACCTCATGAGACCCGGGCCGGGACAGACAGGGTTTGATTCCTCCTTTACGGTGGCTGTTTTGGAAGGCTATCTGATAGAGAACGGCGAGATAAAGGAGCCAATATTCAACGCAACTGCAAGCGGAGTGGCCCTTGAGGCTTTAAGGAACATCAGAGGACTCGGGAGAGAGCTGGAATTTGAAAACTCTTATTGTGGTAAGGGGCAGGTGGTTACGGTTAGCATGGGCGGCCCTCATGTGCTCTTTGAGAGGGGTATAAGGGTGGTGTGAATGGAGCTTGAGGTTTACAGGCTGAAGGAGGAATCCGAGAGGCTCTCAGTTGAAAACAGTCGAATAACTCTAGCGGGAAGAATAAGAGAATTCACCGCGGTTAGATTAATCAGGGATGGAAGGCTTGGAAAGGCTCTTGTTGAAGGAGATAACGTTGAAAAAGCTAAAATTCTTGCAGGACGCCTTTTGAAGTTCTCAAGGAGGGAAGATTACACCCTTCCCAATGGCTGCAGGAAAAGGTGGGACAGAACGTTTGAGGTGGATATTGAGGATATCGCCGAGGAGCTCTCAACGCTCATTGCGAAGGCAGAGGATAAAGGGATTTCAGTCGGAGAAGGAAAGGTCATCCTCACAACAAAAACATTCTCCGTGGAAAGTTCGAAGGGTGCGGATGTTGAGGGCAAATACTCCTTCTCCGCCTTTGAGTTCACATTGGTGAAAGAAGGCCTTTCTCTGCCTCTCGTAGGTGGGAGTGCCGGGAGACAGGGGCTTGAAGATATATTTGAGAGGGCTTTTGAGATCTTTAAAAGTGCTAAAGAGGGAGCTAAACCATCCAGTGGGGCACAGAGGGTAATACTGGCACCGTATCATGCTTCACTCTTGACCCTTGCGGGACTTCTTACGCATCTCCGTGGCAGTTCGGTTGTGAGAAACATCAGCCGGCTGAGAAATGAGCTCGGCAAGAGGATTGCCTCTGAAGGATTCACTCTCCTCGACTGGCCTTCAATGGAAGGTTCGTTAAGATATGTTGAGGCAGATGACGAAGGGGTTCCTGTTAAAAGAAATGTTCTCGTGGATAAGGGAATTCTTAGAGGCTTTCTATGGGACAGCTACTGGGCTTTTAAAGCGGGGAAGAGAAGTACGGGAAACGGACTCAGGATTGAAGATGTCGTTATTGACGCTCCACATAACCTTGTCCTCGCACCGGGCACCCTTTCCTTCGATGAACTCCTGAGCGAGCTGGGCAACGGTTATGTTATACTGGGAATTAGGGGTCTCAACACGCTCGACCCCCAGAGCGGCCGTTTCTCACTCGTCGCAACTCCAGCGCTCGTCGTCAAAAACGGAGAAATCACCGGCCACACAAGCTTTACCTTTGAGGGCACGGTGGAAGGGATGCTGGGGAACATCGAGGCTACTGGCAATGAACTCACCCACGTATGGTTTGAGGAGGGCTTCTCCACCGCATTTCCCTATGTCCTCACGAGTATCAACATTGTGTGAGCCGCTGAAATGCTGGAGAACACAATGGGTAGAGTATCTTTAAAGTGGTTGGCAACAAAACCGCCACACTTATATCCCAATCCCGCTTAATTAAAGATATGACGCAAGATATGAAGCGTGATCTCTACACAATCTCAGCCCTAATCCTGCTCGCCAACCTTTTTAAGCGCTCACCGATTTACAACCTCTTTTATCTCCTTGCAATGATTGTTCTCTCTCGAAGGCTCTGGAGAGACTTTCCAAGGTTTTTCGCAATCTCCGTCCTTGTAGGCTTCTTAGCCGAAATAATCGGTACCCGCATGTGCACGCCCTTTGGCTGCTATTACTACGAAAATCTGAAGCCCCAATTTTTTGGTGTCGCCCTATTTGTTCCCCTCGCATGGGCAATCTTTGGTTTTGTGTCCTATCTCACAGCGCGCTACTTCTTTAAGTACAGAAGAGCCAGAATAACTTTTGCATCACTCTTGATGGTCATTCTCGATCTCTCAATCGATCCGATCATGACTTCATGGAGGGCTTGGGTCTGGGAGACGACAACAGCTATAAATTGGTTTGGAATTCCTTGGACAAACTATCTGGGTTGGTTTATTGTGTCCTTGACGTTTTTCTATCTCTACGAGCGTCTTTCAAAGGGTGAAGTTGAGGAGGAGCTTTTAAAGCTCGGCCCTCCAGTTTACCTTCTGGAAATGTTCACATTCATGATTTATGCTCCTGCAGGTGTAAAAACTCCCACAACAATCGCGTTTTTGGTTTCCGTCGCTGTGCTTCTCCCGCTGTATTTATGGAGGTGGATGAAATGAAAGCTGCTTTAATTCCAATGAGAGCTAAGGTTAGTGACTTTGAAGCAAACTGGAAGGAGTTTGAACAGAGATTTGAAGAGGCATTGGAGCACAGTCCCGACATCCTGGTGTTTCCCGAGTACTGCCTCACGGGCTTTGATAAGTGGGACTTCAGCGGAGTAAAGCTTTATGATGAAATCGTCAATAGAGTCAGCAAACTTGCAAAGGAGAACTCGGTTTATGTGATCTTCGGTCTCCTTGAACCCTACAAAAACTGTATTTACAACTCTGCTCTGCTCATTAATCGAGAAGGGGAAGTTATTTTAAAGCACCGCAAGTTTCAAGAACCTATGAAGTTCTGCACGGGCAATACCGTAAGGACCGCGAAGACGGAGTTCGGAAAGCTTGCGATAATTATTTGCGGCGACCTTTACAATAAGAGAATAGCCAAGTGGATTAAGCTCAAAAGGCCCGACTACACTTTTATACCAATGGATCGTTCTCCATGGGGTGGTTTTAATTTAGAAGAAGAAATTAAGTGCATGAGTGGAAGGGTTAAACTATTGGGGGTTAAAACATTTATAGTGAACTCCTACGCCCATTGGGACAGCTTCGGCGGTGCATGGGTTTTTGATAAAAATGGAGAGCTTTTAGCTCAGAGTGTCGGAGATAATATCTTGACTTTTGACTCTTTCATAGTTAAGAAGTAGGATCTCTTTCAGGATATTTCGATAATGAGCTTTCGAAGGCAGTTACTTAGGCCTATTATGAAGGAGAGAGCATAGAAGTGTATTGAGTTAAGGGGAAAACTCTAAATATTTTCCTTCCTAGATAATCTCTGGTGTTAGGTATGGAACTCTATGATGTTAATGAATTCTGGAAGTTTGAGCTTAGGGTTGGATTAGTAAGGAAGGCCGAAAAGCTGAAAAGGACCAAAAAGCTCATAAAACTCGAAGTGGACTTTGGAAAGGAACAAAGGACGATAATAACTGGCTTGGCAGATCAATATTCTCCAGAAGATCTTGAAGGGAAAAAGTTCGTTTTCGTCCTAAATCTAAAGCCCAAGAAGCTATCTGGCGTGGAAAGCCAAGGAATGCTCATAGTTGCAGAAAGTGAGAACGGTAAGGTCTACCTGTTACCTGTTCCAGATGAAGTGCCCATAGGGACGAAGGTGTGGTAAATGCTTTTTGGAATTCCCCCCTCTGAAAAGCCAAACCTTTACATCCTCGGAATTCCTTGGGACAACTCATCTTCTTATAGACGAGGCTGTGCTAGGGGCCCAAGAGCAATAAGAGAGGCTACATCAGAGAAGCTTTACAACGGCTTCAACGAGAGTCTTGTAAATCTTACTGAGCACTGGCGCTACAAGGATCTGGGAGATGTAAAAGCAGAGAGCTTTGGAGAACTCGTAGAAAAGGTTTATGAACTCATTAAAAGCCATTACACCGGAGAACTCTTTATTTTCCTTGGAGGCGATCATTCCATAACCTATGCAACCTTCCGCGCTTTGAAAAAGGTGTCTCAGGAGGAATTCGGACTCATATACTTCGATGCTCATCCGGACCTTTATCCTGAGTACGAGGGAGACAAATACTCCCACGCATGTACTGTGAGAAGGCTTGTGGAAGAGGGTTTTGTGAAAGGAAGAAACGTAGTTCAAATAGGGATTAGAGCTCCCACCAAAGAGCAAATCGAATTTGCAGAAGAGCACGGGATAAAAATAATTTCGGCCTCTGAGATATATCATTGTCAAAAAGTAGATGTGCCTTTTGAGAGGGCTTATTTTTCCTTCGATATGGACGTTCTCGATCCAGCTTTTGCTCCTGGAGTTGGTAACCCTGAACCCGGGGGATTAACCACAAGGGAGCTCGTTGAGGTTATAAAAAGCCTAAAAACGGAAGTAGTTGCCTTTGATGTTGTTGAACTCAACCCAAGTTATGATTATAAAGGCATAACTGCCTTCGCCGCTGCAAAGATAATTAGAGAAATTCTAGGAAAAACCGCGAAAAATGAGTTAACTTTGCATGCTGGGGGTTGATCTATGCTAAAGTGTACCGCATGTGGAAGGGAGTACTCCTTGAGAAAACCCTACCAGAGGTGTGAATGCGGCGAGCCTTTGGAGCTTGAACTTTTCAAGAGCGTTCCAGGGATAGGGAAAAGGGTTTGGGAGAGGTTTTCTGGCTTTTTCCCATTTGAGCTTAATCCAGAGCTGAGTCTTGGAGAAGGAGATACTGCACTAATAAAGGCAAAAAGGCTTTCAAAAGAGCTTGGAGTTAAACTTTACCTTAAAAACGAAACCACCAACCCCACATGGAGCTTTAAAGATAGGGGAACTTACCTTGGCATTCATAGAGCCCTTCAGCTTGGCTTCAAAAAAATTGGAACTGTTTCAACGGGGAACATGGCGGCGAGTGTTGCCGCTTATGGAGCTTACTCAGGATTTGACACCTACATCCTTGTTTCGTCAACAATAGCGGAGGAAAAACTCAAGGCTTTGGAGGTTTATGGGGCAAAGGTCATTAAGGTCCGAGGCGATTATGGAGAGCTCTACTACAGGAGCCTTGAAATCGGGCGGAGAAAGGGCATATACTTTATAAACTCGGATGATCCCTTCAGGATTGAGGGCTACAAGAGCATAAGCTTTGAGATGGCGGAGGAGGTAACGCCGGATTATGTTTTAGTGCCAACCTCCTCGGGAGGGCTTTTTAGAGGGATTGTAAAGGGTTTTCTGGAGCTTAAAGAGAGTGGCCTTATTGAAAAACTCCCAACTTTCGTGGCAGTTCAAGCGGAAGGATGCTCACCAATATGCAAGGCATTCATTGAGGGAAAAAAGAAAATAAAACGCTTTGAGAATCCCCACACAATAGCCCACGCCATAGAAAACCCTTACCCTCCAAGTGGAAATGCCGTTTTAAGGCTCCTAAAAGAGCTCAATGGACTATGCATTACCGTAAGTGACGAGGAAATCCTTGATGCCCAAATGCTCCTTGGGAGAGAAGGAGTTTTTGTTCAACCCGCTTCAGCAACTGGAATCGCCGCCCTTAGAAAACTTCTCAAGAAAAAAATCGAAGAGAACGCAAAGGTTGTGAGCGTTCTAACGGGTTCTGGGCTGAAAACTCTTAGCCACGTGAAAGTGGATAAAATTATGGAGTGCACTTTGGAAAAACTTGAAGAATGCATGAGGTGAAAGCGATGTTGATCGGAGCCGCGATGATGCCCCATGGAAATCCCGTTCTCAAACCTGAAGATGAAGAGACGAGAAAGCTTGCAGAAGGCCTTAAGGAAATTGGTAGGGAATTCTCAAAGGCAGATTTGTATGTTCTCATAAGTCCTCACAACGTCCGCATGAGTGAAGCCCTTGGGGTTATAATGGCCGAAAATCTAATTTCGTGGCTTGGCTTTGGTGAAGTGCAACTTCCGGGAGAATACAAAACTGAGAAAGAGCTTGCCGGAGAGATATATCAAAGAGCAAAGGCTAAAGGCCTACCTGTGGTTGATATAAACTTTGCATCACTGAGTGGAGAGTACTCTCGATTTCCTCTAACCTGGGGAGAGCTCATACCCCTCCACTTCCTGGAAAAGAGGCCGGTAGTGCTTTTAACTCCTGCAAGAAAAGTTTCAAGGGAGAGCCTTGTCAAATTTGGGGAAGTGGTTGGGGAAGTCCTTGAAGAATATGACAAAAAGGCCGCTTTCATCGCGAGTGCTGATCATGCGCATGCGCATGCCAAAGATGGGCCTTACGGCTATGCACCGGAAGCTAGAGAATATGATGAACTCATCATGAGGATAATCAAAGAGAACAGGCTTAAAAAGCTCCTTGAGATACCGGAT
>Ga0180298_1000061_pt1 | contig 20839 bp, 17 predicted proteins | sample GuaBasSediGuay13_FD_121800 | JGI IMG/M metagenome (GOLD analysis project Ga0180298, IMG submission 121800) | Subseafloor sediment microbial communities from Guaymas Basin, Gulf of California, Mexico - Guay13, Core 4488-10 , 4-6 cm | ecosystem: Environmental > Aquatic > Marine > Hydrothermal...
CCTGCGTGTTCGCCCTTTATCAGAACCTGCGTGTTCGCCCTTTATCAGAACCTGCGTGTTCGCCCTTTATCAGAACCTGCGTGTTCGCCCTTTATCAGAACCTGCGTGTTCGCCCTTTATCAGTCAATAAAAACCTGACAGGTTTTGAAAACCTGTCAGGTTTGGGCAAGCTTTTGTAAATTTTCCCTTGTTTAATATCAAGGTGTAACACACAACCCCGAATCCGTTTTTGTCCATGCCAACCGACACTACCGAATTGATAATGATCATGTTCCCGATCAAAAATCGTTTGTACTTCGACTTCACCATGAGCCGGTTTATATTGCCCGTATTTTTTGATCACTTGTTCGATGTAGGGCCGGTATTCTTATGTTAATCAAACCCACAAAATCGCATCAATGAACAGGTTTGACAAAGCGGAATTTGGGAGGCTTTGGGTACTTTGGTTTGTTGTGCCAAGGCCTCTAATTTTTCAGACGCGGCCCATAATGCTTGTAATCGCTTGTCATCAATGGGTACAGGCCGACGTTTGCGCGATGATAAAATATGTGTCACGGCTTGCCATGTCTGCCCCGTGGCAATGGACAACATCACGGCATAAAAAGCGGTTTGATTATGCGAAGCTTCTATCGCGCCCGCCGTACCTTTGTTTTCATAAACGATCTGCTTTTGCCAATCAATTCTATCGGGGGCTAAACCCAATAAACCTGTTGTCGAATGATCTCGCGCATAGCTGGTGGTATGTTTTGCGGTACCCGTGGCTACGCGATCATGCCATTGGGCGAAATTGATGCCGTGAAAATACATCCACGCTCGCCGCTGGCATAATGTGACATGTTGAAAATGTAGGCCGTGTAAATTGAGGCGTTCGACTCGTTCGTAAAACGCGGTTTGGTGTGTCCAGTTTTGGAGCATCATGCCATTGAGTTTTCTTTTTTTAAATGGGTAATCGCTTCTTCAGAGAGCTTGGTGATCTCACTAATCAGACGGACTTCCATGCCTTTCTCAAGCATTTCTTTTGCTATGTCCAGTTTCGCTTTTTCTATGCCTTTAGTCACCCCTTTTACAAAATGTTCTTGCTTGACTTGCTCTTCCCCATATTCGTCAAACATGCGGGCCCGTTCTGCTGGAGAAATTAAATATTTTTCAATGTAATCAAATATTTGACGCACTTCTGGCACGGTGTAATCGTTTTCCTCAACCTGTTCATCTAAGGTATCTTGAATCGCTAACATCCATTCTCGATAGGCCGCTGGTGTCTTGTCATTCAGATACTTGGGGCAGATATACAGAATTTTGTGTGGAATTTCGTTTAACGGATTGCCTTGCAAATCCTTGGGATCGAAATCTATGACGGCCACATCTTTTTGATGTCGATCCCCAGACGTGAGTACAACTAGTGTAAAGACTTTCAAGTCTGGATGATAACTATAGGCATCCGTAATCTGTTCTAATAAGGCGGCACAGTGATAATGCAGAAAACGATCATAATGATCAGGATAACGGACATGTTGAATATCGACAATGACACGATTTTCTTGATCTTCGGCAAACAGATCAAAGCGAGACAATACCCGCCCCAGTGGTTGAATAAAAGACTTTTCTGTTTCAACGTGATCAATTTTGAGTTCAATATCCAGAAAATCACGGACAAAGGCGGTAAAAATTTCAGGCACACAAAATGCCTTTTTAAAAACGACTCCATAACGTAATGACGCAACTTTTTTCATAATCAGGGTTCCTTATCATTTTTGTGGGGCCTTGTTGATGGGGCAACCACAAGGGATTGCCCCTACGGGTACGGTTGTAGGGGCAATCCCTTGTGGTTGCCCCGATTGCTTCTATTAAAATGCCTGAAAATTTATGGTTCAGTACTTAATGGCAAGCCATTCATAAAACGCTATGTGCTGTTTCCAATGCTGTCTCATTGCTCACCGCTAATCCTGTCCATTGGACTAAATCCATTGCGGCCTGCATCGATTCTGGAAAACCAAAGTCTTTATCCCAAGCGAGACTGTTTTCTCGTTGTTTTTCTAATGCGGCACACCAGTTTGTAATGATTTGATAATCATCTTTCAGTGCCACGGGTATCAAGCTATTGGGCAAGTAAAACTGCCGTGTTTTGGGGATATAACGGTTTTTATCTAAAAAATAGTCCCCTAATTTTCCCGTGATACGGATTTCTTGGCAATCGTCTTTGCCAAACGTGATGGGATAGCGATCAACAATATCCGTGGCGCGTTGTAATAAATGTTGTGGCACTTGAAAAACTTCCCCTTCTCCGTCGATGATGCGGATACGGGGTTCTATGTCTCGTAGCGTTAGCATTTCTTGTTCTAAGCGTTGACACCAAGCGGTGATGGCCTCTTTGTATTGATCATTGGCCGCCATTTCGCGAATGACTTTCAATTTGCCTGAGACGATTTTGGCGACTTTTGGACGATAGCGATATAAATGTTGTTGGCGATGACGGTTGCTACTGAAATGCTTGAGTAAAACGTGCCAATATAAGCCGGCAACGTAGCTGGCGCGCTTGGATAAACAGTCATAATGTTTCCCGTCTTTAAACCGTTTGGCTATAGACTGACATAATATATCTGTTAAGTCTTGAATTTGTAATCGCTTGCCTTCGTTTTTGAGATACCAAGCCCATAATGTACGCAACCACGGTTTTTGATCGGCCAAGCCTTCGTCAAATCGCACTATCACTTGCCCTTGATGCTCGCCACGCGCTACTCGTCCATAGCGTTGTAAAAAATTCATGGGTTCAAAGCCAGGTTCCATTAATAATAAATCAGCCTTGAATGTGACTCCCATTTCTACACTGGATGTGGTGAGTAAGACTTTGAAATCTAATGGATTTTGGCCGCGCCCTACGGTGAATCGGCCCACTTGTTTTAAATCGGCTTTGCTGTCATCAATACTATTGATTAATAAGCAGTCTTCTGGTTGGATGTTCGCAGCGAGTACAGCTTGTTCTAATGCGGGGATTTGTCGCTGCAAATCTTCTAATTTGTTATAAATGACAACCGTTTGCCGATTGTTGGCCGCTTGCGCTTGCATCGCGTCGGTATATTGCCGCATTAATTCGGCTAAACTGTCTACGTTGGCAAAATGCAGTTGCACATCGCCATGAATAAATCGCCCTTGGTTGCCTACCGGTTCAGAAAGTGGTTCAATGACGGTTTCTTCAATCTCCAAATGCTTCAGCACGGGCATGATATTAATGGGTGTGGCGGATAAAAAGCTGATTTTGGCGCGAACTTTTGTACCGTCTTGCCATAATGCTGCGGCTAGTTTGGCAAAAACGGCTGCGAGTCCAAAACCTCTGGCTTGAATGGTATGAAATTCGTCAAAGACGATATGATCGAAGGCATTCAATACGTGGAAAACGCCGACATCGGTTTGCCCTGAACTGGGAAACCTGCGAAGCAGTATATTATTCACGGATTCGGGTACCGCGACAATCATTTCACCGCCTTCGCGTGTTTCATCTAATGTAAACAGTTCGCGTATTCGATGGGCACCGATTTTGGTGATGCCTTCATTTCGCAATTTTTGGGTGGCATCTGAACTCCATAATGAGACTTTATTATGGGCTTTTTGGGTATCCCAACCCGCTCCGCCTTCGGATTCTGGTTTGATTAAGTCATCGAATAATCCTCTGATCAGGTTTTGGGCTAATCGTTTTGTTGGCACGATAAACAAAATGCGGTGTTTCTGTTTTATCATGGCTTTTTGGAAAGCAAAGCTTTTACCCGCGCCTGTCGGCGCGTCAGCAATGCGAATGGGTTTCTCGCAAGTTAATAATTGATGTTGTAACCAGGATAATCCATCAGTGGTGATGCTTTCTACGCAATGAGCGGCAATGGTGAGTGACATTGTTTAAGTTCCTGTTTTTAAAGCCAAAAACCTGACAGGTTTTTAAAACATGTCAGGTTTGGGGTAACCGTGTTTATTTACATCTTTGAATGGATAAACGAAAACCTAGTGCAGGAACGCTCCAGTTTCAATACCATTGGAAAACCAGGGCAACCACAAGGGATTGCCCCTACAATCTGCCCGTAGGGGCAATCCCTTGTGGTTGCCCCTTTTGAGTTCTTTATTGCCATTTCATCACTTCTTCCTTGGCTTCTTTCAAAGAATAGGCTGGCGATAATTGCAGATAGTGTAAGCAATATCGTTCTACGGGTAATTCACTGTTAAAGAGTGTAGCGGTTGCGGCATTTAAGCGCACGGCCTCTTGATGTTCTTGTTTTTCCAGTAATACCATGCCATTGCGATGTAGCCCTATGCGAATAACCAATTTTTCTTGTTCTTGGAAGGGATTAAAGTCATCGAATCCAAAAATAGCGCCTGTAAAGATTTGCCCTTCGGGTACTTCTTGCGTATGGAAAAAGTCTTTGAGATTACCGCGTTTCACGACACTTTGTAATTTAGGTGGAAAACCGCCTTCCTCTGTCAGGTTTAAACGGCGAATCAGGGGCGCTAATAATCGCGGTTTATCGGTTGTGAATACCGAGGTACGATAAGGCATGGCTTTCAAGTGGCGATAATAATCCTTTTTGGGTAGGGCAACACTGGTATGTAGCATACCTAATGTTGCCGCTAATCCAAACGCAATCGCTCTATCACTGATCAATTCAGGCAAAGTCGCACTGCCCCCTTGTACCATAAGACTATGATAAACAAAGGGAGTCAGCGTGGTGGCACGTATACCGATTGCGTTTATTTTCATGCTATTTCTCTTTTTTACCCTTAAACCATTGATCGAAAAAGTCAGCGACTTTGCCAGCCGCCTCTTGATAATCCTTTTCTAGGTTTTCAAAATCGGATTCAAAGCGTTGTAGCAGTTTGTTCTGATAATCACCTACTTCTTGAGCGGTCATCGTGATGTCATGCACTGGGCTTAACACTTCCTCTAAACGGGTGGTTAAGCGTTTAACATCCTTGAACAATGGTTCATCCCAAGCTTCGGGATTGGCTAAGGTTCGGACGATTTGGTAGGGCGATGTTTCTGGTTGTTCAAAACGCCCGGCATAAATGCCAGCGAGATGTGTCCGAATATTGGTGCCGTAAACAGAGGTTTGCCCACCATAAGTGCCGGCAACACCGAGGCTTAATAATAAATGATCTAAACCCATCTGTGGCAATAAACGGCCGCGAGTGGATAAGACTTGTACGAGCAAGGTGCCGGGTTTGACGAAATGGCGATTAAATAAGTTCTCGCTGTTTTTCTTAGATTCGGCATCAAACAAAGTGCCGTCTTCAAAAGCCCGATTATGGAAAGTGGCATCGACGCAATAATGCTTGGGTAAGAGGCTGAGGGCATCGGAATAATTCACGGCTGCTTTCACGGGTAAAACATTGCTATCCCAAACTGTGGAATCTCCGAATACCAGACTATTTAAATCAAAACCCTCTGATGGGTTCATTTTTTTAGTCAAAACGATTTTGTTTTGCGGCATCTTGCCGCCGGCCTTATTAAATAACCGGAGGATTTGTAAACCGCGCCCTTTTTCGGGGTATTTGAATTTGTTGGCGACAGCACGTACATACGTTTCGCTGTTGCCCTCATTCAATGCGATTTCAATATCCGTGATTTCTTCTTCAGAGTTGCGAAAGACGACGGGTGCAATGGCTTCTCGAACCAGTACGAGACTGAGGCTGCCGAGATTTTTTAATGCGGGTTGAACGTATTCCTTTTTTTCGCCTTGCGTGGTTTTGAATAGTTCATCAATATTGCCTAAAAATGGGGTGAAACGATTCATTTTGGTTATCCTTTGGGGGGTTATAAGTGTTCAGAAAAATCATTTCCGCAATAAGGGCGAACACGCAGGTTCGCCCTAGGGTGTTGACTGAGAGCTTTTTTTAGCGGGTATTTTTAGCTACGCTGAACTTCGTTTCATGCTGATTTTGTGTTTTCAAAGTCCTCGAAAATGGGGTTAAACAACCCCGAAGGGGTTGAATGTGAATAGCCCCAGGTGGAACCTGGGGTGGAATAAAATAAATAAAAATAGCCTGGCCGATTTGATGTTTGTTAAAACATTCAAACCCACCAACCACCGTTGAGGCTTTTTTTTGGAACCCCAGGTTCCACCTGGGGCTATTCACATTCAACCCCTTCGGGGTTGCAAAAACCATATGTATTATGTGATTGTAGGGGCGAACCTGCGTGCTCGCCCTAACTGTGTTAATGGCATTGATATCTGTGTGTCTGCTCTTATCAAGAATTTGACTGCCCTTGTAAATACGCTTGAAGAAACGCCATCCGATAAATACTGCCAAAAACGCGCAATGTGCTATGACTCAGCATTTTGCCCTTCATCACACCAAGCCAGACATCATTGACAAATTGTTTAGCGAATTGCAAACAGCCTTCAAACTGTTTTTCATGATTGTCATACTTCGCTTTACCTTTCAAACCATTTTCCAATTCACCCGCGATAGCATAAATCAACGATTCTGGCGTATCTTGTGGTACCGGCACTTTACGAAGCGCATTCACCGTCTCCAAACAAATCTTGAAAACTTTCATTTGTTCGCTGGTAGATGCATCAGTGCGAACATATTTCTGAATAGTAGTCGCAGCCTTGCCTAGTTCGACAAGGGCGTTATCAGATTTTGTCATCTTTGCCTCACTATAATTTAAGTATTCATCACGTAAACGTTTTTTAGTCACAATGACTGCTGGTGAAGGTTTTTCCTCTTTGTTTAATATACACCATGCTAAACAAATCGCGCCAAAGCGCGTTTCAGTCGTCACATAACGATTTAAGACTTCATAACCCAGATTATTGTGTTCTAAAAAGGTTTGTGCCAGTTCCACCTGTGCCAAGGCATTGGGGAGTTGTTCCAAACGTAACGCATTGTTTCCAATGAGTTTTTTCAATAAAGGGGGCATGGCATCATAATAAAAAAAGGCGCGTTGAGTCGTTGGTAAACCTCGAAAAACATGAAATGGGCGGCCGGTGCGACGGGCCGCGGTTAATAACAAGCGTAATTGAGTCACTTGATCTTTTGTTTTTTCTGATAACCGTTCCAGTTTGGCTAAGCGTAAACGCCCTTGATATGTCTCATGTCCAGATAAAACCGTCCCTTTTTTGGTATCAAGCCGACTCATATCAAATAAAGAGAGGGGCGACATTTTTTGATTTAAAATCAAACCGCCAAATAATCCCAGTGTGCTAGGTGACGAAATCCATGTGGGTACGCTATCTTTATTACCCCCTTGAATGTCATGGCGTATTTTATGTTCTGCCATAGAGACGGGGCTGACTACTGTATGGGGTTTATCAGAAGTGAGCAATTCTGGGCGATGATCGCGGCCGGAAAAGGCTGAAATTTTAAGGCCTAATAAACCACTGGCTTGATTAATCGGATTATCAAATGTTGTCGGTTCATCAGTGAATAAACAACGCCCTTTGGCTTTTTCATCTTTTGCCACAACGCGCTGATTGCTGAGTAAAGCTCGAAAATGCGCTTTAACTTGCTGCGCGATTTCATCACTGTCGCCCATTTCCATAAATGGGTTAAAACCAATTTGATCTTCAGAGCCTTCTAACCAGCGTTGAAGTAAACCGTTTTCTTCCCAAATCGCCTCTTTTAAGGCCTTATTTTCATTAGCCAAAGTGATTGCCCATAATGCTGTGACAACACAACGCGATTTTTGTTCATCAAGTTCGTTGATAAAATCGGGGCGTTTCAATTGAATCGTTTCTAATAAAGCGGTTTCGCGCTGTTCATAAGTCAGGGTTTTACCTTTATCAATTTTTAGATTCAGCATTAAAGCCAGAAAAGCGGCATCGCGAATCCATTCTTCTTCTTCCGCGCCTAAGCCTTCCAAATTGTCGTACAACGTCATTAATTGTTTGGATGAGGCTTTTGGGAAACGGGGATTTAATCCCATTGTGCCTAATAAGTCATCGAGGTTTTGAGTTAGCTGTTCTTTATATTTGGCTTTCACTGTGAGCAATTTGCCGAGTTTGTCATGCGACATTTTGATTTTATTGAGCATCAAAGCTTGCAATTCCGCATGATTTGGTTGCCCATTTAAGATGGCCGGTACACCGACATTAGAAATATCGACTTCCAAACCAAATGGCAATACCTCGCCCAACTTATTGAGTGCCTTATTCACAATCTGTTCAAAATGGCTTTTAGGCAATAACAAATATAAACGGCCATCATGATGGCCTTCTAACAAAGGCGGAATACCGGTGGCTTGACTAAACAAAGACAAAAACAGTTGTAATTTATCCAATAAAAAGGGGTGATGAGGATCATAAATATCAACGGGTTGCCAATGAGGTAATAGGCTATTTTCATCAAAACAGCTATTGTCTCTTTCTAATCTATTAATGACGCCATTGAGGCCGCCTTTTATCGGATCAGAATCCAGCCAAATGCCATCTAATTTATCGGCTAATTTGACATAATGCGCTAATTCATCACCGATCCCTTCAGGCAAGGGGGTTGTTAGATGACGATAAGATTGGGTATCTTCTACCTGTTCAATGAGATGTAAGAGTTGTTCAGACGTTAAACTGATACCTGCCTTTTCTAAAAAAGCGTCAATGCCATATCGTTTCATTCGTTCAGTGACATCAGCCGGTTTGAGATCAACGAGACGACGTGCTTGTTCTAAATCTTTATCTAAATCATGTAAAAAAGCGGTAGCGGCAATGACGGCCAATTTTTTAGTGAGTAAATTTTCTGCCATGTCAGCATTTTTGCTGAGCCAATTCATTGCGGCTAACAACAGACTGCCCCTGGTGACAGAAAGGAGATGATCTAATAAGGTGATATTAGTATATTGAGGATATTGTTCACTGCCTTTACCACTAATAGACATTAATCGAACAGTGCGAACATCAGCTAAATCCCCGTTATTTAGCTTTTCCAGTTTCTTATCGGGCAATAATCCAATTCGATCATGTTTGATAACCTGTTCAATGACAACTTGGTTTAAAAAATCGCTATAGGTTTTTTCAGCCGTTTTTCTAGCCTTTTTCATCCAATCCTGCATACGCTATCTCCCTAGCCCTTGTTCCGCTAAACCCATACACCCAAAACCATTACGTGTTTTTTCGCCGATACCGGCATACCACGCGAAGCGCAAATCGTCATCACTACCCGTCAATACCAAGGGCGCACTCATGCCAATGACAAAGGCCGTTTTGCCATTACGCATCAGTTTCATGGGCACTAACACTGAATGATCAGGATTGCAACGCAAATAGAGGGTATCGGGTTGGATTTCTAATTTGATTTCACGCCCTGCAATACGAGATAGACGGTGATTAATCGCGGCGCTTAAATCACATTGTCGAAGCTGTTTGTGCCAACGTTTTTTATGGGATGCCGTTTTATCGCTAATCGCTAAGGGTGAGAGCATTAAAACACCAAGTGCATTTTGATTAGGCAATATGGGATCGACTTCAATTTTGATCTCAGCGCCAGCGAAATGCACTTTTTCAACCGTGCTGGCACGGGCATAAAAAATATTGTCAGGATTTATCTTGGCTAAACATTGCGCTAATGTCGCATCCGGCGTTGAGACAATTAAGGTGTGTACTATTTTGCCTTGTTTATTTTGTTTGCCTAATGGGGCAAAATGCCAAGGGAGGGCACTCATGCCCGTGATTTGTTCTGATGTTGCGCCAGCCGCAATCCATGCGTTGACTATGGCATCGTGGAGTATGTCTAAATATTGATAAGGTATGCCATTCTTTTTGGCTGATTGGATTCGTATTCTTAACACCTTGTATCCTTTGTTAATTGTTATACTCTTTGCTGGAATAAACTTAAAACGCACAACCCTGAAAGGGTTGAATATGAAACGCAGTAACGAGCGTAGCGAGATCATAGCCCCAGGTGGCAACCTGGGGTTGCCAAAAAATAAAAGTTAAGTTTATTCCCGCGCCAGGTATAATAAAATTGGCGAGACTCAAAATATGGGGTATGTCAATATAAAAAACAACCTATATATTTTTTGACCTGTAAAAAATTTTACAAATTAATGGATAAAGTCTAAAAGAAAAAAATTTTTCAACACAGAGTAGCACAGAGTGCCACAGAGTATAAGTTTATGATTTTTAATGATATTATGATATACATCCTAGAAAAATAAAACTTTATGAAATTTGATACTTTAATTCGTTTTGCCTATATTGAAACACAATTATATTGGGGGGATGGGATTGCGGCCAGTGATTTGGTGAACACTTTTCAGTTGACGCGCCAAACGGCTCAAAATATTCTTAATGCATATCGTGAGCAATATCCAAGACAGATGCGCTATGATAAATCATTGAAACGCCATGTGCCTGAAGAGGATTTTGTGCCACATTACATTAGTCAAGAGACTATGGCGTTTTTAGATTATTTACTGGGACAAAATTTACGCGCACATTATTTAAATGAAACGGATTGGAGTGATATTGAATTAACGAATGTGGATCGTTTGTTACGTACAAAGTTGCCGCGTCAAGTGATTCAACCGATTTTGGCGGCCTTACGTCATCATAAAACGGTGTTGATTGAATATCAGGCAGTGGCACCCGATGATATTCAGGCGCGTGTGATTTCTCCTAATCATCTGGTTTTTGCCGATAATCGTTATCATTTACATGCTTACTGCCATGAGAAACTGCGACATTTGGATTTTGTTTTATCTCGAATCGTTTATGTTGAACCGGCGAATGAAGAGTGGGTTTCGTCATCGGGTAGCCGGGAATGGCAGGAATTTGTCACTTTAGGCTTTCGGCCTAATCGAGAATTGCCTCAGGCCGTTCAAGAAACGCTTTTGCGCGGGCATCCGAAAAATGAAAAGGGAATTTGGGAAATTCGCTGTCGGAAAAATGAGGCCTTTTATGTGAGGCAAAAGTTATTGAAGGCGGTTGATACCCATAGAGGGATGCCGTTGTGGATTGAGATTGAGGATTGAAACAATTCAGTCATAACGGTGAGGTTCTTTTTCAATCATTTGATAGAAGGCTGATGATGGTGATGATGGCCTGATTTTCGCTGATTTTAATCAGCATTCTATCCTATCAAACTCTCATCACCCAAATTGCAAGACTTTGCCCCTAAGACTGATATTGATTTGCGAATAACCTAATGATATGCATTGGCCTACCTGTAGAGACGCGATGCTTCGCGTCTCAGCTTCGCGTCTCAGCTTCGCGTCTCAGCTTCGCGTCTCAGCTTCGCGTCTCAGCTTCGCGTCTCAGCTTCGCGTCTCAGCTTCGCGTCTCAGCATCGCGTCTCTACAGGCCATTGTTTGATATTTTGGGTTAGCGTATAATCAAAAGTTGTTAAAGTGATTGCCTACACATTTTTATCTCTGATTATTAATCATGTCTTTACATCCTAAAACAGTTGCTAAAGCGTTGCAAGAACATTTTACGGGTGACATACCTGTGATGAAAGCGCCCATTGCACATAAAAAATTGATGACTTCTATCAAGTCTCAATTGGAAAAAAGCAAAGGGATTATCATTTCAATTTATTATTCTCGTCGGGATAATGAGCCTGATAAATTGTGTCATTTCGAGGTATCTGATAAAGAAGATGGATACTATAATAGTGATTCTTTTACGCTTAAGTTTAATGAAAACAATGAGTTGATGATAAAACACTTTTCTTCTCGTGCGATGGTTTATCAAATTGAACAAATTTATACTTTTATTGATAGACTGAAAGTGGAATATCAAAAGAAAAAAGCGCGTCAGTTAAAAAGGGAAAAGATTAATAAACTGAAACAACAGGCGATTGTGGCTAAAGTGAAGGAGATTGCTAAAGAGGATCGATTTGAGTTTTCTGTTCGAGAATATTCTATCAAATTGAAACTGACAGTGCGGATTGAGGGTGGAAAAATCGTTGAATTTGATATACCTTACAACAAATTTCAAGAAGTTTTAAAGGATTTGCGTTCTGTTATTCAGGATATAAGAGAATTGCAAAAATCGGGCATCAGTTTTAAAATCAGAAATGATTCTGGTAGATAGATACATTTCATTTTTGAAGTGAAAATGAGGGAATAAAATGAGCCGACTTTTACATGATAGCACTCTCCAAAAAGTATTTAGGGAACACTTTAAAGGTGATAGCCCTATTGTGGTGCTGGGTACCGAAAATAAACAGGCGCTTATTTCAAGGCTCAAAGACAAATTAAGCACGATAGATGGCTTCATTTTCTTGAAACCTTCACATCATCAATATGAATACCGTAAATCTGAAGCGGTTTGCACTTTTAAAATCTTGTCGCCTTCAACATGTTACCGTGATCAAGATTTTTCTATCCGATTTAATGATCAACATGAATTGTGCATTGATGATCGTTATCGGGTTAATTCTCCCGTTTATGAGCTTGAGCAAGTTTATACGCTTGTTGATAAGATGCGCATAGAATATAACCGGCTTGATGCGAAGTGTCTTGAAAGAGAAAAGAATAAAGTTAAAAAGAAGAAGATTAAGGGGCTTAAACATCAGGCTATCATTGCGAAAATCAATGAGATTGCGAGAGAAGATCAGTTGGAATTTTATGTCAGACAATATGAGATCAAAGTGAAATTGGTTGTGCGTTTGTCTAAAACGGAAAAAATGGAGATTGATATTCCATATAGTAAATTTCAAGAAACGCTCAAAAATTTACGGTTTACCATTCAAACCATTCGCGAATTACGTGATTCAGGTATTCTTTTTAAAATACACAGAACAAATTCTTATGAAAGGGGATGGATTAAATATACGGATGAGAATACAAGGGAATTGGTGAAGGGATAAGTGTTGTCGTAGAGGCAAGGTGGGCAACAATCTTTACCCACCCGACATCAATTCGGCACTGGGGTCATTGAATGGGATTGATTCAAATCTTTATGCAAAATCGATACATGAAAACTCAAGCTTTCGGATTTTCAATGATCTCGACAAATAGGGGCAACCACAAGGGATTGCCCCTACAAAAAATGGGTATGTAGGGGCAATCCCTTGTGGTTGCCCTTGTGTGAAGCTTTCTAAACGATACTACCCCAGTGCCATCAATTCATAAACATAAATATTTAATTTGGTGGGCAACCAAAACACGTTTCGATGTTGACGTTTTTGCGCGCAAAAACGTCAAGAACAAGCCCACCCTACACTGGATTATTATGGCTGCTATAAAAGTTGATGTACCAGAATTGATTGAAATCTTGAAGGTAACGCCTTCTGAACAAAATATTATGTTAATCGGGAAACATGGTATTGGTAAATCACAAATCATTTCTCAGTTTTATAAAAAAAAGAGGATGAAAGTGGTGGTCTTTTTTTTGGGGCAGATGAGTGATCCGGGTGATTTAATTGGGTTGATGCATAAGAATGAGCAAACGGGGCATTCTGAATTTTTACCCCCTTATTGGTGGCCGACTGAGAATAAACCGATTGTGCTTTTTCTGGATGAGTTGAATCGCGCTAGACCAGAAATTCTGCAATCGGTTCAAGATTTAAGCTTGAATAAGACTTTAGCAGGTAAAGAGTTGCCTAAGGGAAGTATTGTGATTTCTGCCGTTAATGAGGGAGAGGAGTATCAATTAACGGATTTAGATCCTGCTTTAGTGTCCCGTTTTAATTTATATGAATTTGCGCCGACAGTGGAAGATTGGTTGTTATGGGCTGATGACAAGGGGATTGATGCGCGGGTGATTGGTTTTATCCAAAAAAATCATCATTTCCTCGATCCAGAGGATATTTTTGATAATCAAGATCACCTGTCTACTGGATCGGGTTTGAATAAAACGCCTGATCGTCGCGCTTGGGAAAAGGTATCGAACCTGATTAAGCGGTTAGATGACATTAGCGAACTGCATATTAAGATTATTGCGGGTATTGTGGGTATCAAGGCGGCTATGAGTTTCAAAAAGAGCTTGGAGACGACTTTGAAAGTGTCGCCTGAACAGTTGATGCTGAATTGGAACAAGTATAAAGGGATGTTAAAATCATTTAAACTGAAAGATTTGATTTTCTTAAATGAGCAAATCATCTTTTGGTTAAATGGGGAACACTACAAATCAAGTCAAAAACCGACGATCTTGAAAAACTTCCATCAATATTTGCTTCACCTGAAAAAGGTGAAACAAACTGAGGCCATTGCTCATCTGGCTTCTATGATTGAAAATGATAAATTTCAAAAAGTTGCTGGGTTTATTTTGGTTGATTCTGAAGAGATTCTGACGGAATTGACTGAGTATATTAGTCATATCAAATTGTAAATAAATGGCGTATTTTTTGTAGAGACGCGATGCTTCGCGTCTCAATGCTTCGCGTCTCAATGCCTCGCGTCTCAATGCCTCGCGTTTACTCTATTTTTGAAATCATGCCGGTGTTGATACGCGAAGAGACGCGAGGCATCGCGTCTCTACAATCCTTTTTTACTTTTGAAATCATGCCATAACTGCCGAAGCTTTGATGATTTCAAGTTGTTGGGGGAAGTGTCGAGTTTTAAGGGTAAGGCATTATTTCGCACGGCGGTTATTTCAGCCAAAATGGTAATGGCAATTTCTGGTGGCGTATGGCTCCCAATTGATAAGTCAACGGGGGCATGTAATCGTGCTAATGCGGTTTCTGATATATCTAAGCTTTTCAAACGCTTACATAGTTTTTCGTGACTTTTTTGAGAACTCAATGCGCCGACATAAAACGCTGGTGAATTTAAAGCTTCTAATAAGGCTAAGTCATCTAATTTAGGATCATGGCTTAATGTCACGACGGCACTGCGTTTATCTTGTGCCCATACCATTACGGCTTCATCTGGCATACAGTGTTCTTTGTGTGTTCCTGTTGTTTGCCAAGTAGTGGTGTATTCTTGGCGCGGATCGCAGACAATAACTTGATAATTCAAAGCTAAGGCAAATTCAGAAAGATAATGGGCAATTTGTCCTGCCCCAATGATAAGCAATTGCCAATTTGGCCCGTAAACGTTGATGAATTGTTGATCATCATAATATACCCTTTGTTCGCTGGGGGCCGTTTGCCAAGTGATTCTTCCTGTGTTGAGATCAAGTTGTCGTGCTATCAATTGCCGCTGTTGTAACGCCTTGACTGCGGGTTTGATACTTTCAACATTGGATAAAGGTTCTAAGATTAATTCTATTGTGCCACCATTGGGCAAACCGATGCGCTGGCTTTGTTCGGTTGTGATAGCATAAGTGAGTACGGTAGGGCGATCAAATTCACTTGATAACACACGATCTACGATATCATCTTCAATACAACCACCCGAAACTGATCCCATCATTTGTCGATCTTTAAGCACGGCGAGTAATGTGCCTTTGGGATGCGGTGTTGTGCCTAAAGTTTTGACGACTGTGACTAAAGCAACTTGTTGACCTTGTTCTAACCAAGACAGTGTTTGTGACAGGACTTCCAATTGAGTATCTTGCATAGTGAATTAGGCTTTGTAACCCCGATATTAAACCTGACAGGTTTTGAAAACCTGTCAGGTTTGGTTCAAATATTAAACCTGATTTTTATGTTAGATTAAATAATACATCTCGTTTGTTATTTTCTAGTAGTCGTTGTCTGCCCGAAAGCGACTCATCAGCACAAGGGAAACCAGATGAAATCGGATATGACGCAAAAAATTTTGATTGTGGATGATATGCAGGCCAATCTCAATGAGTTGAGTCAAGCTTTAAAAAGCCAAGAACATGACATTTTTGTTGCAACTCATGGAAGGAGTGCTTTAGAAGTGGCTCGTTCTGAAATACCTGACTTAATTCTGCTTGATATTGCTATGCCTGAAATGGATGGATACGCTGTTTGTAGTCAACTCAAAAAGGATGGTATAACCCGAAATATTCCCGTTATTTTTCTGAAGGAACGGGAAAGTGAGGAAGATGAGGCAAAAGGCCTTGAACTTGGGGCTGTAGATTATATCAGTAAACCTTGCCGCCCACCGCTTGTCAAAGCGAGGGTGAAAACGTATCTGGAGTTGAAAAGGCAATACGATATTGTGGAAAACATTTCTGAGATAGATGGTTTAACGGGTGTTTCCAATCGCCGTCACTTTGATCAAGTGCTTGAACAAGAATGGCGACGGGCCATCCGGGGGTTTTCTCGCTTGTCTTTGATCATAATAGATATTGATTATTTTAGACTGTTTAATGAAAACTATGGTTGTACAGCAGGTGATGATTGCCTGAAACAGGTTGCTCAGGCTTTGAATCAAAAGGCTAAAAGATCGACTGATTTGCTTGCTCGCTATCAAGGGGAACAATTTGCCTGTCTTTTGCCTTTGACAGAGGCTAAAGGCGCTTTTGTTATGGCTAATAAGTTAAGGGATTGCATTATTTCTCTTAACATGCCACATGGTTATTCTGCGGTAGCGGATCACGTTACGATAAGTCAAGGTATTGCCACTCTACTACCTTATCCTCATTCTGAGGCGACGAAGTTGATAGTGAGTGCGGAGAAAGCACTTGAACTGGCGAAATTAGAGGGGCGTAATCAGATATCTTTTGTGGATTGATTAAAACAATGCAGGTTGTTTTGCAATGTGGGTGATATGATAGAACGCTAATGGGGCAACCACAAGGGATTGCCCCTACAAAAAATGAATGAAACCAGCAATGGGGTTGCCCATTTTTGCTTTCCAAATTTTAGGGGGTGGTTTTTTTACTTCTGGCCGTTTTGTCAGTGGCCTTTTTATCACTGGCTTCTTCCATTTCTTCTTTCTCTATTTCTTCCTTTATTTCTTGCTCTATTTCTTCTTCGCCTATGGCTTTGAGGATAATACCTGCTAAGGGTGGCAAAGTAATCTCTATGGAATAGGGCCTCTCCATCCAAGGTTTGTCTTCGGCTATCAGCATATTGGCACCATTGCCTACATTACTGCCGCCATAGCATTGTGCGTCGGAGTTGAGGATCTCTTCATAACGCCCTGGGCTGGGAACGCCTATTCGATAGTTATGCCGGGGTACTGGGGTGAGATTGAGCGCAACGATGACAGCTTCTTTGTCACTTTGACGCAGATAAACTAAGATCGATTGTTCCGCATCGTAACAGTCAATCCATTCAAAGCCTTGCCATTCAAATTCATATTGGTATAACGCTTCTGAGTTGTGATAAAGCTTGTTTAAGTCTTTGACGAGCTGCTGTATTCCTTGATGAAAGGGGTATTCTAGCACGTACCAGTCGAGGATATTGGCGCTATTCCATTCGATACCTTGGGCAAATTCGGTACCCATAAACAGTAATTTTTTGCCGGGATGCGTAAACATGTAGGTGTAGAGTGCCCGCAAATTGGCAAAGCGTTGCCATTCATCTCCTGGCATTTTGTTGATCATGGATTGTTTGCCATGTACGACTTCATCATGTGAGAAGGGGAGCAGAAAGTTCTCTGTGAAGGCATATAACATGCTGAATGTCAGCATGTCTTGGTGATATTTACGGTGTGCTGTTTCTTTAGACATATAACTTAAGGTGTCATTCATCCAGCCCATATTCCATTTCAGGCTAAAACCTAAACCGCCGTTGTCGGTTGGTCGAGTGACTTGAGGCCAAGAGGTTGATTCTTCTGCCATAATCAAGGTGCCGGGGTGTTCAGTATGCGCGACGGTATTGAGTTCACGTAGAAAATCAATGGCTTCGATGTTTTCACGGCCACCGTATTCGTTGGGAATCCAGTCTTCGCGGGAATAGTCTAAATAGAGCATAGAGGCAACCGCATCAACCCGTAATCCGTCAAGGTGAAATTCGTTTAACCAATATAAGGCACTGGAAAGTAAGAAATTTTTGACTTCATAGCGGCCGTAATTGAAAATCAGTGTTGACCAATCTAAATGTTCGCCTTTGCGGGGATCTTCATGTTCGTAGAGGGCTGTACCGTCAAACCAGGCTAACCCATGGGCATCTTTGGGAAAATGGGCTGGTACCCAGTCTAGAAAAACGCCGATATTGTGCTGATGACAGTAATCGACAAAATACTGAAAATCTTCTGGTGTGCCATAGCGGCTAGTGGGGGCATAATAGCCGGTGGTTTGATATCCCCAAGAGCCATCAAAAGGATGTTCGGTGATGGGGAGTAATTCAATATGGCTAAAGCCCATTTCAGTGACATAGTCTACTAAAAGTTTGGCAAATTCGCGGTAATTCAAAAATTCGCCTTCTGGCCCTCTTTGCCAGGAACCTAAATGGAGTTCGTAAATGGACATGGGTGTGTGCAACCAGTCTCTTTTCTGACGTTTCTCTAACCAATCAGCATCATGCCACACGTAGGGTTTGTTATCTTTGACTATTGCTGCGGTTTTGGGACGCACTTCAAATTGCTGTCCATAAGGATCCGATTTGTAGAAAATATCGCCGGATTGTCGGTTGCGAATTTCATATTTGTATAAAGTGCCTGGGCCGATGTCAGGAATAAATAATTCCCAAATACCATTACTGCCGTGAGTTCGCATGAGGTGAACACGTCCATCCCAGCTGTTAAAATCACCGACGACACTGATTCGTTCTGCATTCGGAGCCCATAAAGCAAATAGCACACCGCCTACCCCATTGACTTCATGGACATGGGATCCTAAAAAACGGTAGGCGTGCCAATGTTTGCCTTCACTAAATAAGTGCATGTCAAAGTCAGACACTTGGGCATCAAAGCAGTATGGATCATGAGTAATGTGTTCACGATGATCTTTATCGCGCCAAATCAGGCGATATTGTTCCGGAATATTAGCCGTGCCTTGCCATTCAAATATCTCTGTATAAGGTATGCGTCGCATCGGTAAATTGCCTTCGGCAATCATGACTTCTTCAGCATCAGGCAGACAGACACGGATTTGGGTTTGTTTACCGACGGCATGTTTGCCTAGCACCGAGAAGGGATCATGGTGACGGGCATCAACTAGTTTTTGTAAATCGGGTTCAAGTTTTGGGGGTTTCATACGTTTTTCCTAGTCTATAAAGAAGTGAAATAACAACTATACTCGGGAATAAACTTTCAGGCAAAAGTTCGCGCAGCGAACTTTTGCCTGAAAAACTTTTGGCAACCCCAGGTTGCCACCTGGGGCTATTCACTTTTTAATCTTTTTCTGATTGATTTTTTGGCAACCCCAGGTTGCCACCTGGGGCTATTCACATTTTCAGGCTAAAATTTCGCTCCGCGAAATTTTAGCCTGAAAACCCCTACGGGGTTGTGCTTTTTAATAATGGACTTAAAAGTGGGCCGCCTAGTAAGACGGCTGTAAAAATCAGGATTTTTTCAAAATGAACTCCTTTAGAATCTCACAAGCTCCTTTTTCATTCAAAAGAGGGCTTAAGCGATTTTTTAATGCCTTTATATTTAATATAACTGATTGATTTATAATGAATCACAAAAAAAAGAGTAACCTTAATAAAATTCGCCTAGATTACTAAATGGGAATTAATAATTACTATAAATGATTTATTTGTGATTATTCTATCAAAATTAAAGTACCATATATACACTTTGGGGTAGTCACTACAAACCTAATAGAGGTACTCTAGGTACTCTTGTGGAGTTGGCGCTATGATTTGAGACTCAAACCAAAGCGCCCACCTGTCCCCCGACTGATAACTGATAACTGATAACTGATATGATTGACTCACTTTTAACTCTCCCACAATATCTTATTCCACACCATTTGCTCTCGCGATTAATATTGAAACTGACGCGCTTGCAATTGGGTACATTTACCCATTGGCTCATTAAACGCTTTATTAAATATTATAACGTGGATATGCGTATGGCTCAGTCAGCCTCGTTTCGTGACTATGCCAGTTTTAATCAATTTTTTACCCGCGCCCTGAAACCGACTGCGCGTCCATTGGACGACGATGCCGATATTATTTGTCCTGTTGATGCTCAAATCAGTCAAATCGGTTCGATTGAACAGGGCAGTTTGCTGCAAGCCAAAGGCCGCTATTTTCAATTGAATGATTTATTGGGTGGACAAACTGAAATGGCGAGTCTGTTTCAGCAGGGTTTATTTTGTACTTTGTATCTATCGCCTAAGGATTATCATCGTATCCATATACCCACAACGGGGCGGTTGACGGACATGGTGTATGTGCCAGGGCGTTTATTTAGCGTTAATCAACGCACTACCCGAGTGGTGCCCAATCTGTTTGCCCGTAATGAGCGCGTGATTTGTCTATTTGAAACTGAATTTGGGCCAATGGCCTTGATTTTAGTGGGGGCACTTTTCGTGGGCAGTATCGAAACCGTGTGGGCGGGTACGGTGACACCCAATCGTTCTTCTAAAATTGAACATTGGCACTATTCTGAACAGACGGCCCCAGTATTACAACGTGGGGCAGAAATGGGGCGCTTTAATATGGGCTCCACTGTGATTGTTTTGTTGAAATCAGAAATGCCCAAATCCCCTTTTTTTCAAAGGGCTAACACCCCTCTTGCAAAAGGGGAGCGCGTTGTGATGGGGCAAGCATTAAATTTGGCGCAATCTTTGCCTTAATTAATAGCTGTCTTTAATTAATTCAATTTAAAAAGCAGTTGTCATCAAAATCAAAATCATAGCGAGTTTAAAAGGAATGAATCAATGTAGGTGGGCAACACAGTGTCCACTGATAACAGAATAGAGTGTTATAAACTATAGCTTTTAATATCAGTAAAACTCAAAACTGGCTTGAACATTAGCTGTTCATTATTTCACATTTCACGCGCGTCGTGAAGCTCGCGAAACTTTAGCGTGAGCCTTCGACAAATTCAGACGTTCATAGTTTTATAGTTGGCCTTGGGCAACTTGGGCAACTTATAAACTGATTTTCAGGCAAAAGTTTTGCGCGCAAAACTTTATTTCACGCTAAAGTTTCGCGAAGCGAA
>Ga0180298_1000067_pt1 | contig 19717 bp, 17 predicted proteins | sample GuaBasSediGuay13_FD_121800 | JGI IMG/M metagenome (GOLD analysis project Ga0180298, IMG submission 121800) | Subseafloor sediment microbial communities from Guaymas Basin, Gulf of California, Mexico - Guay13, Core 4488-10 , 4-6 cm | ecosystem: Environmental > Aquatic > Marine > Hydrothermal...
AACTAATCCTTGTCGTTATTCTTGTAACTAATCCTTATAGTTTTGTATGTCACCAATCAATCCGATTCTAAACACGCCTTATCAAGAGCCTCTGTTTCATTACGCCACCCATAACGGGGAATTGAATTACGAAGATGTGAGAGAAGGGCGACGTGTTGCCGATATTCAGGGGCAACCTCAAGACGCTCAACAGAAACATGACGAACATCTGATTAATTTAATCCGGCAAGAAGTAAAAGCTTGGCGAGTGCAAGGTTATCCTAACACGACACGAGTCTCTCAAGAATTACTCTATTTTTGGTTTAAAAATCCTGATAGGGCGAATTGTCATAAATTATTCTTCGCGCAACAGGAAGCCATTGAAACAACTATTTGGTTAAACGAATTAACCCAAAAGTCTAATGTCGGGCAATTGATATTAAATGAACTGAAAGCCGCGAGAGAAGTGAGCAAAACCTTACCGACGCATAATTTGCCGCGCATTGCTTTTAAAATGGCAACGGGTACCGGTAAAACTGTCGTGATGGCAGCCCAAATTTTGTATCACTTTTTTAATCGGCAAGAATATCGTATGGATATGCGCTTTGCAGACAACTTTTTGATTGTCGCGCCGGGCATTACGATTAAAAATCGTTTAGGCGTTTTATTCGTTGATACGCTCAATCGGGGCAGCAATAGTCAAGATTATTATCACATTAGACAGCTGGTTCCGCCGACGTTAATGCCTGAATTAGAACGGCTTAATGCTAAAATCATCATTACTAATTATCATGCTTTGGAACCTAAAATTTTGCAAGGCAATAAAAGGAGCCCTTTTGATGGTAAAAAAGATGCGACGGGCCAAAAGGTGGAAGCCAAGGAAGAGTTTAATCAAGTGATTAAACGTGTCTTGGGCAAATTCAAAAAAGATTCACGACTGCTGATCATCAATGATGAAGCCCATCACTGTTATTGGCCCAAAGAAAAGGGCAAACTAAACGATGACGATAACAGTAAAGCTGAAAACGCTTATGCTGCCATTTGGTTTAACGGCTTAGTTCAAATCGCTCAAAAATTTAAGGTGTCAAGCATTTATGATTTAACGGCTACGCCTTACTATCTCAGTCATTCGGGTTACCAAGCTTATCAGTTATTTCCTTGGGTTGTCAGCGATTTTGGTTTGATAGAAGCGATTGAATCGGGTTTAGTCAAAATCCCCTTTTTGCCTGAATCAGATAACCCGAAAGCACTTTCTCTGCCTGTCTTAAAAAATTTATATGAACAGGTTAAAAACGAATTGCCTAAAAAGGGGCGTGTGACACTCGCTAAAAAAGCGGGTAAGCCAGTCGTCGAACAGTCGCCAAATTTGCCGTCTTTAGTTAAAACGGCATTAGAACAATTTTATAGTCATTACCAAAAAGACTTTAATCGGATAAGCGGGTTATTCGACAATCCCCCCGTGTTTATCATCGTTTGTAATAATACCTTGGTTTCTAAAGAAGTGTATAAATACATTGCGGGTTATGAATTGATTGATGACGCGGGTAATGTGATTGATACCGTGACTGGGCAATATGACTTGTTTTCCAATTTTGATGTCGTGACAAAACAGGCTTTGCCCAAACCACCGACTTTGCTGATCGATTCTAATGTCTTAGAAAATGCTGATCTGGTTAGCACTGATTTTAAAAAAGTGTTTGCCCCTGAATTGGAAAACTTTAAGCGCGCTTATCGCATTCGCCATCCCGATAAATCTTATGACAACGTTACCGAAGCCGACATTTTAAGAGAAGTCGTCAACACGGTTGGCAAACAAGGCACATTAGGCGCTCACATTCGGTGTGTCGTTTCCGTTTCCATGCTGACAGAAGGTTGGGATGCGAATTCTGTAACCCATATCATGGGTTTACGCGCATTTAATTCGCAATTGCTTTGTGAACAAGTCGCAGGGCGCGCTTTGCGTCGTCAAAAATACGATTTAGATCAAGAGGGCAAATTGCCACCTGAATATGCTCATATCATCGGCGTGCCGTTTAAACTGTTCAAGGGGGGTACGACGATTTTAGCCGAACCTGTTGAAACTAAACAGATTTATGCGCTAACCGAAAGACAAGCTGATTTTGAAATCCGTTTTCCTCATTTGGTAGGCTATCGAGTTGAATCGTTGGATGATGAGATCAAGGCTGATTTTTCTCGCCTAGAGCATTTTGAAATTGACGCTGACAAGTTTGCCATTGAAAGCGAAATGAGAAACGCCTTCTCATCAGAAATGCTCAAAGTGGCAGATGTCAAAGAAAAACGTGATCAAAGCCTGATTTATGACATCACTAAAGCACTGATTCAGTTTTATTATTCTGATGAAGGGGGCAATCCAAAATTTCATCAATTCAACGCGTTGAAAAAAATTGTGGAAGAGTGGTATTTTGAAAAAGTCACCGTGATTGGTTTCACCGAACCCGCTTATCGAAAGCTACTTTATTTTGAAGAACCTCAAAAAATATGCGATCACATTATGCGTGGCATTGATGCCGAACACCGTTACACCGATAACATTTTACCCGTGTTTAACCCTGAAAAGCCATTTGGGAGCACGCAAGAAGTGAATGGCATTACTTCCAAAGCGGTGTATCCCACTCAAAAAAGCCATGTTAATTTTGTTGTCGCGGATAATACCGATAGTCGGGAACACATCACAGCCAAAACGCTGGAAGCTTTGGACGATTTCGTTATGTCGTATGTCAACAATAGCTTTTTAGGTTTTGCCATTCCTTACGTGAAGGCCGGAACAGATCACTTGTATTATCCTGATTTTATTGCAAAATGCAAAAAACAGAATGGTGAAACCCTTCATTTAATCATTGAAATATCCGACATGAAGCAAGACAAAGCCGCGAAAAAATGGACAGTTGAAAACTGTTGGCTGCGCGCAGTCAATGTCGTGCGTGATAAATATGGGTATGATGAATGGCAATTTATTGAAATAACGAATGATATTTGGGGGATTGAACATCAATTAACGGATAAAATCCGAAGAGTGTTGATTTAATTTGGAATGAGGTAGGGTGGCGTTGCCACAATGCTATAGTTTTTCATAAAAATAATTTCACGAGCCAAACCTGACAGGTTTTGCAAACCTGTCAGGTTTTCAGGTTTTCAAAAGTTATTTTTCTGAACGTCTATATATCGTATCGGGCAGACACGCGGATTTTCCCTATAAAATACAGTAAAATAACAGGCTGTAGGGGCGAACCTGCGTGTTCGCCCAGGTGAAGGCGAAGGTAGCATTGTGGGGTTGCCAAGTCAGCAATTTTATTGACAACGCTCAAAGTTTAGGAATAGAGTCTATGAGAGTCAGGTTAGTATTCTTTTTAGACATAATAGCTTTGACGTTCACATCAGGAACAAAAATCAGATAAAAACAAAGCCAATAAAGGGTTCCTCTGCCCTTGCCGCTCGTATAAGAAGCCCAATGTTGAAACCCCATATTTTTAAGAATAGCAATGCTATTTTGATTATCGTGCTTCACATTAGCATAAATCAACTTAAGCTTTAATCGACGGGCTTCCATTATTTGAATACGCATAAGCTCCGTGCCAATACCTTGCCCTCTGTAGGCAGGCTCAACCCTCAGATATCCTATCTCAACCGCATCATCCTGATCATCCTTCAAAACCGCCACACCGACTACCTTATGGCTACTTTCATCAATCGCTAAAAAGTGCTTTCGTGATCGTCTAAAACGAACGCGATCAATGGGTAAAGGGGTAATTTCACCTTTACCCTCATCAAGCAAATCGGCTGCTTCTTCTAGTTGTTGAGCATTAGCCGATGTGATGTAGTTTATACGACAAGTTTGTTTTTTCATTTGAAAAGCTTTCTGAGTTGATTCAGGTGAAAATATTAAACGCACAGTCTATTTAAAAAGCTTCTGCATGATTTTTGGGAAGCGTTTTTTACGGGCTATCTTCTAACTCATACGAAAAGCAGGAGAAAATGGTTTGCCAAAGTGGATCATAAGTCGGATTCATCGCATAGGTATCTTCTGCAAATGAGGTGTTTATTTTGATAGTGTTTGGAATATCCCATTCGCTTAATTCTTCCGTTTCCCGATTAATGACTAAGAGGGTATACAGCAGTTTAGGGAATTGCGTGGTTAATATTCGCGTCAATTGCTGTGCATTTTGTTCATCAAGCTTAGTTCTTATAAAAAGCACGGGGCCTTCTGATGCCAATATGGAATACAGGCGCTTGATTCTCCTAGCATATTTCTCCTGAACAGCCGGCAATTCTGTCGCTAAACCACCCACGGAAAAATCATGAAAGAAAGTGAGGTTATAGAACGTGTTAACAATTTTTTCGTGGAAGGGCGCACGGTGTTCACGAGCCACGAGATAATCTTTATCCAGAAATTTATCGAAATGCGTTTCAAATAAAGAAATTAACGCGCTCTCTCGATTCGACAGCCAATCTAACGGCAAACTGGCTTGTTTTAAAGCATTCTTTTTCAGATGTATTCCCGGTTGACAACCATGCCCTAAACTGATGATAAATTTATAATTGACTGCGACAAAATGAGGATTGCCTTGGATTAATTGAACAATTTTATCCATTTGGATTAAGACTCTATTTGATTAAAACTCATTTTTATACTTATACCATTGTATTGAAAAATGAAATGAGTTTGACATTCAGTATGTTAAAAGTGTAATGGGTTAAATGGGCATTGTCTATTTTCCCATTCCTTTAGCATCACGCCCTAATACATCATTCATCTGCCGGACTTCAGGAAAATATTGATCCATTAAAGGCCGGCAATAGAACTCTACTTTTTGTTCCAAAAAATCGCGATCTATCTGCCAAAGCAAATTAAACTTTTTCTGAGCTTTGTATAAGTGGGAACGAGAAGGATTGAGCGTTTCAACCGGAATAGGCAAAAATTGCGCGATTTTATCAATACTGGCCTCAATCTCTACGGTTCGCACAATCAATAATCTTTCTGGCGGTATCGTCGCCAAAATATTCTGATTGATGCGTTGCCAGTATGATAAATAACCATCCAATGTGTAGAGATGATGTTCAGCCAAGATTTGTTCTTGCGCGGCGTGCTTAAATTGTTCAGGCCTAAAACAGAAATCCCGATAACGCCACCAGAAGGCCATCTCTTCGGTGCGCTGGGCATTGAGTTGATGATTCAAACAAGAATCAAGCCAAGAATAACAATCTCTGATCGTCAAGATAAATTTGGCCTCTGTAAACTCACTCACCAGCCTCTCTACAAAGAAGCTGAGAAGATTAGAAGATTCCAACTCCAATCCTAAGTGTTGATCCCGCTTTGTGAGTTGTTCGTTGATCTGATTCACCGGTTGATTGGCCAATAACAGTTGGATCAATGGGTAATGTTCATGTTCGTGAGCAGAGTTGTATCGTGGCTGGAAAAGTCCGGCTATAGAGTGTGTCCCAGATTTTTGCGTTCCTATACAGTAAGCGTGGAACGCTCTGGATGACGTATTATTGCACACGTCAGATTTAAAAATGGAGTCCATCTGAGTCATAAATAAAAATAGTGTTTAGCTTTGCTTTATGGTTGAGGTTATGAGTCAATTAACAGACTCCAATATTTAGGGTCTCTATTTGAGTTTTATGACAGGGTGGTCAAATTTCGCTTTTAGCTTTCATTTCAAAATAAATCTGCGCTCCCTGCAACTCATTGACTAACACCTGATATTGATTTTGTCCAAATCCGGCTTCTGTCGTGAGGGACTGTTTCATCCCTTCAAACCAGTAATTGAGAAAGCCTTGGTCACTCATACAAGCATAGTACGCACCGCGAGCAATGTCGTTTTCTTGTCGTAATTGATTGACTACAGGCCCAGGCTTGCGTCGATGATGATGGTAAACCACTAATTGTGGCAGATACGCCCCAGTAAAACCATTCATACCTGCACGGCCAAGCAATTCAATATCTTCGCAACGCAATTGAGTTCCGGCTCCCATATGTGGATTAAAGCCGCCCACCTTTTCTATTACGTCACGGTGGATCACCATATTAGCCCCCTGAATGGTACCGGCCGCTAAAAAACTGCCCGCTGGAATCAAAAAGAACTCGTTATGGTAATTGACGCTCACCATCGCATCCGTTTCGTCCCACAGTAAAATGCGTCCGCCACAGAACTGATAACGCTCTTTATCGAAGTTGTGCAGCAACTGCACAATATAGTCATCTGAAAGATAGCAATCATCGTCGGTAAAAACCAACAATTCACGAGTAGCAGCCTCAATACCCAAATTGCGTGCCAACCCCAGTCCAGCCTTGGGGGCCGTGAAGCATTTTACCGGATAAATGGCTTTGGCCGCGTGATCGGCCATCATTTTTGCTGTCTCATCGCTAGAGGCACTATCAACCAGAATCATTTCTACATCATGAGTTTCAAATGAATCGTTGGGTATTTTAGCCAAGCACTCTGCAAGCTGACTCGCCCTGTTTCTTGAACAAATGATAACGCTAGGCCCTTTCATACTTTCTTCCCTTAAAAAACCTGTTTTTATTTATTGATTGCTATTCGGCCTGAATCATATAGCTGGTCATAGAGACAACATTCTCCCAATAACACAAGGCACATCATTTCGCCTCATGAATTGGCGGGCCCAGTTTGTGAGGATGCGTTACGGCATAGCGCAGATCATCATTTTCTGGCGTTATTTTCCATTCACTCCTAATTTCAGGCCAATCTACCAATTTGATATTCATCATTTTACAAGCCCAGCCAACCGTCCAGTCAATACTGGTTAATCCAAGCTGCATTGGGCGACGAGCCAATTTCTGGTTGAGAACCCAAGGAGGAGGGCGCTCAGCTAAGGCTCCATCCATAAAAAAATCTGATTGGTAAAATTTTTGGGCGATATCAAGCGTCATACCAAGGCATCCCCCTTGAATTGAAAACAGTTCTCCTTGGTGTTGTACCGTTCCGAAAACACAGGAAATATCAGGCAATTGATTGAAGGAGCGAACAACGCGCGTATCTGGATCAATTTTAAAAAGATAGCGTGTTTCGTTATTGGCCAAGAAAATGCGTAGCATCTCATGAACAATTTGCCCACCCTTCTCTATAATAAATAGACGTTCCCCATAGTGATATTCACCGTTATATTCTTGAGCAATCTCAGCAATGGCTGGATTTGGATCGCCATCTGCTCTAAGAATCAGACGGCTCTGCGGATAGACTGTTCTGAATTGGGTCAAACATTCTAGCAGCAAGTCAACATCATAGTACACATTTAAATAAAAAGTGAGATCAGTTTGGGCTGGTTTCATTGTGTTATTTGACGAGTCTTTTGATGAGCGATTTAGGATTTAGGGTTTGATACTTGACACTTCAGTCATCGAGGTTACATTTTCATAATAACGCAAAGCGCATCTTTTTACCCCTTGGATTGGCATTCCTGGTTTGTGGGGATGTGTTATCGCGTAGCGTAAATCATCATTTTCTGGCGTAACTTGCCATTCGCTCATGATTTCTGGCCAATCGACAAGCCGTATACCTAGCTTTTCACAGGCCCAACCAATTGTCCACTCAAAACCAGTCAAGCCATTAATCATGGCTCGCTTATAAAGTGACTCGTTGACAGCCCAAGGCGGGGGTAGTTGAGTCAGTAGTTCATCAAGAAGAAGACGGCTATCATATAATTGCTGTACACCTGAAAGCGTGAAACCACTACAGCCGCCTTGAATGGAAAGCAGTTTACCTTCACCGGCCTGTTGCAGGGTACCAAAAACACAAGGTACATCAGGTAATGCCGAAAATTGGCGAGCAACATGCGTATCAGTATCCATTTTGATCAAAAATGGTGTAGCGTTACTGATGAAAAGACGTAGCATTTCGTGAATCATCTCTCCGCCATTTTCGATAGGGTAGAGACGTTTCCCATAATGGCATTCGCCATTGTATTTTTGTGCAATAACAGCAATGGCTGGATCAGCATCACCATCTGAACGAACAATCAGAGGACTTTCTGGATAAACATTCCTGAGTTGGTTCAGGCAGTTATCTAATAAATCTACATCCTGATACACACCAACATAGAAAGTGAGATCAGTTTGGGCTGGTTTCATAGTTATATTCGAGTTCTTGGCAAAAGACGGTTTAGAATCCTGCCATTCCCAAGTTTGAGAGTGTGTATGGCAGCCATCATGGTTGGTAGAATAACCGCCAAGATAGTATTTTAGAGAAACGACTTGATTGCACACAATAGGCACTTTTGTCGCAAGAAGCTGCATGAGCAGTTTGTCATCCTCAGCTTTGTTATTAATCCAGTCATCATAAGAAAAATGCGTGGACATCTGATTATTCCAAAAGAGTTCTTTATCAATCAACCATTCACTGGTATCAACACATCTATAGGGTAGATTATTAATCCCATCTTTAACAACATTAGAACCTGCTGAAATAATCCCCTTGTTTGCCAATTCCTGATAGCGACGTTCTCCCTCTTCATCATCTCGGCACCACGGCCAACGCTGTTTCAGATAGGGGGTGCCATCAAAATTCAATATTTGCATCCAAGAGTGAACAGCAGGGGAACCGGTTTTATGAGCGCATTCTACCAGTTGCCTAAGATGATGAGGTTCATATTCATTATCATCATCAAGAAAACTGATCCATTGGGTTTCCGCCATACGGCCCATCAGATTTCTCAGTTTCGCCAGATGTTCAGGGCCACTCAATTCTGTTGATGAGCGTGCTCTCAAAAACCAGAACAATTTTTCGCTGGGCTCATGATGCTGATCAAGCATCGCGTATGTGTCCATACAGCCATCAATGAGGATAAGATGTTGTATCTTTCCATCGTAATCCTGTTGGCTTACTGAATGTATGGCCCGTTGTAGCAAATCAGGACGGTGGCGAGTAACCGTTAATACAGTAATGGTATCGTTCATCTCGTAGTAGCCAATCTTAATATTTGAGTCGTGAGAGAAAAAGTGTTGTTCATAATGGGATCATGATATTGAGCTTATAGCATAACAAGATACTTGCTCGCATGGCTATTGAGTTTTTCCGGTTCGTCTAATCGTTGGATTTGCAAGTTGGACAGGCCATTATTGTTGGCTTTACCCTGACGTTGAGCGAGCAATTGGAATCTCTCCTGATTGACTGAATTAGGCATGGTTTTGGTATGAATGTGTTCAAGTTCTTTGAAACCACCGGTAATGGGGTTTAAAATCGTCATGTCATAGTCTACGATTCGATGGTACAATTCTTCATCTTCTCCACCCCATCCCCAAAAATTGTTAGGATAACCATCAAGGGTTTCAAACTGTTCCGTAGTCAATGAGCAGACACCGCCAAAAAAGAGGGCAAGATGTTGATATTTGTTCCAAACGGCTGCTAAATGTAGGGGCCCATGCGGATAGAATCCATAGTATCCTAACAAATCATCATTAGGCAGCAAATCGATATCATGGAAAATATGGTAATCGTAGCCCAGCGTTTTTGCAATGTGAAATCCAACATTGAGTAATTTACCCCGATTAAACTTTCGGCCATCTTCTGCTTGCTCCACGACGATAATCTGAAAGTCATAATGAGCGCCTAGCTGTTTCAGATAATCGGTCATGAAAGGAACAAAGGTTTCTAGTTGTTGTTGTCGATTTTGAAAAGGGTTGTTTCGATAGGAAACAATGACAGCCAGCTTATAGCGAGGAGTGTTTGGTGTCTCATTAAAAAGCGGTTTAACGGCCTCGGTTTTCGCCTTTTTGAACTGGCTGTAGTAGGTATGATCATCATTGACAGCCTTCGAGAATGGGCTAGAGGTTTTTGTAGCGAGATTATCTTTCATCATTTCAGTGGTCTTTTTCCTGATGTTATGATAACACTATCATTAGTGGGTATGATTGTCGCTTATTTTTTGGAACGGTAAATAAAGAATTGTTAATATCTAGAATATGTAATGAATTAATTTAATTTATCAAGGTCATAAATTAAATAATATAATAAGCCTTTTGCAAAACGCTTAAACAATAGACTTGTTTCTAAATCATAAACGTCAATCATTGGCGTATGAGATACTTTGATATTAAAAATCAAGGACTTAGCTTCTTGGACAACTCTAATAACGATAAAATAATAGTTTATAATAACACAATACCCTGTAAATCGTTGATTTGTGCTTGCACGTTTGCGTTTTGCAAGTGAGTCTAATAAAAGTTTGGATACCCTTACCACCGATTCGTTTTGCGCGAGGCTTTTTCAAAAATAACGGAACCTATTTTGCATAAACTTAAAAAATCTACTATATATCAATAATGGTGTTATACTCAGCCAGCAACAAAAAATAAATAAAATAAGGCTTAATTTACAATTGACAGCCGAAGTTAGCCCCCCAAAACATCCGTTATCATTATTTAATTAACATTTTAGTCTGAGGCCATTCATGTTCAACAACCTGACATTAGAAAATCTAGCCGCATTTCAACAACTACAATGGCAACAACATGAACGTCTTAATCTTATCATTGGCGAAAATGATTCTGGTAAAACACATCTTTTAAAACTACTTTATGGGATCGCTCGTAGTCTTGAAGATTACCAAAAACGTGGGAATAATGATCCTTCACTGTCTTGGCAGGCCGTTCTCGCTGACAAGCTCCGTTGGATTTTTCAACCACCTGCTTTAGAACTCGGTAAACTGGTTCATAAAGGAAAAAGTCAATTGAGTGTGACAACACAATTAACCAATGATAATATCAACCTGAGTTTTTCATTTGGTGAAAAAACAACGCGAAAAATCATCAAATTTACGCCTCAATTCGTGGCAATAACAACACCTATCAATGCCTTGTTTCTACCACCAAAAGAAATTATGACTGTCATGGATGCCGTTGAAGCCACTCGTTCCCAATTGGAAATCATTGGCTTTGATGATACTTATCTTGATCTGATCAAAGCATTACGCTTACCTGTGAGCCGAGGCAAGCTGCATCAACACTTAAAAACCGCTGTAGAATTACTTGATGAGCAAATGGGAAAAGGACAAATTGAAATTGAGCAAAATGAATTTATGTTTAAACGGGGGCATGAAAAATATACGATGTCCCAAACGGCTGAAGGGATTAAAAAAATCGGCATTTTGAATAGATTAATCAAGAATCGAATGTTAAAACCGGGTTCGATTTTGTTTGTAGATGAACCAGAAGTCAATTTACACCCCAAAGCGATTGTTGCGTTAGTCGATATATTCTTCCTTTTGGCACAACAAGCTGGTATTCAAATTTATCTAGCCACTCACAATTATTTTGTACTCAGACGTTTTGAATGGTTGGCTCGGAAACATAATGAATCAATTGGGTTATGTTCTCTATTCCGCAGCCCTAAAAATGGCGTTGTCGCCGAATTTTATAACTTACGAGACGGCATGCCATCCAATCCGATTATAGATGTTTCCATTGAACTGTATGAACAAAATGTGATTTTGGATTTTGAGACATGACTATTTATCATGAATCTGGTTTAAGACTCACTTTACCAGCCGGCAAGCATTTCCGTTTTCAAGATTGCAAGGCCTATAAATCTTTAAATGGACAAAATTTGAAAGAAATGGATTTTTGTTGGTGGCAAGAAGATGAGAATAGACTTTGGCTTATCGAGCTGAAAGACTACGCGAATTTAACCCCTGCAGAATGTTTACCAAACCATTTGTTGGATAATCTTATCGCTAAGGCAACAGATAGTTTATTGATGTTAGCCGCTTGTTGGGCGAAAACGGGCAAAGGGCAAGAATTTTTATCATGCTTGCCTTCGTCAGTCCAAGAATTTCCGAGGCATCCGCAACAATTAAAATTAAAACTGTTTTTTATTCTCAAGATTGATGTGAGTATGTTTAAAGACGAAATAGATGCACTGAAATATGAATTGAATAACCGACTGCGTGGTAGAGTTGCTTTATTTAATATCAGACACGTTTCCTTAGTTGATCATCTTACCGTGATAAACCATAATCTACTGCCTTTAGAAACGCTTGAGCCTGCGCCGTATGTCTAAGCGGTTGCAAAATACATCCAAACGTTATAACAAAACCCAATATAAGTACTGAAGCATAAATTTTCAGGTATTTCTAATAGAAGCAACCGGGGCAACCACAAGGGATTGCCCCTACAACCGTACCCGTAGGGGCAATCCCTTGCTCATGCCCAAAATACCTGTTTATTTGTGCTTCAGTACTTACAATAAGGTGTGTCATCAAAGCTCAAAAGGAGCAACCACAAAGGATTACCCCTACAATAACAGCTCTACTCATAGTCTACCAATTGCCCATATTCCATCTTCAATACCCTATCAGCAATATGGAAATAGTGATCATCATGCGTTACCGCGATAATGGTTTTGCCTTGTTGTTTTAAATCCGGTAGCATCACTTCATAAAAATACTTTCTAAATTGCGGATCTTGATCCGCTGCTAATTCGTCTAAAATGTAAATGGGCCTATTTTCTAAGAGAGCGGCTATAAAAGCCAATCTTTTCTTTTGCCCTGTGGATAAGTCAAGGTGGGTAAATTCTTTCTCACGATATTGGGTTTTCTTATCCAATTGCATTAAGCGCAACAGTGCTTTGACTTCCTTATCCTCAATATTGGATAAACCATAGAGTTTATCGAACATGTGAAAATCGGTAAAAATAATCGAAAATAATTCACGGTAACTGGCGTATTCGCTTCTATCAATGGGCTCATGATTCAAATCCAGAGAACCGGTGGTTGGATGATATAAGCCTGTCAACACTTTCAATAAAGTGGATTTGCCGCTGCCATTACCGCCCACTATGAACACCATTTCTCCTTTTTTAACCTCAAAATTAAGGGGCCCGATACTAAATAAAGGTTTACCCTGTTGATCCTGATAAGAGAAAGTCGCTTTATCAAGCTGAATGGCATTGAAATCAGACACTATCGGTTGTTGAACATACATTTCATCAATGATAGTCTCATCCAGTTCTGTTTCTAGTTGCTCTAAGTGTTCTAAAGCGACATGACTCTTGGATAAGATGGGAAAAGATAACGATATCAGGTTTATTGGCCCAATCAGAAATAGAATGGTTGTCGAGACTTTGTAGATTTCATCAGCCTCAATGGTGAAGGACAAGGGTATAATAAAAACCAAAATCGCCAGCAACAAGTAAAAAGACATACGAGAAAACATAAAACTGTTGATTTCTTCTAAACCCACATTGATCTTAAGTTTTTCTGTTTCCTGAGAAAGCGTTTCAAACTGCTCAAATAAGTCATCACTTTTTTTACGATTCATTTTGAGTTCTTTAAAACCGTCTAACAGATGACTGAAATACTGGAAAAATTTGCTCTCCTTTTGCTTGAGCATAAGGAGTTGTTTGGAAATCTTTTTATCATAAAACCAGTAGAAATAGAGAATATTGCTGACAAATAGGAGTACCATAAAAAAGCTAATGGGAGATAACCAAGCCAGATAAACAAAACAAAAAATAACCAGCATCCCCGATTGTGCCAATCCGATCAGAAAGAGTCCAGATTGAGAAATGATGCTACTATCTTGGGTGAGTCGAGTGTACATATCACCTCGTTCGCTCTTTTCTATGGCCTGTAATTCGGCCGAGCGAATTTTATCCGCAATTCTAACCCTGAGTTTGGACATGAACTTTTCAAGCGCAAGCATATTTTTATAAAATGCTTGCCTTTGGGTATAGACATATAAAATAAATGTCGTGAGGTAAACAAACAAGTATTGTCCTTGTAATGTATGAGTTGAAATCATATCAACCGCAGAATTGATGATAGCTAATATTATCGCATTAGCTAAACCTGATAAGGCCGTCATAAAGACAATCTCATTGATTGGCGCGTCATATTCTTTCAGATAGTTGAGTAGTTTCATAATAATGTCTTTTCAATTACAATAGAAAATTGGGGAGGGCGAACACTAAAGGATATCCCCTACGATGTTTTATTTTTGTCAGTCAATCCGAAAAAAGCATTTAGAACTTCAGGATTTCTAAATTTCTTGTGTTCAGTATATCAATTTTTTTACCTTGTTTTCAACTAAAAAATCATGTAAACTGGATAAGGTAGTCAATGCCATATCGGGCAGACACGCCGCTCTGCCCCTACAAAACATAGCAAAATGACGGTTTTGTAGGGGCATCCCTTGCGTGTTCGCCTAATGTGGCATTGGGGCAACGTGGCTGCCCATCATTCCCATACTTAGAATGAGTATTTTGGAACATTATTTTTTGGGGACTCCCTTATCACACCTTTTAGGAGTCAAGATAAACATGAACGATTTAGCAGAAGAAACACAAGAAGCATATGATGAGGGGCAAAAAATGCCATCAAGAAACCATAGCTTTGTGCAAACTCGATTAGCTGGTTTACTGCTTAATGATGACAGATTTACACCTTTTGTTGAATTAAGTTTGGATGTCAGTCAAATAGATTTGTCTCAATTTGGATTGAAAATTAAAGAGGAAATTATACCCGATGTTTGTATTTATCCCAATAGCATCGGCTTTAATGATGAAGATGATGATCTGAAAATGCAAGAAATGCCTTTATTAGCGATTGAAATCATTTTGCCAAAACAGGCATTTAGTGACATTTTAGCCAAATTTAAGGCCTATTTTTCATTGGGTATGAAATCCTGTTGGTTAGTCATGCCCATGTTCAAAAGCATAGCCGTTTATTCACAAGCCCATAAATCGACGATGTTTGATTTGGGAGACACTGAAGTTATTGATAAAGTCATGGATATTCACTTGCCTATTGATAAAATTTTTGGTCAATAATTGGCTTGTAGGGGCAATCCCTTGTGGTTGCCCCAAAATTATTTGTCTGAACATCTATATCACATCCTTAAAACGCAACAAAGGGTTGACATATCTTATCAAAAGCGGGTAATGAGGTGAACACTGTGAAAAAGAAATCTAAAGCTGCATTTTCCATAAATCCCGTCATTCATCGTGGGCAAGATCCAGAATTGTTTTGGCTAGAAAAATATGGTGATGAGGATAACGAAGAAACCTTTGATGTTGATATTCGCGCCTTGTATCGCCATGAACTGATCTCTCCCCAAGTTTTGATGCAAAACTTATATCGCTTCAAAGAAGAGGCGGATTCTTCGCAATCCCCCATCAACGAGTTATTTGGTAATCCCTTGGATAACATTGATTTAAAAAAGGTGTCTGAATATTATCAACATCAAGCTGGTTGGCGCAATCGCTTGATTCAGGGTGATAGTTTATTAGTCATGACTTCCTTATTGGAACGGGAAGGTTTGGCGGGCAAGGTGCAAATGATTTATATCGATCCGCCTTATGGTATTAAATATCAATCGAATTGGCAACGGCGAATGCAGGAGCAGGATGTCAAAGATGGTATTGATAAATATTTGAGTGTTGAACCTGAGCAAATCAAGGCGTTTCGTGATACTTGGGAATTAGGGATTCATTCCTATTTGAGCTATTTGCGAGATCGATTGATTGTTGCCAAAGAATTGTTGACTGAAAGTGGCGCTTGTTTTCTACAGATTTGTGATGAAAATATGCACTGGGTACGGTGTGTTATGGATGAAGTGTTTGGTAGTGAACACTTTGTTTCTATCATCGTGTTAAGAACACGCAGCAATACTCGGGCTAGAAATTTACCGATTTTAAACGATTACATTCTGTTTTATGCCAAAAATATTGAACAGTTAAAATACCATAAAATTTATACGGATAAAGACCGTGATCTGGATAGATTTTGCTGGGTAGAGCAAGACAATGGTGAGGTGGTTCATGTTAACTCACTTGATCATGTTGATAAGAGCTCACGTCTATTTACTTGTGAAAAATTACAATCGACTTCTGGTACCAATACGACAATTCAACCCTTTGAATTTCAAGGTAAAACCTTTACACCGGTATCGGGTAGAGGTTGGCGATGTGCGAAGGATAAATTGGAAAGGCTGGCAGAAAAAAATCGGATAATGATTCAAGGTAATACGATTCGGTATAAGTATTATTTTGATGATTTTCCAAAAACGGAGATCGGTAATTTATGGGTTGAACAGCTGTCTGAAAAAAAGAAGCGTTATATTGTTCAAACGTTTACGAGAGTTATACAACGCTGCATGATGATGACAACGGATCCAGGTGATCTGATTTTAGATCCGACTTGTGGGGCAGGAACAACCGCTTATGTTGCGGAACACTGGGGCCGTCGCTGGATAACGATTGACACTTCGCGTATTGCGTTAAACATTGCGAAAACGCGATTAATGACGGCCGTGTTTCCTTATTACAAATTACATGATCCAAAAAGGGAAGATATTCGTCAAGGGTTTATTTATAAAACGATACCGCGCATCACGATGAGATGCGTCGCGAAAGATGAAGCGCCTGATGAAGAAATCTTGTATGATCAAGCACAAATCGAACAAAAAAAATTTCGCGTAGCCGGCCCTTTTACCTTTGAAACCTTGCAAAGTTTTGAACCCGTTTCGCCGGAAGCGTTGGAAGCAGAGCATCACGTTTATCAAGATATTGAGGGGTTTGAACACAGCATTTTTGAACATCTAAAATCGGCGGGTGTGAAAAATGGTTTAAAAAACGAACACGCCCTTTTTATCCGAATAGAGCGATTAAACAGTCGCTATTTACATGCCCAAGGTTTTTATGAAACGCCTGCAGGTGAGAAAAAAGCCTATTTTCTGATAGGCCCTCAATTTGGTACTGTTAGCAAACTAGGGGTTGATGAAGCGATTAAAGCGTGTCGCGAGCGTAATGATGCTGAGTGGCTGATCATTCTCGGTTTTTCCTTTGAAAGCCAGATCAATAATGAGCATATCAGCACCCCGTCTGGGCATTTTGAAGTCACTAAGGTGCGTATGCACGATGATTTATTGCAAAAAGGCTTACTCAAAAGAGATAAAAAAGCGGCTTCATTTGTGACGATTGGCGAACCGGATATAAGGGTACATCAAACCGGCCAAGAAGTTCAAGTTGAAATTTGCGGTTTAGACATCTATAACCCTGTTCAAGATCAAGTGCTATCTAGGAATCTACATGATATTGTTTATTGGATGGTAGATGATGATTACGATGGCCGTCATTTCATCGTCAAACAAGTCTTTTTTTGCGGCGGTGAAAAAAAAGAATTTAGCAAATGGAAAACCGGCTTACGTAACCAAGTCAAACTCAACATGCGTAAACGGGCCCAAAAAACGTTGAAAATCGAAATAGATGAGGAGGCTTTTGATCGTATTTATGGTTACCTTTCTCACCCAATCACGCTCAACCGGCCGGATCAAAAAATTGCTGTGCGCGTGATTAGTCAATTTGGGGAAGAGAGTACGAGGGTATTGGATTTATAGACGAAGAGGGTGGGCAACCACGTTCACTCTTATGTAGGGGCAATCCCTTGTGGTTGCCCTTAACTCAAAAAAACTGAAGAAGCTTATGCCGTTTGGTGTCCAGGTTTTCCAGGTTGTTGGTTCCAATGAGAAACAGAAGCATTAGACAATATTAAAGAAGCGATTATAGACTACCTTGCTGTTAGAGAAGAGTTAATCCAAGATGTCGAACGAGGCTATGTGGAGTTGTCCAAATCGATGCCAAGCATGAAAGAGAAAAACTATGAAATTTCAGATAACGATTGATCGTGATGAAGACGGTGTTTGGATAGTCGAATGTCCAACAATTCCTGGGTGTATTACTCAAGGAAACTGCAAAACGGAAGCTATAAAGAATATTCAAGAAGCTATTGCACTTTGTTTAGAAGTCAGAGCGGAACAAGGATTACCTTTGACGATTGAAACGCAACAATTGGAGGTTAGCATTTAATGGCTTCTCTACCTCGTTTAAGTGGACGAAAAGTTGTACAAATCTTTACCCAATTTGGTTGGCGAGTAGCACGTCAACGTGGTAGTCACATTATTATGATTAAGGGGGGACATAATGCAACCCTTTCTATCCCGGATCATCCTGAAGTCGCAAAAGGTACATTGCGTGGTTTGATAAGAGTAGCAGATTTAACGGTTTCTGAATTTATAACAGCATGTCAGTAAAGTCAAAAAGACTGAAGAAGGTTAGGCTAAGCTTTCGTTCCAAATTTATTTTGCAGTAGATGGGCAACGTGGTTGCCCACCTCATTCATTTAATTAAGGCAATTCATTCCAATCGCTTTCATTAGAACAATCACCCGTAATCATGGCATTAAAACGAATACCTTTGCCACGCAACAATGAGTTGATGCAATGACATTGGGAACGATAATTCAGGAAATTAAGGCAAATTACAATCAAAGTCTTGTAATATTAAAATTTTCATACCGCTTAAACTTCCTTAAATTTTTCTAAATTCAAAAATACCACAACCAAAATAACAATCACAGTTATTAATACTTTGAGAATTAAGGGTTACATTTTCGTGAAGATCGCCTTTGTCATCAACATAAGAAAATTCAATCAGCTCAAAATGAGCTTTTGCCATTTCTAGTATGGTATTAATTGCAAAAACTCTATGTCCGTTAAATTCAATTCGTTGTGGACTACCTATTGGTATGGAAAGATATAGAATACCACCTGACTGAAGAATCCCATCAAGATTGTTAAATCCACGTAGATGTCCATTAATATCTATTGAATCACCATAACGCCCCAAGCCAAAATGTTCTAAGGCATGTAAACAGGAGATGGAATCACAATAATCGTTTAATGCTATTCCAGCGTCCATGAAATCGCATTGCTTAAAGATCATATTTGAAACTGGCATAGGTGGTGTTCTGATATCAAACACTTCAATTTCCCTAAAGGTTGCTACATGTGCCACAAAACCATCCACGCGAGAACCTATATCAACATGCTTAATCGGCTGTCTTTGAAATATCTTTCTGGCAACCAGTAAATCTTGATGAAAGTAATGCCCTGATGCAGTTCCACTTTCAGTCAATTTTTCGTCTAAAACCGGCACTGCAAACCTTATTTTATATTTATTCTTTATATCATTACTTTTTTTAATGATATAATACTCTTTGATGACAGATGGCAGTCCTCGAAAAGCACGAACAAATTTAACGGCATCAATTCCAAAAGCCAATGTCCACCAATAAAATGGTTCAATAAGCTTCCTCAATTTTCTATTTGATTTTACGACGGATTCTATGCTCATTATCGATATTTAATATCGTTTGTTTTCGATATTTCCCGTTTTTTCGTGTAAAAACTTGAACATCGAAATTTAGATTTTCTTCACCTTGCCTAAACGACAATTTAAGATAAAGGGAAGTTTTCAGTTATTAATTCTTTGTGGCGAGTAAAACTTGCTTTAAGAACCGAATGTCAGCGAAGCTCAATAAGTTATCAGTTACCGATTATGAGTTAAAGTGCAATTTAATCAAAGTAAATGAGGGCGCTTATTGTAAATAGGTGCTTTTATGATCGCCTTGATCTAGGTCAGTTTTTCGGTCTTTATCCGAAAAAAATCTCAAAATCAATCCAATTATCAGTGATCAATGAGTACAATCAAAGAAAGGATCGTTCTAAAAGGCTTATTAATTATAGACTTTTTCACATGACTCTATACTGTTATGTAAGAAAAAAGAATAAAAATAAGTAGTTGATTTTGTTAAATATTTTTTAAATGTCCCGTTGTTCAGTTTTAGATGTCAATATGGGTGAAATGAGTGTTCAATTGTTCAATTTTAAAATATCAACGAGAGGCCAATGAGTGTTCAATTGTTC